>ERZ773076.180-NODE-180-length-35313-cov-17.065148_pt1 | contig 35313 bp, 49 predicted proteins | sample MGYA00580613_ERZ773076 | MGnify/ENA primary metagenome ERZ773076 (study PRJEB29015, sample SAMEA2738005) | human oral metagenome | biome: human oral; feature: human-associated habitat; material: dental | place: China | collected 2057 ...
TGCGAGCGTTGTTTTTAGTGTTTTGTCCACGGACAGGAAGTCCACGACGGTGACGGATACCACGGTATGAACCGATTTCCATCAAACGTTTGATGTTAAGGTTAACTTCACGACGAAGGTCACCTTCAACTTTGATTGCATCCACTTCACGACGGATAGCGTCTTCTTGATCGTTTGTTAAATCTTTAACGCGGATGTCTTCAGAAACGCCTGCAGCAGCCAAGATTTTCTTAGATGTTGCAAGTCCGATACCATATACGTAAGTAAGTGAAATTACTACACGTTTATCGTTTGGAATGTCAACTCCAGCAATACGAGCCATGATTTCTCCTTTCTATATTATCCTTGACGTTGTTTGTGTTTTGGATTTGTTGGACAAATTACCATAACACGACCGTTACGACGAATAACTTTGCAGTATTCGCAAATTGGTTTAACCGATGGTCTTACCTTCATGTTCTAATCCCTCCAATTATTTCGATTATTTAAAGCGGTATGTGATGCGTCCACGTGTCAAATCATAAGGACTCATTTCAACAGTCACACGGTCACCGACCAAAATACGAATGTAGTTTTTACGGATTTTACCAGAAACTGTCGCCAAAATTTGGTGTCCATTTTCCAACTCAACAGTAAACATAGCATTAGGCATAGTTTCGACAACTTTACCTTCAATTTCAATCACGTCTTCTTTTGCCACGCAAAAGTACCCCCTAAAATTCGATTTGATTTCCTCTGAGCACAGAGGTAACAATTATAAGTCAGACTAAAGTATTATAACATGCTTAAGTCTGATACGCAAGTAAGATTCTATAATTATTTAATTGCTGCAATCGCTTTTTTAACATCAGCGAATACATCGTCAATGTCCTGGTTTCCTTGAATATCTGATACAAGACCAAGCTCACGATAGTGTGCAATAATTGGCTCACCTTGAGCAATGTTTACATCAAGACGACGTTTAACAGTTTCAGGTTTATCATCTTCACGTTGGAAGAATTCATGTTCACCACAAACATCACATGTTCCTTCAACCTTAGTTGGATTGAATACTTTATGGTAAGTGGCACCACATGAACGACAAATGAAACGACCTGAAAGACGTTCAACCAAGCTCTCTGGATTAACTTCAATATTAATCACACCGTCAAGTTTAATACCAAGTACTTTCAATGTTTCATCCAAAGCATGAGCTTGTTCAATAGTACGTGGATAACCATCTAACAAGAAACCTTTTTCAGCAATATCAGATTCAGCCAAACGTTCTTTAACGATTCCATTTGTCACTTCATCTGGAACCAGTTCACCTTTATCAATGAATGATTTTGCCAAAGTTCCCATTTCTGTTTGGTTAGCCATAGCAGCACGGAATATATCACCAGTTGAGATGTGAGCTACACCAAATTCTTCAACGATTTTTGCAGCTTGTGTCCCTTTACCAGCGCCTGGTAGACCCATAATTAAAAGATTCATCTTACGAACTCCTTATTTTTGTTTTCAAATAACTCTATCAAGATTTAATAGACTTGGTAGAGTTATCAAAAAACAAAAGAGAAGGGACAGAAAGCAATCTTTCTTTCCCTCTCGATTGTTCATGAGAAGACTTAGTCTTCGAGATTCATAAATCCAACATATTGACGTTTCAAAAGGTAACCTTCAAGTTGTTTCATACCTTCAATACCAGTTGAAATCAAGATCAAGAGTGATGTACCACCAAGTGCAATTGAACTTGTGAGGTGCATAAACTGTTGAGCCGCAATTGGAGCCAATGAAATAAATGCGAGAAATACAGCCCCGATTGTTGCCAATCTCTTAAGTAATGAAGACATGTACTTTTCAGTCTCACGACCTGGACGAACGCTAGGAATGTAAGACCCATTCTTTTGAAGATTTTCAGCAGTTTTTTCAGGATTAACTTGGACAAATGTGTAGAAGAATGAGAACAAGATAATCAATATCGCATAGGTAATCATTCCACTAGGTGTATTATACGAGAGTAGTCCTTGTAAATGAGATAACCACGAAACCTTCGAGAAGAATGGAAGAATCGTACTTGGAATTGTCGTAATCGAGCTAGCAAAGATAACGGGAATAACACCAGCTGGATTGACTTTCAAAGGTAAGTATGAACTCGTTGGAGCCCCTTGAACCAATTTCGTATATTGAATTGGAATTTGATATTCTGCTTGTTGTACAAATGTCGTAAAGAAGACAATCGCCAAACCTACCACAATCAACAATGCGACGATGATATATGAACGAGTCAATTCTCCTGAACGAACATTGACAAAGAAATCCTCATAAATTGTTGAGAACATCTTTGGAATGGAAGCAATGATACCAGAAAAGATAATCATTGACACACCATTACCAAAGCCCTTATCAGTAATTTGTTCACCAAGCCATGTCACAATTATGCTACCAGCAGTTAAAATTGTCCCAATCAATAAATAGGTTGAAACATTAGGTGTCTTAACCAATGAAATTGATGAGAGTGTATTGAAACTAGCTGTAATACCAATCGATTGAACAAATGCTAAAACAAGAGTAATATAACGAGTCGCCTGATTTAATTTACGACGACCAACTTCACCCTGTTTACCCCACTCCACAAATTTTGGATAGATATCCATCTGCAAAAGTTGAACAATGATTGATGCCGTAATATAAGGACTAACCCCCATCGAAAAGATTGAGAAGTTATTCATAGCATTACCTGACACCAAGTTAAGCATGTTCAAGAAAGGTAAATCACTTAATTGTTTCAAACTTTCCGCATTGATACCGGGAACAGTTACATGAGTTCCTACACGAAAAACGAAAATAATGAAGATTGTAAATAAAATCTTATTACGAACGTTTTTGACTTTCAATGCGTCTTTTAATAGTTTAAAGAACATAATGAGTTACCCCTCATTAGATGACTTCAATTGAACCACCTTTAGCAGTGATAGCTGCTTCAGCAGATTTAGAGAATTTAGCTGCTTTAACAGACAATTTCTTAGTCAATTCGCCGTTACCAAGAACTTTAACACCTGATTTTTCAGCACGAACGATTCCAGCTTCTTTAAGAACTGCTGGAGTTACTTCTGTACCATCTTCAAAGACGTTCAATTGATCAAGGTTTACAAGTGCGTATTCTTTAGCGTTGATGTTAGTGAATCCACGTTTTGGAAGACGACGGAACAATGGAGTTTGTCCACCTTCAAATCCTGGACGTACGCCACCACCACTACGAGCTTTTTGACCTTTTTGACCACGGCCTGAAGTTTTACCGTTACCAGATGAAGTACCACGACCTACACGGTTACGGACTTTACGAGAACCTTCAGCAGGTTTCAATTCATGAAGTTTCATTATTAATTTTCTCCTCTTTTTGTAAAATGCTAGCGCCTCTAACCAAGTAAGGTAGCTTGATTAAAAACTCGCCTATACATGAAATTCAGTTTAAGTCGCAAGGCAACCCTTACGACTTAAATCATTTTTTATTTAACGTCTTCAACAGTTACCAAGTGAGAAACTGCGTTGACCATACCACGGATAGCAGCGTTGTCTTCTTTAACAACTGAGCTATTCAATTTACCAAGTCCAAGAGCAACAACTGTTTTACGTTGTTCTGGTTTACGTCCGATTGGAGACTTAGTCAAAGTAATTTTAATTTGAGCCATTATAATCTCCTTTCTTATGCTAAGTCAGATACTGAGATGCCACGGAGAGCAGCAACGTCTTCAGCACGTTTAAGTTGTTTCAATCCTTCAACAGTCGCACGAACGATGTTGATTGGAGTGTTTGAACCAAGAGATTTAGATGTTACATCAGCAACACCAGCCAATTCGATGACGGCACGAACTGCCCCACCAGCGGCAACCCCAGCCCCTTCAACAGCTGGTTTCAACAATACTTTCGCTCCACCAAATTCTGAACGAACTTCGTGAGGGATAGTTGTACCAACCATAGGAACTTCGATAAGGTTTTTCTTAGCTGCTTCAACTGCTTTACGGATAGCTTCTGGAACCTCTTGAGATTTACCAGTACCAAATCCTACGCGACCATTACGGTCACCAACAACAACAAGAGCAGCAAAACGCATGTTGCGTCCACCTTTTACAACTTTAGTAACACGGTTGATAGCAACTACGCGCTCTTCAAGTTCTACTGCATTATCTTTAAATGCCATTATTAAGTGTCCTCCCTATTAGAATTTCAATCCGTTTTCACGAGCTGAGTCAGCCAAAGCTTTAACACGTCCGTGATAGAGATATCCACCGCGGTCAAACACCACTTCAGAAATACCTTTAGCTACTGCGCGTTCAGCAACAAGTTTACCGACAACAACGGCTTGTTCTGTTTTAGTTCCTTTAGAAACTTCTTTATCAAGAGTTGATGCACTTGCGAGCGTTACACCCGCTACGTCATCAATAACTTGAGCGTAGATGCCTGTATTAGAACGGAATACGTTCAAACGTGGGCGATCAGCAGTTCCAGAGAGTTTTCCGCGAACGCGACGGTGGCGTTTTTGGCGGAGTTTGTTTTTATCTGGTTTCGAAATCACAATTTTCACCTCTTATTTATAATGCTTGCTCATGAGAGCTTTTGGAAAATAGACAATCCTGAAAGAACTGCCACAAGGATAATATCCTATTATTTACCAGTTTTACCTTCTTTACGACGTACGTATTCACCAACGTAACGGATACCTTTACCTTTGTAAGGTTCTGGTGAACGAAGGCCACGGATGTAAGCTGCTGTTTGACCAACAACTTCTTTGTTAATACCGTTAACGACGATTGAAGTTGCAGATGGCACTTCAAAAGTAATACCTTCTGGAGCTTCAACTTCGTCTTGGTGAGATTTACCAACTGAAAGAACAAGTTTTGAACCTTGGAGTTGGGCACGGTATCCGACACCGCGCATTTCAAGTTCTTTTTTGAAACCTTCAGAAACACCAACAACCATGTTGTTCAAGTTGGCACGTGAAGTACCGTGGATTGTTTTGTTTTCTTTTGAGTCGTTTGGACGGTGAAGTGTAACTTCGTTGCCTTCAACTTTGATTTCAATGTTTTTGTTAAACTCACGAGTGAGTTCGCCTTTAGGTCCTTTAACAGTAACAACATTATTGTTGTTTGTTACTTCAACACCAGCAGGCAAAGTAATAACTTTATTACCAATACGTGACATAGTATTTAATTCTCCTGTTAGATTATCAAGCCACAAAGTGACTAGTTTTCACGGGGGCATTCGGATTAGAGCAAACCTAGTTTCTTTCGAAAAGCTTTGACAAATTCCTGATATTCTGTCAATACATCAATAGCCGCAGGACTATAGCCAATTTCACATAAAAGAGATACAAGATCATCTTTTGACAATTCAGCCAAAGCGTCTTCTGCAACAATAAGTTTTTCATTCAACTCAGTAGCTTTCATCTTTTTCTCCTAAACTAATTTACTTTCTATTTAGCTGACCAGTAAATCAGTTAAATTGAACACGAGCTATGGTCTGTGTGAAAAAGACAAATCTTCCTAGAGTGTTAACACTCTTTGTCAGATTTCCTATTTTCACATTGCCCATGACGCTCTTTGTATCTTGATTTTACCAAACGTAAGCGATAACTTCTCCACCAACGTTCTTTTGACGAGCTTCTTTATCAGTCAAAAGACCTTCTGATGTAGATATAATCGCGATTCCAAGTCCGTTAAGAACTTTAGGAACATCTTCACGTTTAGAGTAAACACGAAGACCTGGTTTAGAAATACGTTTCAAGTTAGTGATAACACGTTCACCGTTTTGTCCATATTTCAAGAACACACGGATGATACCTTGTTTATCATCTTCAATAAGTTCAACGTTTTTTACAAAACCTTCACGTTTAAGGATATCAGCAATACCTTTTTTGATGTTTGATGCAGGTACTTCAAGTACTTCGTGTTTAGCTTGGTTAGCGTTACGAATACGTGTCAAGAAATCTGCAATTGGGTCAGTCATAACCATTTTATATTTTCTCCTCTTACTAGTAGTTTGAATTTTTCACTTGCTAGTTAATGATTGAGCTAGGCTCAAATAATATTTTTAATACATTCAAAGAAGATAATTCTAATTCGAATGCTTCATCATTTTACCAAGAAGCTTTGGTAACACCTGGAATTTGACCTTTGTAAGCCAATTCACGGAAGCAAACACGGCAAAGTTTAAATTTGCGATAAACTGAGTGTGGACGTCCACAACGTTCGCAACGAGTGTAAGCTTGCGTAGAGAACTTCGCAGGGCGTTTGTTCTTAGCAATCATTGATTTTTTAGCCAATTTATTTACCTCCTAGATTATTTTGCAAAAGGCATTCCAAGGCCTTTAAGCAATTCACGACCTTCTTCGTCAGTGTTAGCAGTAGTTACGATAACGATATCCATACCACGTACTTTATCAACATCGTCGAAGTTGATTTCTGGGAAGATAAGTTGTTCTTTAACACCAAGTGTGTAGTTACCACGTCCATCAAATGATTTAGTTGGAACACCATGGAAGTCACGAACACGTGGAAGTGAAACTGATACCAATTTATCCAAGAATTCGTACATGCGTTCACCACGAAGGGTAACTTTAGCACCGATCGCTACACCTTCACGAAGACGGAAGCCAGCGATTGATTTCTTAGCTTTAGTAATCAATGGTTTTTGACCTGAAATAAGTGCCAACTCAGCAGCAGCTTTTTCAAGAGTTTTAGCGTTGTTTACAGCTTCACCAACACCCATGTTGATAACGATTTTATCAACTTTTGGCACGGCCATAACTGAAGAATAGTTAAATTTTTCAGTCAAAGCAGGAATTACTTCGTTAGTGTATTTTTCTTTAAGACGATTAGCCATTTAATACTTTCTCCTTTCCTTCGTGATTAGTCAAGCACTTCGCCTGATTTTTTGTTGTAACGAACTTTTTTGCCGTCAACAACTTTGTAACCTACACGCCCAGCAACACCGTTCTTGTCAAGAACTTGAACGTTTGAAGCATGGATTGGTGCTTCTTTTTCCACGATAGCACCTTGAGGGTTTTCAGCTGATGGTTTTTGGTGCTTTTTGATGATTGCAACACCTTCAACAACAACTTTGTTTACTTTTGGAAGAGCCTTAAGAACTACTGCCTCAGTTCCTTTGTCTTTACCAGCAATAACGCGAACTTTATCGCCTTTTTTTACAAACATTGAGTATTTCTCCTATTATTTCTTACGCCCTACGGGCACCCTAGCTGATCCAGGGGACTAAGTTTGTGTTTCGTTAGATTAAAGTACTTCTGGCGCCAAAGATACGATACGCATGTATCCACCTTCACGCAATTCACGTGCAACAGGACCAAAGATACGAGTTCCACGAGGAGTTTTGTCATCGCGGATGATTACTGCAGCGTTGTCATCAAACTTGATGTATGAACCATCTGGACGACGAGCACCAGTTTTTGTACGAACGATTACAGCTTTAACAACATCACCTTTTTTAACAGCTCCACCTGGTGTAGCTTGTTTTACAGTTGCAACGATTACGTCGCCGATGTTAGCGAATTTACGTCCTGAACCACCAAGAACTTTGATAGTCAAGATTTCACGAGCACCGCTATTATCAGCAACTTTCAAGCGACTTTCTTGTTGAATCATTTCAATTGTCTCCTTTTAGTTTTATTAGATAATAACAGCTTCTTCCACAACTTCTACAAGACGGAAACGTTTTGTAGCTGAAAGTGGGCGAGTTTCCATGATACGAACGATATCGCCTTCTTTAGCAACGTTGTTTTCATCATGTGCTTTGTATTTTTTAGAATAGTTGATACGTTTACCATAGACTGGGTGGTTACGTTTAGTTTCAACTACAACTGTGATTGTTTTATCCATTTTGTCAGATACTACGCGTCCAACAAGGGTTTTACGTTGATTACGTTCCATTATTAGAATTTCTCCTTTCCCAATCTATTATTTAATTTCAGATTGCACTGTTTTAACACGTGCAATTTGTTTCTTCACTTCGTTCAAACGAGCAGTTTGATCAAGTTGACCTGCTGCAGCTTGGAAACGAAGGTCGAAAAGTTCTTTCTTAAGTTCGTTTTCTTTTTTAGCAAGCTCTTCTTGAGACAAGCCACGAAGCTCAGCAACAAACTTTTTGATTTCTTCAAGTTTCATGTCTTCTCCTTATTCTGCTTCACGTTTCACGAATTTACATTTAACTGGCAATTTGTGGCTAGCAAGACGAAGTGCTTCACGTGCAACCTCTTCAGATACACCTGCGATTTCGAACATTACTTTACCACGTTTAACTGGTGCTACCCAACCTTCAGGTGCCCCTTTACCAGAACCCATACGTACACCGATAGCTTTAGCAGTGTATGATTTGTGTGGGAAGATCTTAATCCAAACCTTACCACCACGTTTCATGTAACGAGTCATGGCAATACGAGCAGCCTCGATTTGACGGTTTGTAATCCAGTGGCTAGTTGTAGCTTGAAGTCCGTATTCACCGAATGCTACTTCTTTACCACCTTTAGCTTCACCGCGCATTTTTCCACGGAATTCACGACGGTGTTTAACACGTTTAGGTACTAACATTTGTTATTTGCCTCCTTTAGTGTTTTTACGAGCTGGAAGAACTTCTCCACGGTAGATCCAAACTTTAACACCAAGTTTACCGTAAGTTGTGTCAGCTTCTTCCCAAGCATAATCGATATCAGCGCGAAGTGTATGAAGTGGAACTGTACCTTCAGAGTATCCTTCTGCACGGGCAATATCGGCACCGTTCAAACGACCAGATACTTGAGTTTTAATTCCTTTTGCTCCAGCACGCATTGTACGTTGGATAGCTTGTTTTTGTGCACGACGGAAAGCAACACGTTGCTCAAGTTGACGAGCAATAGTCTCACCAACAAGATGAGCGTCCAAATCAGGTTTCTTGATTTCAACAATGTTGATGTGTACTTGTTTTCCAGTCAATTCGTTAAGTTGAGCGCGAAGAGCGTCAACGTTTGATCCACCTTTACCGATAACCATACCTGGTTTTGCAGTGTGAAGTGAAACAATAACTTTGTTTACAGCACGTTCGATTTCAATAGTTGAAACTGAAGCGTCTGCAAGTTCTTTTTGAATAAATTTGCGGATTGCCAAATCTTCGTGAAGGTAATCTGCGTATTCTTTTTCAGCATACCATTTCGCATCCCAGTCACGGATGATCCCGACACGCATACCAATTGGATGTACTTTTTGACCCACGAGTTTACCTCCTTATTTTTCTGACACAACTACTGTTACGTGAGTTGTGCGTTTGTTGATTGGTGAAGCTGAACCTTTCGCACGTGGACGGAAACGTTTCATTGTTGGTCCTTCATTTGCGAATGTTTCAGATACTACCAAGTTAGCTTTTTCCAAACCAAAGTTATTTTCTGCATTAGCGATAGCAGAGTTAAGAGTTTTCTCAACGATACGAGCTGCTTTGTTTGGAGTGAATTTCAAGATTGCGATTGCATCAGCAACGTTCTTACCACGGATAAGATCAAGAACAAGACGTGTTTTACGAGGTGAAACACGCACTGTACGAGCCATTGCTTTAGCTGAAGTAATTTCTGCCATTGTGTCCTCCTCCTATTAACGACGTGTTTTCTTATCGTCAGCTGCGTGACCTTTGTAAGTACGTGTTGGTGCAAATTCACCAAGTTTGTGACCTACCATGTCTTCTTGGATGTAAACAGGAACATGTTTACGTCCATCATAAACTGCGATAGTGTATCCGATGAAACTTGGGAAAATCGTTGAACGACGTGACCAAGTTTTGATTACTTTTTTCTTTTCGTCATTTGCTTGAGCTTCAACCTTTTTCATCAAATGCTCATCGACGAAAGGTCCTTTTTTAAGACTACGTCCCATTTTGTAGTTTTCTCCTTTAAATTAAATGTACCACAACGGCTTGCGCTGAGCGCTACCGAGTTGGCGGATAATATGTGCTAAGCGACTAAATTATTTTTCGTTACGACGACGAACGATAAGTTTGTCAGATTTAGCTTTCTTGTTACGAGTTTTAAGACCAAGCGCAGGTTTACCCCATGGAGTAGATGGCGCTTTACGTCCAACTGGTGCTTTACCTTCACCACCACCGTGTGGGTGATCGTTAGGGTTCATTACAGAACCACGAACTGTTGGGCGAACACCTTTCCAGCGATTACGACCAGCTTTCCCAAGATTGATAAGTGATTGTTGTTCGTTACCGACAGTACCGATTGTTGCACGACATGTACCAAGAATCATACGAACTTCGCCTGATTGAAGGCGAACAAGCACGTATTTACCTTCTTGACCCAAAACTTGAGCAGAAGCACCAGCGGCACGGATAAGTTCAGCACCTTTACCTGGTTGAAGCTCAATATTGTGGATAACTGTACCAACTGGAATGTTTGCAAGTGGAAGAGCGTTACCAACTTTGATATCCGCATCTGGACCTGAAACGATACGTTGACCTACTTCAAGACCTTTAGGTGCGATAATGTAAGCTTTAACCCCGTCAGTGTAGTGTACAAGAGCGATGTTTGCAGTACGATTTGGATCATACTCAATTGTTTTAACAACTGCTTCAACGCCATCTTTGTTACGTTTGAAGTCAATCAAACGATAGTGACGTTTGTGTCCGCCACCTTGGTGACGTACAGTAATACGACCGTTGTTGTTACGACCAGCTTTGTTCTTAAGAGAAACAAGCAATGATTTTTCAGGAGTGCTTGTAGTGATTTCTGCGAAATCCAAAGAAGTCATGTTACGACGGCCATTTGTCGTTGGTTTATAAACTTTAATACCCACGTTAATTTCTCCTTTGATTATTCAGCTTCAGCTGCAAACAACTCGATTGCTTTTGAATCAGCTGTAAGAGTGATGATAGCTTTTTTAGTTTTTGAAGTGAAACCAGTGTAACGTCCAACACGTTTTTGTTTTGGCTTAACAGTTACAGTGTTCACGCTAGCAACTTTAACACCTTCAAATGCAGCTTCAACTGCTTGTTTGATCAAGAGTTTGTGTGCACGTGTATCAACTTCGAAAGTGTATTTTCCTGCTTCAAGAGCAACCATAGATTTCTCAGTGATAACAGGTTTTTTGATTACGTCATACAAATTCATTATGCAAGAACCTCCTCGATTGATGAGATAGCTTCTTTAGTAACAAGAAGTTTATCTGCGTTTACGATGTCAAGTACACTTGCAGTTGCAGGAGTTGCAACAGTTACGTTTGCAAGGTTACGAGCTGAAAGTTCAGCGAATTTGTTTCCTTCTTCAACGATAACAAGTACTTTTGAATCGATGCTAAGAGCTGAAAGAACTTTTGCGAATTCAGCAGTTTTTGGAGCTGCAAATAAAAGAGCTTCAACTGCTACAAATTTATCTTCTGCAACTTTAGCTGAGTAAACAGATTTCAATGCAAGGCGACGAACTTTTTGTGGAAGTTTGTATCCGTATGAACGTGGAGTTGGTCCGAAGACAACACCACCGCCACGCCATTGTGGTGAACGGATAGAACCTTGACGAGCACGTCCAGTTCCTTTTTGACGCCATGGTTTACGTCCACCACCTGATACTGCTGAACGGTTTTTAACCGCATGAGTACCTTGGCGAAGGCTAGCGCGTTGGCTGATTACGACATCAAATACTACTGATTCGTTTGGTTCGATACCGAAGATAGCGTCGTTAAGTTTAACTGAGCTAACTTCTTTACCAGTTTGGTCAAATAGTTTTACGTTTGCCATTTTTAACTGATTTCTCCTTTCTTATTATTTAGCAGCTTTAACTGCTGATTTGATAGTGATAAGAGATTTCTTAGCACCTGGTACGTTACCTTTGATGAGGATAACGTTTTTCTCTGGGATAACATGTACAACTTCAAGGTTTTGAATTGTCACACGGTTGCCACCCATACGTCCTGCCAAGTGTTTGTTTTTGAAAACACGGTTAGGCGCAACAGGTCCCATTGAACCTGGACGACGGTGGTAACGAGAACCGTGAGCCATAGGTCCGCGTGATTGACCGTGGCGTTTGATAACACCTTGGAAACCTTTACCTTTTGAAGTACCAGTTACGTCAACAACATCTCCAACTTCGAATGTGTCAACAGTGATTTCTGATCCAACTTCCAAGCCTTCAATGTTTTTGAATTCACGAATGAAGCGCTTAGGAGCTGTGTTAGCTTTCGCTACGTGGCCTTTGGCAGGTTTGTTGCTCAATACTTCGCGTTTGTCATCAAAACCAACTTGAACTGCTTCGTAACCGTCTGTTTCAACAGTTTTAACTTGAAGCACAACGTTTGGAGTAGCTTCGATGACAGTAACAGGGATAAATTCACCTGCTTCAGTGAAGATTTGAGTCATTCCCACTTTTTTCCCTAAGATTCCTTTTGTCATGAGAAAATATTTCCTTTACTTTAATGTATTTCAAAAAGTTTTTTATGAGCGTTTTTTATGCTCAAAAAAGTTTTTAACGAGCGTTTTTTATGCTCAATCAAATCAAACCTTAAATTAAAGTTTGATTTCTACGTTCACACCACTTGGAAGATCAAGTTTCATCAAAGCGTCAACTGTTTTTTGAGTTGGGTTGATGATATCAATAAGACGTTTGTGTGTACGCATTTCAAATTGTTCGCGAGAATCTTTGTATTTGTGAGTCGCACGAATAATTGTGTAGAGACTACGTTCAGTTGGAAGTGGAACTGGTCCAGCAACTGTCGCACCAGTGCGAGTTGCAGTTTCTACGATTTTTTCAGCCGCTGTATCAAGCGTACGGTGTTCGTAAGCTTTCAAACGGATACGAATTTTTTTGTTTGCCATTTTTTCTCCTCTTTCGTCTATTTAAGATAATAGGCTAGCTCCTCAAGAAAACCAACACGGATTGCGTGGCAGTGCAACCAGGCGTGTCGCAACCTCTTGTATCACAGCTAAGCGCTGTATTTACAGCACCATAATATAATAACAAAAGAACCCACTCATTGCAAGGGGGTTTTTTAAATTTTTCCTTTTTCTTCCTTGTTTTTCACAAAATCAAAAATCCATCCTTTAGATTGGATGGATTGTCGCATTCTTAACTGTTCTGTTCTTTATAATCATATCCCATGTGCTCATAGGCTTTAGCTGTTGCGACACGTCCTGTTCGTGTACGCATAATAAAACCTTTCTGGATAAGGTAGGGCTCATACATATCTTCTACCGTTTCTCGCTCTTCAGCAATATTCACTGACAAAGTACCTAAGCCAACGGGTCCTCCCCCATACATTTCAATCATAGTTCGGAGAATTTTTTGGTCAACATAGTCTAGTCCTTCGCGATCCACATCTAACATCGTCAATGCCTTATCCGCAATCTTATCATCAATGATGCCATTACCCATAATTTGTGCGTAATCCCGCACGCGCTTAAGTAAACGGTTAGCAATACGTGGCGTCCCTCTACTACGACGAGCTAATTCCAAAGCGGCTTCTGGTGTTATGGTCATTTCAAAAATTTCCGATGTTCGCTCTACAATTTCTGTCAAATCAGGTAACCCGTAATATTCCATATGACCATTAATCCCAAATCGAGCCCTCAAAGGATTTGACAACATACCTGCTCGTGTAGTTGCACCGACCAAGGTGAAAGGAGGTAACTCAAGATGAACACTACGACTCGTCTCACCAGCACCAATCATGATATCAATATAGTAATCTTCCATGGCACTATAAAGAACTTCTTCAACTGCCATTGGCATCCGATGAATCTCATCAATAAATAAGATATCTCCTGGCTCTAGGTCATTGAGTATAGCAACCAAATCACCAGCTTTTTCAATAGCGGGTCCAGATGTTTGCTTCAAATTAACGCCCATCTCATTAGCAATGACAAATGCCATAGTTGTCTTACCTAAACCTGGAGGCCCAAACAAAAGAGTGTGATCCAAGGCCTCATCACGAAGTTTTGCTGCTTCTATAAATATTTTCAATTGGTCTTTAACCTTGTCTTGACCAATGTATTCCTTAAAATATTGAGGACGAAGGGTACGCTCAACATACTCTTCATCTCCTAATAAATCATTATCTAATATTCTTGCCATAGGCTTATTTTAGCACAAAACAAAAAACGCAGTCAAAATTTGTCATCAAAAAAAGAAGACAGGTGTCGCCTTCTCTTTATATCATTTTTTACCACCTTTAACTGGCGACTTATCAGCTTGGGCAATAGCCTCTTTAATCGTATTGGTATATAATTTAGCACCACGGTTAATAGAGTCACTATCGGAGCCAAAGTGCACACCATCTGTGCCATTCCAAATAGAAATATTGTCCTTAGCCACTTGGTACCAATCAGCAACCGTTACAAAGTCATATTTCTTAGCCATCTCCAATTCATACTTACGTAACTGAACCAAAGATGTAGCTTCACTTCCAAACTTACTGCCATTATATGGTGTCACAAAGATGATATGGTGACCTTTAGGTAAATTCTTGATGATTTTATTAATAACCCCTTTGTAGTCATCAATCTCATTAACACCACCAGCAATAACAACATCCTTGGCAAGTGCATTACTATCTGCATAATTCTTAAGCAAATCATTGATTGTTGATAAGTTACGGCTGACAACTGCATCCATATAGACGTTATCAATTTTCGATTCAATTTGATCCTTCGACCTAAGCGCAACAGAATCCCCTAGAATTGTCACTCCCTTATTAACACCAAAAGAAGTAGCCTGACTATGTTCTGCATTAGCACGTGTTAATTTCATCTTAGTCTGAGCTTGCGATAAGCCATTAGCTTGTAAATCTTTTTCAAAGTTCCCAACAGCTGGTGCAAAGAGCGAAATCAGCACCGTAATCAACGTGAGCCCACTAAAGACATAAAACACAATATTGCGATAAGGAGACAAATCCAAATCTATACCAAAAAGATTCGCTTTTCTTCCCGCAATAAATGGCTCTACTATATAGTAGGAAAGTGTTGCAAAGACAATTGATAAAATAGTGGTCACTATTGTAGCAACAAGATTATTTGTTAATTGACTAAAGATAATATAAAGTGGCCAATGGAAAAGATAAACACTATAACTAATCTCTGCCAAATAACTAATGACAGCAGGCTCTGATTTCCCAGGTAACTTTTCATGAAGAATACGCGCCGAATAAATCATGACAGATGTAAACAAGCTAGCTAAAGCAAAGCCAAATAAATAGGTAAGGCGTTCTTCAAAATGAAGTACCAATCCTAACAATAATAATAAGGCAAAGCTTCCAACCATATATAGGACTGTCTTTTTCAGATCCCAAAGGCGAGTGTTTTTCTTGAATCTAGCAGTCGTCTCATGTACACCTGAAAGCGTCGCAAAAAGCGAACCTAAAAAGAAAGGATAAGCATGGGTAATCGATGAGAAGTAGAGACGAGAAAAGCTATCAACAAAGAAAGCACTGATAAACATTGATAAGAAGCTTACCGCAAAACAAGTAAGCGAAATTATGAAAACTAGCCCTCTAAATTGATTTTGGTGCTTAACACGCTTAGCTAAGAACCTGAGCAAAGCTCCCCAAATAATGTAGTAGTGAACCTCAATAGCCAGACTCCATGTATGGAGATAAATATGCTGGTTAAACTGATTCTCATAATTTCCTCCGGTCCAAATTTCATAATAGTTAGTCACAAAACCAAGAACAGAGGTGATTTGACGTCCGATACCTGCTATGAAATCATTTCGAACTAGGAGTGCCAAGGGGGTGCAGATAAGAACCATCAATACAAGCGGTGGTACTATTCGGTAAAAACGACGTCGCATAAAACCAAGATAATCAATACGGTGCGTTCTAGACACTTCATCAATAAGAAGAGCTGTAATCAGATACCCCGAGAAAGTAAAGAAGACATCAACACCAATGAACCCCCCAGAAAGAACACTTGGGAAGAAATGATAAACAAGAACTAAGAGAAGCCCTGTCACACGAATATAAGAAAACCAGTTAATTCTCATCCTTTAAAAATCCCCTGTTTAAATTTTCCTTTGTAGGTAACTTTATTTTCAGTAGTCAATTTACCTTGACCATCAGCTTGACCAGATTTGAATTCCCCCACATAGATCCAACCCTCGTGAGATTTGAATGTTCCTTGACCATTAAAGGAACCATTCTTAAATTCACCTGTATAGGTATCGCCATTATCATAAGTCAGAGTTCCTTGACCATTTAAACGGTGGTTTTGCATTTGACCTTTATAGGTAATTTTAGTCCCATCAACCTTTATAGAGTGCTGTGTTTTTATAGTCACTAAAAACAAGGACAATGCGCAAAGAATAATAACTCCTACTGCGATACGTTCAAATTGATTACGATCAATCTCAATATTTTTAAAATCAAAATCTTTTAATTGTTTAAAATTCATTGTCTATCCTTAATCCATTGTAACCAATCTTGGCAACCTTCCATTACCAATTTGTATGTTTCTTCAAAGTCACCTGTATACCATGGGTCCGGAACTCCACCAGACCGAAAAAACTTGATCTTATCATCATAACGTCCCGCAGATAATTGTAAAAGATCATCAACATTTGACTCATCCATTCCTAAAATTAAATCAAAAGATTCAAAATCTAACTGATTAATCTGCTGTGATCTCTTAGAAGGATCAAAAGAAATTGCATATTTTCTTAAAATTTTTTGCGTTCCCTGGTGAACTGGGTTTCCATGTTCCCACGAAGATGTTGCACGACTTTCAATACGCAAAGACCCATCTTTGTCAAGCGCTTTCATTACAAACTCCGCCATAGGGCTTCGACAAATATTTCCCAGACAAACAAATACAACCTTATTCATTACTCACCTCTTACCCAAAGCTATTAAGAAATCTGCTCACTTATTCTCTTTGTTACAATTGTGAACATACTCCTAAATCATGAAAATAGGTTCTCGTTAATTTTCACTTAATCAAACCATATTATACCGAAAAACTAATCAAATAGAAAGACTTCTTCCTTATTACTATCGAAAATTTAGCAAGCACTTTTCCTAACAATTACTCGCCTCTGTCAGCCTTCACTAGGTTTAAGATTCAGCAAAAAAGAACCTATTTTCTAGATTCTTCCTTAATGTGTTATTAAATATTTGACCAGACACTTTCAAGAATATTAGTTTGCTCACGATCTGGTCCTACTGAGAAGGTAGAAATACGTACGCCTACCAATTCACCAACACGACGAACATAATTACGGGCATTTTCAGGAAGCTCATCTAAACTACGGCAACCTGTGATATCTTCTTCCCAACCTGGTAACTCTTCATAGATTGGTTTACAACGTTTCAATTGTTCAAGACTAGCTGGATAGTAATCGATGCGCTTACCATCAAGATCATAAGCTACACAAATTTTCACCGTATCAAGACCTGACAAAACATCAATACAGTTCAAGCTAAGGTTTGTGATTCCTGATACACGACGGCTATGACGCATCACGACTGAGTCAAACCATCCCACACGGCGTGGGCGTCCAGTTGTTGTTCCATACTCATGACCAACTTCACGGATGCGTTCACCCACTTCATCAGACAATTCAGTTGGGAATGGTCCGTCACCCACACGACTCGTATAGGCCTTACATACACCAACAACTTTATTGATTTTAGATGGACCAACACCAGAACCAATTGCAACTCCCCCCGCAACTGGGTTTGATGACGTTACAAATGGATACGTTCCCTGGTCAATATCAAGCATAACTCCTTGAGCTCCTTCAAAAAGGACACGTTTGCCAGCGTCAAGAGCATCATTCAAGATAACAGATGTATCCGTGACATATTGTTTAATTTGTTGTCCGTAAGCATAATATTCTTCAAAAATATCATCGAATGACAACCCTTCAGACTCATACATCTTAGTGAAGAGACGATTTTTTTCAGCCAAATTTGTCTTCAAACGTTCAGCAAAGACTTCCTTGTCCAAAAGGTCTGCAATACGAATACCTACACGCGCAGCCTTATCCATATAAGCTGGACCGATACCTTTATTAGTTGTACCAATCTTATTGTCACCCTTAGCAGCTTCTTGCAGTTGATCAAGTTTAATATGGTATGGCAAGATAACATGCGCACGATCAGAAACACGAAGACTGTCTGTTGACACACCTTCCGCATGAAGATACTCCAACTCTTTGACAAGTGATTTAGGATTGACCACTACACCATTCCCAATAACAGAGATTTTTTCTGGGAAGAAAATACCTGACGGAATCAAGTGCAATTTGAATTTCTTACCATCGATAACAATCGTGTGACCTGCATTGTCTCCACCTTGATAACGTGCGATCACTTCGGCATCTTGACTTAGGAAATCTGTTATTTTCCCTTTACCTTCATCACCCCACTGGGTACCTACAACAACTACTGATGTCATATTATTTTGATAACGGACAGCTCTACCTTTACGAGACTGTCCCCACCTTTCTTGAAAAACTTCACGGTGGGAATTTCACCCACAAGTTTTGCGTTACAGTTTATTATAGCAGAAAAAAGTCCTTTTGTTCAATGTTGAAAGCGTTTCTTACAAAATATTCTGACAGTTATAGCTAAGATTGCAACTAGTTATTTACTATATCTTTTTAATCTTTCATCTTATATAGACTTATCAGCTATTTAATATGAGGAAATCATTATAATAGTTAATTAACCTGCTTCATATAATGATTCAACTGCTTTTGATTCTTTATAACAATTGTTTTGTCAGGATATTTTTTAATAACTGCTTTATATTGCTTTACATATTTATTTGAACGACCATCTAATAAAATCCATTTAACAAACTCAAAGTCAAATTTCTCATTACAGTCCTCTGCCATACTGGGACGTGTATGTCCCCTATATTTTAGATATCTCCTGAAAACTCGAGAGAGACAATTAAATCTGTTAAAGCTGAAATATATAATACAGTCCGCCTCTCTCATGCGTTCTTCATAAAGACAGGTCGAGTAATTCCCTTCAATAATCCAATCACTTTTTAGCATGAATCTCGATATATCGTTAGCCATTTCATCAATTGTCCGCTCTTGCCAATTTGATGTGAAATGAATTTTATCTAAATGGAGTACATCACAATTGTAATGTTGACCTAATAAACTAGCCAAAGTCGACTTTCCAGAACCACTATAACCGATGATTGCTATTTTCAACACCTGTCTCCTTTTCAATTTCATTCCTTAACTAATATCATAGCATAAACTGTACACCTTGCAGAGACATTACCGAAAAGTAATCGCTTCAGACAAACAAAAAAAGCCTTAATCTCAAGGATTTTTCCTGTTATTTAGATGCCCCCTACAGGGCTCGAACCTGTGACCCATGGATTAAGAGTCCACTGCTCTACCAACTGAGCTAAGGAGGCTGGATGCTGTATTGGTACCGATGATCCACGGTTTGTATTGAACCCGCGACGTAAAAAAGCAGGTGGGCGACTCGCTATTAACTTCAGTTGCTTCTGGGTGAGCCAGCCTGCACACTGTTAATAGACCTCTGTCTCCCGATAATACAAAAATTAGTCGGTCAACACTTATATGCGGATTCGTATACCACAGCAATTTCTATGTTTCTATAATACCACTTTTGAAAATTATTGCAAGAGGAAAAGTCAATTTTTTTGCAATCGTTTTCGTTAACACCTATCTCGCTTGTTATTTTGACAACTTATCGATTCGCTCTTTGTTAGCTCCAAGAGCTCTCTCATATTTCCCAGTCTCATTCGGTTGGTAATAATTGACGTCTCTTAGTTTATCTGGAAGGTATTGTTGCTTAACCCACTTTTCGGGATAAGCATGTGGATATTTGTACCCTTGTGCATTTCCTAGTTCCTTACTTCCTGCATAATGTCCATCTCTCAAATGACGAGGAATCGGTAAATTTCCAGACTTTCTAAGATCTGCCAGCGCAGCGTCCATTGCCACATAGGCCGAATTTGACTTGGGTGATAAAGCTAAGTCAATAACCACATTTGCAATCAAAATACGTGCCTCCGGAAATCCTACTTTCTGCGCAACTTCCAAGGCTGTAACGGTATGAACCTGTGCATCTGGATTAGCTAAACCAATATCCTCGTAAGCAATCACAGTTAACCGACGTGCTAGGCTTGGAAGGTCTCCTGCTTCAACCAAACGTGCTGCGTAATGAAGACTGGCATTGACATCAGAGCCTCGAATCGATTTTTGCAAGGCAGAAAGCACATCATAGTGCCCATCACCATCTTTATCCATGGTGATATAACTACGTTGCAAACTATTCTCAACTGTATCTAAAGTAACATGGCGCTCCCCACCTTCTGAAGGTTGAGTTGACATAACCGCCAAGTTCAAGGAATTGTAGGCCGAACGTAAATCGCCATTGGTAGCTGTAGCTATGAAATCTAGAGCATCATCATCTAACTGGACATCAAAATCAAACCCACGTTCTCGATCTCTCAAAACACCCTGAATAGCTACCTTAATATCCGTATTGGAAAGGGGTTCCAATTCAAATATTTGTACCCGACTACGAATAGCTGGAGTTACAGAAAAAAATGGATTTTCAGTTGTAGCCCCAATCATGATAATGTTACCGTTTTCTAACAAAGGCAATAAAAAATCTTGCTTAGCTTTATCCAAACGATGGATTTCATCTAGGAGCAGAACCAAGCCACCTGAAAACTTAGCTTCTTCTGCAATTTCCTGCAGCCGTTTCTTGCTATCAACAGTTGCATTAAAGGTTCTAAAAGCAAATTTTGTTGTTCCTGCAATGGCACTGGCTATTGAGGTTTTTCCAATTCCCGGTGGCCCATAAAGAATCATTGAGGACAGCATGTTTGCCTCTACCATACGGCGAATGATTTTTCCTTTACCAACTAAATGCTTTTGACCTATCACTTCTGAAATTGTACGTGGACGCATACGTAGTGCAAGATTATCTGGCATTTTTTCTCCTCTTTAGGATTGTCTTTTCATTATAATAAGCATATACTATTTTTTCCTAAAAAGAAATTATAAATTGTTCTTGTCAAACCTAGTTTCTTATGATAGAATGTCTTAGTATGTGGTGCTAGCACATCCGTAATAAATTCTACCTAGGAGGAAAACACGAAATGGCTAAAGTATGTTACTTTACAGGACGTAAAACTGTTTCTGCAAACAACCGTTCACACGCTATGAACAAAACTAAACGTGCCGTTAAACCTAACCTTCAAAAAGTTACTATTCTTGTTGATGGTAAACCTAAAAAAGTTTGGGCTTCAGCTCGTGCACTTAAATCTGGTAAAGTTGAACGCGTTTAATCTTATTGGATATTAAGAGGGATGACTCCAGTCATCTCTTTTTTGTTCATTGTCTTTCCCTTTTGAGTAGACTTATGTTATAATAAAGAACTAACAGATAATTCTTATAGAAAGAAGGTGTCAGTATGGGATTTACAGATGAAACTGTTCGTTTCAACCTCGACGACGGTAGCAAAGATGAAATCAGTAATACTTTGACAAATGTCTACCGTTCGTTGGCAGAGAAAGGTTATAATCCTATCAACCAAATCGTCGGTTATGTTCTGAGCGGTGATCCTGCTTATGTTCCGCGTTATAATGACGCCCGTAACCAGATTCGGAAATACGAACGTGATGAAATCGTTGAAGAACTCGTTCGCTATTATCTTAAAGGAAATGGAATTGACCTCTAATGCGAGTAATGGGACTTGATGTTGGCTCAAAAACAGTGGGGGTTGCTATTAGTGATCCTCTCGGTTTTACAGCCCAAGGCGTCGAAATTATCAAAATTAACGAAGAAGCTGAAGAGTTTGGTTTAGACCGCCTCGGTGAACTCGTTAAAGAGTATAAAGTAGACAAATTTGTCGTTGGCCTTCCAAAAAATATGAATAATACTGAAGGCCCTCGTGTCGAGGCAAGCAAATCTTATGGTAACAAAATTAAGGAAATCTTTGGAATTCCTGTAGATTACCAAGATGAACGCTTAACAACTGTTCAAGCAGAACGTATGCTGGTTGAACAAGCAGATGTCAGCCGTGGTAAACGCAAAAAAGTTATTGATAAATTAGCTGCCCAACTTATTCTACAAAACTACCTAGATCGAATGTTTTAAGAAACTGCAATAGAGTCCGATAGTCCAATACCAGTCTAGTAAACTCATTGTCGAGTATATTAGCTTTAACTAACTATTTGGCTCTTGCTTCAATAAGGAGAAAAATATGTCACACAATCACGACCATAACCATGACCATGAAGTTATTACCTTAGTAGACGAACAAGGAAATGAAACTCTTTTTGAAATCTTGTTAACTATTGATGGACGTGAAGAATTCGGAAAAAACTATGTTCTTTTGGTACCGGCCGGTGCAGAAGAAGATGCTAACGGAGAGATTGAAATTCAAGCTTATTCTTTCACTGAAAATGAAGATGGTACCGAAGGTGACCTTCAACCAATCCCTGAAGACTCAGATGCTGAATGGGATATGATTGAAGAAGTCTTCAATAGCTTTATTGATGAGAATTAAAAAGTATTGACGAACAAACTGAATTGTTTTACCAATTTTGTTCATTGTCTAACTTCTATCAAGTTGACTGAGGTTTTGACAACTATAACAATGCAGGTTAAATAACATCCGCTACCAGGAGAGAAAGGATTGAGATTTTGTTCTCAATCCTTTTTTAGTAATTATTAATTTAATTAAGAAATTAGAGGGAAATTGACTAAATAGTATTATCTGATATACTGGGAATAAGACAATCAGGGGATTATTTCCTTTTATTCATAACTTTCCAAATAACAATAAAGGAGTCTAATTGTGCGTCAATATAACGAAGACAATACCTTACAATCGGTTAGCTATCAGGGCTACCATCGAAGCCACCATCAATCTCATGCAAATGATGAGAAAATTGAAGTAGCAATTCAAGGGCATACAAATGAATCGAGTTCTTCTCTGAAAGATAAAGCCCCTATAACTGCGATTCCATGGAAACATAAGAGTCACATTCTCATTCTTAGTCTGATTTTGAGCATTTTTAGCATCTCAGTGCCCTGCTTTACAGACTTTGCAAATAGTATACAGTCCCAAAACCTTTACATTGCAAAGATGTTTGCCAATGGCAGCCTACCTTACTCTGACTTTTTTACAACAGGTGGCTTCTTCTATTATTTCTTAGTTTCCTTAGCTTTTCGATTGGGATCAACACTTTGGCTAATTCCTGTACAGTTTCTTACCTACTATCTTTCTGGTAGTTTTCTTTACAAGACTGTCATGCATATGACAAGTAAGAAAGAAATTGCTACTTTCATTAGCTTTATTTTCTTCGTAATTAATGGAACACTTGGTTTTGGTGGCCTCTATCCTATCCAATTCGCTATGCCATTTGTCCTTGGAGCCATTTTCTTCTTGACACGTTACTTTGCTGGTCACAGTCGTGATGAAGCCTTTATTCTTTACGGATTTGCTGGCATCGCTGGATCCTTCTTTGAAGCTCGAACACTCATTTTTTGGATATTGTCACTAGTGACAATCTTCGTTTACAACCTTGTCAACAAGCACTTTTTCCGTGGCTTTTACCAAGTCCTATGTATAATTTTTGGTAATATTCTGGTACTGTATCTATGCCTTTACTTTATTCTAAATTTACAGATTACATCAGACTACATCAACCAAGTGTTGATCTATAACTTTACACATCTTGCTGTAGAAAATAACGACTATCTGTTAACTTTAGTTTATCAAATCTTTGCTGTTCTAGGATCTGGACTACTTATTGGTGCCGTAACTACAGGTAATCATCTTCTTGGTGAAGCTAAAGATAAAAGTATCAAATGGGTACTGCTCATTAGTTTTGTCTTTACAGTAGTTTACAGCTTATTTTCTCGAAGCTTTGGTCTTTACAGTATTCTCAACATAGTACCTTATGGCCTCGTCCTTACTTCACTTTCACTAGATGATGCTACTAAAAAAAGAGCTGTACGTACCTCTCATCGACGTCGTAATGTTAGCCAAATTCATGCACTTAAAGTTTTTGGCATCTTCCTCAGTCGGAACTATTTCTTACCAATAGTAGTCTTTGCATTCGCTTTTGCTATGCCAATCATCATGTTTCTATTTAATTTGGGAAATAATGATGAACGTAGCACTGTCGCAAATTATATCGCTAAAAAAACTAAGAGAGACGAAACCATCTATGTTTATGATTCTACAGCAAAAATTTATTTGGATAGCGGTCGTAAATCAGCCTCACAATTTGTTCTTCCTGAACTCAATACAGCAAAATCTAGCCATAAAAAGGCCATTTCAGATACACTTATCCAAGATTCTGCACAATATATTGTTGTCCAAGAAAATACGCACCTACCTTCCGATGTTAAGTCAACACTTTCTAAGAACTATAAAAAAGTTTCTGTGAAGGGGATTGAACGATATACTCTTTATGTTCTAAAATAACTCCAAAAATCAATATATTGTGGTTGAGATAAAAATATACCACAATATATTGATTTTTTTTTGCCTAGTGCTATAATTAGTAACGAGGTGATTTTTAGATGATTACATTAGAAAAAGAAAAGGTTACAGTCAACCCCAATATCAAAGTTATCAAGCGCGATGGTCGTATGGTTGTTTTTGATTCAAGTAAAATATATGAAGCTATTCTCAAAGCAAGTGAAGCTATTACACCTATCACACCATTAATTGAGACTAAATTGGTGGGAATTGCCAACCGTATTGTGGCCGAAATCAATGATCGCTTCTCTCACAATATCAAAATATACGAAATTCAAAGTATCGTAGAGCATGAGTTACTCGAAGCTAACGAATACGCTATCGCTCAAGAATACATTAACTACCGTACCAAACGTGATTTTGAGCGTTCTCAGGCTACTGATATCAATTTCACCATTAACAAACTGGTTAATAAAGATCAGGCTGTTGTTCATGAGAATGCCAATAAGGATAGTGATTTATACAATACACAACGTGATTTAACCGCAGGTATTGTTGGAAAATCCGTTGGACTTAAGATGCTTCCTCCACATGTAGCAAATGCCCATCAAAAAGGGGACATCCACTTCCACGATTTAGACTACAGCCCTTACACACCTATGACCAACTGTTGTTTGATTGACTTCAAGGGCATGTTGGCAAATGGTTTTAAGATTGGCAATGCGGAAGTTGAAAGCCCCAAGTCCATTCAAACTGCAACTGCACAAATTTCACAAATCATCGCAAATGTCGCTTCTAGTCAGTATGGTGGTTGTACAGCAGACCGCATAGATGAGTTTTTAGCTCCTTATGCAGAACTCAACTACAAGAAACATATAGCAGATGCTAAAGAATGGGTGACTGAGGAAAAACAGGAAGACTATGCTCGTGCTAAAACACGTAAAGATATCTATGATGCCATGCAATCTCTTGAATATGAGATTAATACCCTTTTCACATCGAATGGACAAACTCCCTTTACCTCTCTCGGTTTCGGTTTAGGGACAAACTGGTTTGAACGTGAAATCCAAAAGGCTATCCTCCAAGTTCGTATTTTAGGTCTTGGATCAGAGCACCGCACAGCCATTTTCCCTAAACTCATCTTCACCCTAAAGCGCGGACTTAACTTGGAACCTAATTCACCTAACTACGACATTAAACAGCTAGCACTTGAATGTGCAACTAAGCGTATGTATCCAGATGTCCTATCATATGACAAAATCATTGAATTGACAGGTTCCTTCAAAGCTCCTATGGGATGTCGTTCCTTCCTTCAGGGTTGGAAAGATGAAAATGGCGTTGAAGTTAACTCTGGACGAATGAACCTTGGCGTAGTCACCCTCAATCTTCCTAGAATCGCTCTAGAGTCTAAGGGTGAAAAGGAAAAATTCTGGGAAATCTTTGAGGAACGAATGGGGATTGCCAAAGATGCTCTCGTCTATCGAGTTGAACGTGTCAAGGAGGCAACACCTGCCAATGCACCTATCCTTTATCAGTATGGCGCTTTTGGTCAGCGTCTGGGTAAATTCGACAGTGTCGACCAACTCTTCAAACATCGTCGTGCAACCGTATCACTTGGTTACATTGGACTTTATGAAGTAGCAACTGTTTTTTATGGTAGCGATTGGGAAACTAATCCAGAAGCCAAAGCATTTACCTTAGCTATCGTTAAAGCTATGAAAAATGCATGTGAAAGTTGGTCTGACGAATATGATTATCATTTCTCTGTTTATTCAACACCGTCAGAAAGCTTGACAGACCGCTTCTGTCGCCTGGATACTGAAAAATTTGGTATTGTCAGTGATATTACAGATAAAGAATATTACACCAACTCCTTCCACTACGATGTTCGTAAAAATCCAACACCATTTGAAAAGTTGGAATTTGAGAAAGATTACCCAGAAGCTGGGGCAACTGGTGGATTCATCCATTATTGTGAATATCCAGTCCTCCAACAAAACCCTAAAGCACTTGAAGCTGTCTGGAATTTTGCCTACGACCGTGTCGGCTATCTGGGTACTAATACCCCAATTGATAAATGCTACAAGTGTGACTTTGAAGGGGATTTCACTCCAACAGAACATGGATTCATGTGCCCTAACTGTGGCAATACAGATCCTAAAACAGTTGATGTCGTAAAACGCACATGTGGTTATTTAGGAAATCCGCAGGCACGCCCAATGGTTAAAGGACGCCACAAAGAAATCTCAGCCCGAGTCAAACATATGAATGGTTCAACTATAAAATATGAAGGAAAACATTTCTAACATATCATAAGGTAAGTTATCACAAACTAGAAGCAGCTGGACGATACCCTCCAACTGCTTTGCTTATTTCGTTTTTAGAAAGGAATAGCATGGGAAAATATCAATTAGATTATAAAGGTATGCAGCAAGTGGAACGCTACCACGAAAAAAATACAACCGTAAAAAATGATAAAAAAGCACGTGTCCAAGCTCTTTTGAAAAAAGCTGGAAAGAAGAAATAAGATGATTTTACGCCGACCAAGTCAAACAGATAAAGAAAGCATCTTAGAAATGATGGTTGAATTTGAAAGGGAGCATTCTGCCCATGACGGTGGATTTTGGGATACTGAGAACTTTGATTATGAAGAGTGGCTAGAAGAAAATCTTCAGGCAGAAGCAGGACTTAATATCCCTGAAAACTGGGTTCCTGCTATACAGCTGGTTAATTTCAACGAATCAGGCCATGCTCTTGGTTTTCTACATCTTCGTCTTCGTTTAAATGAGCACTTACTAGAAAAAGGTGGTCATATTGGCTATTCCATCCGACCGTCTGAAAGAGGCAAGGGCTACGCAAAAGAGTCCCTCCGCCAAGGATTAGAAGTCGCTAAGGGAAAGAATATCAAACGAGCTCTGGTGACTTGTAGCACAAAAAATCCAGCTAGCCGAGCTGTTATCTTAGCTAACGGTGGTGTCTATGAGGATGTTCGTAATGGAACGGAGCGTTATTGGATAGATTTGGAGTAGAATTATGACATGGAATACACCAAAACCTCAAGAATGGAAGTCTGAAGAACTTAGTCAAGGACGCATTATTGACTACAAAGCTTTTAACTTCGTCGATGGTGAAGGCGTACGTAACTCCCTTTATGTCTCTGGTTGCATGTTTCACTGTGAGGGATGCTATAACGCTGCTACCTGGTCCTTTAAGGCAGGGGTTCCCTATACCAAAGAACTAGAAGAACAAATTATGCAAGATTTAGCACAACCCTACGTGCAAGGTCTCACGCTACTGGGTGGAGAACCTTTTCTAAATACTGGTATTCTCATTCCCCTAGTTAAGCGTATCCGTAAGGAACTACCTGAAAAAGACATCTGGTCTTGGACTGGTTATACTTGGGAAGAGCTAATGCTTGAAACTCCTGATAAGCTAGAACTTCTTCATCTCGTTGACATTCTTGTTGACGGCCGCTTCGACATCTCTAAAAAGAACCTTATGCTCCAGTTTCGAGGATCATCTAATCAACGTATTATTGATGTCAAAAAATCTCTTAATCAAGGAGAAGTCGTTATCTGGGATAAACTAAATGATGGTCAAACTAACTATGAACAAGTCGATCGTAAAGATCTGATATAAAGAAAAGCCTGAGTTCAAAAAACTCAGACTTTTTTCTAAACTATTTTAACAAAGAACAGCTCATGTTCAGAGGATAAATCTTCACGATAGTGAAACTCATCAAAGGATACTTCCCGTAAGTCATCAATGGTTTGACAATTTTCTTTCATTACAGCCGTCAAAAAAGCTCCTCTAGCTTTTTTAGAAATCGTTGAATGTGTCTTAAGAAGACCATTACGGTCTTCCATAAAACTAACTGTGAATAACTTCTTACGAAGAGCTGGACTAAAGACATCTTCAAATTCACTTGAAAGTAAGGAAACAACTGGAACTTGACTCTCTTCTAGGAATTGATCATATTCAGCACGCCAGTAGTTTTTTAAGGACCGACCATTAACCTTAACCTTCGTATGAAAGTCATGACGATGTTCCTGAATTGAATAAAAAGCTGGAATAATCCCATAAAAAGAAGATGTAATAAATACCTGTTGGCTTAAGAAATCTTTTTCACATGTGGATAATTCACTACGTTTAATATGCCGATACATCAAGCCATTAAAAAGCTCTATTGCAGGATAGCTCCTTGCTTCCCCAGCCAAAATTCTATCCCAGCGTCGCTTCTCTTTCTCAGCCTGCTCAGGCTTTATTTTATAAGCTGTGGATAATTCTTCTGTGGGTAACTTTGCCATTTCTTTGAGAATAGCCACACTCTTTTCAGAAATCTTCTGATACGGAACTTCATTAAGGGTCTTCATTTCTTTTGCAGTTGGAATCAAAAATCTAATCATACTGTTATTGTAAGGTCATACAAGCATTTCGTCAAGAATTCTCTCTAGTAAAAAAGAAGTCAACAGGCGTCAACTTCCTTTTTACTTAGTCATCTAAATCAACAAAACGACCTAGAATATGTACATTTTCAGCAATAGAAACAAATGCTTTCGGATCTGCTTTTCTCATATAATACTTAAAATCAGTGTACTCTTCACGGGTAATAATAGTCAGCAAAACTGCTTTTTTTTCATGATTATAAGTACCTTCCGCATCATTGATCAATGTTACTCCACGGTGGAGTTTCTTCTGAATCATTCGTACAACTGGATCAGGATTACTTGTAACAATCATAGCCTGCATTTTCTTTTGCTTAGTAAAAATCGCATCCGTTACTCGGCTTGAGACAAAAATTGTCACCATTGAATACAGGGCATATTTCCAACCAAAAAGTATACCTGCAAAAATCATGATAATCCCATTGACAACCAGAGAGATATTTCCCACATCACGACCAGTTTTCTTACGAATGGTAAGGCTGACAATATCCGTACCTCCACTTGAAATACGAGATTTCAAACCAAATCCAATACCTGTACCCATAACCAAGCCACCGAAGATAGCATTAATCAAAGGATCCTCAGTCAAGGTGACATGAGGAATTACCTGAATGAACAGGGAGCTCATTGTTACTGTAATGAAGGTGAAGATAGTAAATTTATGGCCGATTTTATTCCATGCAAGAATCAAGAGTGGAATATTAATAGCATAAAAAGTCAATGATACAGGAATCTCAAAACCAAGAGTTCTAACACTCAATGCTGATAAAACCTGTGCCAACCCTGTTGCCCCACTTGAATAGACGTGACCTGGTTGAAAAAAGAAATTCACAGCGATTGAGGATAAGAGTCCGTATAGTAACGATGCTGAGACCTTCTCAGTATATTTTTCACGAGAAATACTACGAATAGCTTGCCAAACACCTATCTTCTTCGCAGATTTTTTCGCTACAAGTTTAACATGTTTGTGAAGACGTGTTTTATTCATTTTCTAATTCTACATGAAGGGCAAGTTCTTCCAACTGTTTATCAGCCACAAGACTTGGAGCCTGAGTCATAGGATCTGATGCCTTATTATTTTTAGGGAAGGCAATCACCTCACGAATATTATCTTTACCTGCAAGAAGCATAACAAAACGGTCAAGACCGATAGCCAATCCACCGTGTGGTGGGAAGCCGTAGTCCATTGCTTCAAGAAGGAAACCAAATTGCTCATAGGCAGATTCTTCAGAGAAACCAAGAGCTTTCAACATACGTTCTTGTAAGTCTTTATGATTGATACGTAGACTACCACCACCAAGTTCATAACCATTCAAGACAATATCATAGGCTACAGCACGTACCTTGGAAAGATCTCCTTCGAGTTCTGCCGCAGAATCTTCTGTTGGCAAAGTGAATGGATGGTGGGCAGACATATAACGGTCCTCTTCTTCAGACCACTCGAACATTGGCCAATCGACAACCCAAAGAAAGTTAAATTTAGTGTTGTCGATCATATCAAGTTCTTTAGCAATTTGGTTACGCAAAGCACCAAGTGTGTTATTAGCGATTTCAAGTGTATCTGCTACAAAAAGAACTAAATCATTTTCTTCAATATGTAAAGTATCTGTCAATTTTTCTTCAATACTTGTCAAGAATTTAGCAACTGGACCTGCTAGAGCACCATCAATCATTTTAACCCAAGCAAGACCTTTAGCACCAAATTGTTTAGCAAACTCTGTCAACTTGTAAATGCTTTTACGTGAGTACTTATCTGCATTTTCTTTGACAACAATTGCCTTAACAGCTGGTGCCTCAGCAAACACTTTGAAGTCTACATCCTTGACAACATCTGTCAAGTCTTGTAAAAGCATGTCAAAGCGTGTATCTGGCTTATCGGATCCATAGTTATTCATGGCATCATCATAAGACATACGTGGGAATGGTAGTGTCACTTCAATCCCTTTAGTTTCTTTCATAACCTTAGCAATCAATCCTTCTGTAATATCTTGGATTTCTTGCTCATTAAGGAAAGAAGTCTCCAAGTCAACTTGTGTAAACTCAGGTTGACGATCACCACGCAAATCTTCATCACGGAAACACTTTACAATTTGATAATAACGGTCAAAACCGGCATTCATCAACAATTGTTTAGTGATTTGAGGACTTTGCGGAAGAGCGTAAAAATGACCTTGGCTAACACGACTTGGCACCAAATAATCACGTGCACCTTCTGGTGTTGATTTTGTCAACATTGGTGTTTCGACATCGATAAATTCCAAGTCATCAAGATAATTACGAATAGCGTGAGTTACCTTAGCACGAAGCTTAAAGTTTTCCAACATTTCTGGACGACGAAGATCCAAGTAACGGTAACGCATACGAGTATCATCGCTAGCTTCTACACCATCTTTAATTTCAAATGGTGTTGTTTTAGCAGTATTTAGAACTTTAAGTTCTTCAACTTTAAGTTCTACAGCACCTGTAGGCAAGTTGTCATTAGCTTGTTCACGTGCTTCAACTGTTCCTGTTACTTCAATAACAAACTCGCTACGCAAGCTCTCAGCTGTTTCAACTACAGTGGCATCAGCATTTTCAGGGTTAACAACGAGCTGCATCAAGCCTTCACGGTCACGAAGGTCAATGAAAATCAAACCTCCAAGGTTACGACGACGAGATACCCAACCTTTCAAAGTAATAGTAGTTCCGATATGTTCGCTTCGAACACGGCCGGCATACATAGAACGTTTCATAGTTACACTTCTTTCGTTAATTTTTTAGTCTTAACTATTATAGCAAAAAGCCCATCAAAACCCCACCCATTTCGGGTTAGAATTTTAATAGACTTTCTTTTTTATCAAACTATTTACCAAATTGTTTCAACAAATCACTAGTATCTACGTAATCTTCAGCAAACTCTTCAAAATCTTCAAAACGATAATCAGCAGTCTCTAAATCAAGTAAACTATTCCAGCGGAAACCATAAACATCTTCAATAATAACACTAAGTTCATCAGTTTCCTCATCTACCTGCCATCCCAAATAACGTTCCTGAGTTTCAAAACTTATGACCACATCTTGGCAATCTTGACACCAAACTTGACCAAGTAACTGTTGACACATTGCATGATCACTTGCAGGCTCGTCATTAAACCAGGTAATTTCATGTTTATCCAGAAGAGCAATCAACTGCCAAAACTGTTGTTGAAAGTGAATAGCCAGACTACGATTAAAAGCCAAACTAAAGTTTTCACTTCGTTTAAGCATATCAACTATACTAACCATAAGCCTCCTACTTTTCTAATTGGTCTAGAACTGCTGCAAAATTCTCTGTTAGCTCCTCAAAACTTACAGTTACTTCCTCTCGAGTGGTGTTATTTTTGACACTAACTTGACCTGACTCTAATTCACTCTCACCTAAGGTGATGACAGTTTTAGCCTTGAAGGCATCTGCTGACTTAAATTGTGCTTTGATCTTGCGTCCAAGGTAATCACGTTCAGCCTTAAATCCTTGATCACGGATAGCTTGAACTAACTCGAGTGCTTTGCCATTAGCGCCTGAACCAAGTACCGCAATGTAGACATCAAGACTTTCTTCTACCGGAAGTTTAGTGCCTTGTTTATCAAGAACCAAAAGCAAACGTTCTAAACCAAGTCCAAAACCAAAACCAGCTGTTTCTGGACCACCAAAGTACTCAACCAAACTATCGTAACGACCGCCCGCACAGATTGTCAATTCAGATTTATCAATAGTAGTGATAAATTCAAAGATTGTGTGGTTATAATAATCTAGACCACGTACCATGTTGGTATCAATCACGTATGAAATGTTAAGACTATCAAGCATTGCACGCACTTCATCAAAGTGAGCTTGGCTTTCTCCATCTAAGTAATCAAGGATAGATGGGGCATTTTCAACTGAAAACTTATCTTCTTTTTCTTTTGAATCAAGCACTCGCAAGGGATTTTCATCCAAACGGCGTTGACTATCTTTTGACAAACTCTCACGCATTGGTGTCAAATAGTCAATGAGAGCCTGACGATAAGCCAGACGACTTTCAGTATTTCCAAGACTATTCAAATGAAGGGTAACATCCTTAATTCCAAGTGTATTAAAGAGTTGGTAGGCCATGGCAATTGTTTCAACATCTGTTGCTGGATTTTTTGATCCAAAACACTCTACCCCCAATTGGTGGAACTCACGCAAACGACCTGCCTGAGGACGTTCATAACGGAACATTGATCCAATATAGTAAACTTTAACAGGTTTTTGAACCTCTGGCGCAAAGAGTTTATTTTCTACATAAGAGCGCACAACAGGTGCTGTTCCTTCCGGACGCAGAGTGATGTGACGATCTCCCTTATCATGAAAATCGTACATTTCCTTAGTCACAATATCAGTTGTATCACCTACTGAACGTGAAATAACCTCATAATGTTCGAACATAGGTGTACGAATCTCACCATAATTGTATTTTTTAAATGTTTCACGTGCAACATTTTCCACGTACTGCCATTTGGCACTATCAGCAGGCAAAATATCTTGCGTACCCTTAGGTTTTTGAAGTTTCATAATAATGATACAGACCTCAAATGGGCCTGCCCTCCTTTTCCGTTATTACAGATATAATCACTCTATTCTAACATAAATTACATGGCATTTGGGAAATGGTAGAGGATTTTTGAAAGAAGAAACAAAACTCCTGGTATGTATAATGGTTAATCTTACTCATCAACAAACAAGTAGTGAAATTATGAGGAGCTCTCCTTTTCCCAAAAACCTATAGAATTCTTTATTTAGTCTCTTTACCTTCCACCATACTTCTTCTTGCTATAAAAAAATAGGACAGGCTTACCCCATCCTATACACTCTTTCTATTATAACCAAATCTTATCAGTAATAGTTTTAATCAATTGCAATTTATTCCACTCGTCTTGCTCTGTCAAAATATTGCCTTCTTCAGTCGATGCAAAGCCACATTGAGTTGAAATACCGAGGTTCTTAAGTGGTACAAGATTTGCTGCTTCATGGATACGAGCGATAACAGCATCTACATCTTCCAAAGCAGGATCTTTAGAAGTAATCACACCAAGGACCAATTCAACATGATCACGATTATTCCAAATTGTTGGAAGTGGAGCGAAGCTACCTGAACGCGCATCGTCGTATTCCAAGAAGAAGATATCATAGTTTAATTGACCAAGATATTTAGCCACTGAATCATAGCCGCCTTCAAAAAGGTATGTAGATTTAAAGTTTCCACGGCAAATATGTGTAGCCAAAGTCAAATCTTCTGGAAGACCTTCCAAGGCTTTGTTGATAGTATACACATCGTCTTCAGCAATTTTTGACAACTCAGCTGTTTTCTCAGGATTATTTTTTTCATTCTCAAACTGTTGAATCAAATAACCCCAAGTCGTATCATCCAACTGTACATAACGTGCACCCAAATCGTAAAAATGTTGGATAGTATCATGATAAGCTTTAGCCAAATCATCAAGGAAATCTGTCCATGAATCATAATAATCAGCATAAAGATCACTACGGTGGTCACGATTAATGATGAGTGATGGACTTGGAATAGTTACTTTTGGAGTAATTCCTTCAGGAGTCACTGATTTAAGATATTTAAAGTCACGATAGAAAGGATGATTAGGATTTTCAGCAATCTTACCATTGATACGAACGTTGGTTGTACGTGTCTTAGCACCATGGAATTTATATGAATCTTCTTGTTGGTAGGCTTCAAAACCAGTCAAATTCCAAAGGAAGTCAAGATGCCACCAAGAACGACCAAATTCACCATCAGAGACCACTTGAAGACCATTTTCTACCTCATGGTGAACCAATTCCTTAACCAATTCATCTTGTACTTTCAGCAATTCTTCTTGAGAAATCTCGCCATTTGCAAACTTTTCACGTGCTTCTTTTAGAGCTTGTGGACGAAGGTAAGAACCAACATGATCAAAATGATAATGTACTTTACTCATAGTTATTTACTCCTTTTTATTCTTTCACTTAATGTTATAATAAGCCTATTCTAGCACTTACTGTTATAGCTATGAAATATATATTTGCTATCAACATGTATAACTTTTAACTATATATGTTGATGAAAATTTTTGTCAAGTAACTTTACTTTACAAAAAAGATATGTTATTCTGTTATAGTTGATTTAAAATCAAGAACATAAATATTAATTCGGAGGAAATAAAGAAATGGCAGTACCTGCACGTCACACTTCAAAAGCGAAGAAAAACAAACGTCGTACACACTACAAATTGACTGCTCCATCAGTACAATTTGACGAAACAACTGGAGATTACTCACGTTCACACCGTGTATCACTTAAGGGATACTACAAAGGACGTAAAATCGCTAAAGCTAACGAAGCTAAATAATAGAAGGGAGATACCATGCGCGTAAATATTACACTTGAACACAAAGAATC
>ERZ773076.189-NODE-189-length-34546-cov-12.700444_pt1 | contig 34546 bp, 35 predicted proteins | sample MGYA00580613_ERZ773076 | MGnify/ENA primary metagenome ERZ773076 (study PRJEB29015, sample SAMEA2738005) | human oral metagenome | biome: human oral; feature: human-associated habitat; material: dental | place: China | collected 2057 ...
CAGTAAAAATCCGTTTGACTCGTATGGGTTCTAAGAAAAAACCTTTCTACCGTATTAATGTTGCAGATTCACGTGCTCCACGTGATGGACGTTTTATCGAAACAGTTGGTACTTACAACCCACTTGTTGAAGAAAACCAAGTAACAATCAAAGAAGATCGTATTCTTGAATGGTTGTCTAAAGGTGCACAACCTTCAGATACAGTTCGTAACATCCTTTCAAAAGAAGGCGTTATGAAGAAATTCCACGAATCAAAATTCTCAAAATAATTTTTTAGCCTATGGATACCATTGAAAATCTTATTATCGCTATCGTTAAACCCTTAATTGCTTCACCAGATCAGTTTACCATTAAAATTATTGATGGCTCTGAGTTTTTGGAGTATCATCTTGACCTCGCCCCATCAGACATTGGGCGTGTTATCGGGAAAAAAGGACGTACTATTACGGCGGTAAGAGCGATTGTCTATTCGGTACCTACTCAAGGTAAGAAGGTTCGTCTTGTTATTGACGAAAAAGAGAATGCTTAAGAGACGACCTTAGGGTTGTCTTTTTTGCTTAACCCTTTAAGTCCTTGGTATAATGTGAGGGGTAATCATAATGTCTAAATCAAAGATTAATCTGAAAGAAGGAGCAAGAATGACTTATCAAGAAGCGTTAGAGTGGATTCACGGTCAGTTGAAGTTTGGCATTAAGCCGGGTTTGGAACGTATGGCCTGGATGCTTGAAGAACTAGGAAACCCACAGGACAATTTGAAGGCTGTGCATATCGTTGGGACTAATGGAAAAGGGTCTACGGTAAATGCCCTACAAACGATTTTTAGTCAAGCAGGTTATGAAATTGGAACCTTTACCTCGCCTTACATTATTGATTTTAAGGAACGGATTTCTGTCAATGGTCGTATGATTTCAGAAGAGGCGTTGTTGGACTTGGTTGAACGAGTTAAGCCTGTAGTTGAGCGTCTACCAAAAGAGACAGATCATGAAAATGCGACAGAGTTCGAGATTATCACAGTCTTGATGTTTCTCTACTTTGGACAAGTCCATCCTGTGGATATTGCATTTATAGAGGCTGGAATGGGCGGCTTGCATGATTCGACTAATCTATTTAGTCCTCTAGCGGTCGTCTGTCCATCTATTGGTCTGGATCATCAGGCAGTTTTGGGAAATACTCATGCTGAAATTGCAGCAGAAAAGGCTGGTGTTTTGAAAAATGGAGCTCCCTTTATTTTTGCGACTGAGCGGGATGATGTTCGAGCAGTCTTTGAAAAGAAAGCACATGAAGAAGGGGCTAAGACCTACGAGTTAGGAAAAGATTTCACAGCTAAAGGGACAAGTCATTCCTTTGATTTTGCTTACGAGGAACAAAAACTAGAAAATATCTCATTGGCTATGGCTGGTCAGCATCAGGTGGCTAATGCTAGTTTGGCTATCATGACTTCTTTGTTGCTTCAAAAAGATTATCCAGAAGTGACTCCTGAACTCATTAAGGCTGCGTTAGCTCATGCTAGTTGGCTAGGTCGAACAGAGTTTTTGATGCCTAATCTCATGATAGATGGTGCTCATAATAACGAGAGTGTTAAGGTCTTGATTGATTTGTTAAAATCAGAATATGCGGATAAGGATATTGAATTGCTTTTTGCAGCTATTGATACCAAGCCTATTGATAGTATGTTGGCTCAGTTAGAGTCGGTCGGTGATTTGACAGTAACCAGCTTTGAGTATCCAAATAGTGTCAAATTGGACAAGTATCCAGACGCTTATAAACAGGTATCAGACTTCCAGATCTGGATTGAGGAACACGTGACTGCTAATAATGATAAACTTTATGTGATTACAGGATCTCTTTATTTTATTTCTCAAGTTCGAAAATGGCTTTTAGAGCGAAAAAGTAACGTTTAGACTTGAAAGATAAGACTTAGGGGCGTATAATACCCCATATGTTTTAAAAGTAAGGAGAAAAGAATGCTTCAACGTCTGAAAAACATTTTAATAGGTGAACCCTTGACCCAGGATAATAGCAGTGATGATCACTTATTATCTAAGGTTCAAGCATTAGCCATGTTGTCGAGTGATGCTCTATCATCTATCGCATACGGTCCTGAACAGGTCGTATTGGTGTTGATGGCTGTATCAAGCGCCGCTATTTGGTGGTCTATCCCTATTGGGGTTTTGGTTCTAGTCCTTTTGGCTAGCCTTACTATTTCTTACAGACAGGTCATTAAGGCTTATCCACAGGGTGGTGGTGCCTACATGGTAACTTCGGAAAATCTGTCACCTAAGTTTGGTTTGATAGCTGGAGGTAGCCTCTTAGTCGACTATATGTTGACAGTAGCTGTTTCAGTTGCCTCAGGTGCGGACGCCATTACCTCAGCTATTCCTTTACTTCATCCCTATAATCTGGAAATCTCAATGATTTTGGTGCTTGTTTTGATGGTGATGAACCTCAGGGGAATGCGTGAATCGGCAAAATCTCTGATGATTCCCGTTTATCTCTTTATTGTCTCAACGATGTTCTTATTAGGATTTGGTTTCTTACAGATCTTAACGGGGCATATGCCTTATGCGGCTACGGCCCATTTAGGTCAACCGATTACAGGTGTGTCAGTGATTCTTATTTTAAGGGCCTTTACATCAGGTTCGGCTTCATTGACAGGGGTGGAAGCTATTTCTAATGCAGTGCCTTTCTTTAAGAAACCTAAGCCTAAAAACGCTGCATCAACCCTCTTTATCATGTCAAGTATCTTGGGGATTATGTTTGCCGGAATTACCTTCCTAAACTGGTGGACTGGCATTACACCTCATTCAGGTGTGACAATTTTGGCACAGATGGCTAGAGAAATCCTTGGCTATTCATGGATTGGTAGTATCTTGTTTTATATCTTCCAATTCTCAACTGCTATGATTCTTGCAGTAGCAGCAAATACTGGTTTTTCAGCCTTTCCGATGTTGTCCTTTAATATGGCTAAGAATAAATACATGGCTCATATGTATCTTGAAAAAGGTGCACGTATGGGATACTCAAACGGTATCTTGACGCTGGCTATTGGGGCCATTACACTTTTATTCATTTTCCGAGGAAATACGGAACGGTTGATTCCGCTTTATACTATTGGGGTGTTCATTCCGTTTGCACTTTCTCAAACGGGTATGGTTGTCCATTGGATTCGTGAATATGGTAAGGGATTCTGGAAACACTCTTTAGCTAATATTTTAGGTGCCTTAATTTGTTACGCTATTTTCCTCATTCTCTTCCTCTTCCGTTTAGGGGATATTTGGCCATTCTTCCCAATTATTGCGATTTTGATGTGGATGTTTCTTAAGATTAAGAAACATTATAATGGGGTTGCTCAACAGTTGCGTATTGATGGTCAAGTCAAAGAACATCATTATCAAGGCAATATTGTCCTTATCTTGGTGGGAAATGTTACAAAGGCTAATATTGGTGCCATTTCTTATGCACGTTCTATTGGAGATAAGGTTATCGCTATGCATGTGTCTACTAAAGATACAGAGAATAAGGACAAGGAAACCGAACAAGAGTTTAAAAAATATTTCCCAGAAATCGAGATGGTTCATATCCAATCACCTTACAGTTCAATTACGCAGTCAACTATTCAATATGTAGACGAAGTAGCTACTCAGGCTGAAAAAGAGAATGCGACTCTGACTGTTATGATTCCACAGTTTGTTCCGAAAAAATCATGGCAAACCATACTTCACAACCAGATGAGTTTACGATTGAAATATTATCTCAAATGGCGTGAGAATATTGTCATTTCATCATATTCTTACCACTTGAAAGATTAAATAAGACAAGCGAATACAGTCCCTATGTGACGGGGAGTCTTCGCTTTTTTTATGTGACTTTAAGTCCGTTTTGTTCCAAAGGTGCGAAACAAATAAACCACCCGTTAGACGGGTGGTTATGATTAGTTAGAATTCAGCTAGGCAATTTTATTTTTTGCAAGAAAAATCGAGCAAAATGAGTTATAATAGACAATACTATAACGTTTCAAGAGGAAATTATGGCAAATCAAGAAAAAGTAGAACAAGCAGTCTATCAATTATTGGAAGCTTTGGGTGAGAATCCTGAGCGTGAAGGTCTTTTGGATACGCCAAAACGTGTGGCTAAGATGTATGCTGAGATGTTTTCAGGCTTAAATGAAGACCCGAAAGATCAATTTACAGCAGTCTTTTCAGAAGTACATGACGAAGTTGTCCTTGTCAAGGATATTCCTTTTTACTCTATGTGTGAGCATCACTTGGTTCCCTTCTATGGGAAGGCTCATGTAGCTTATCTGCCAAGTGGGGATAAGGTGACTGGACTGTCAAAATTAGCACGTGCTGTTGAAGTGGCGGCCCGTCGTCCACAATTGCAAGAACGTCTGACAGATCAAGTCGCTACAGCGCTTGAAGAAGCCCTTAATCCTCGAGGTGTCTTTGTCATGGTGGAAGCAGAACACATGTGTATGACCATGCGTGGTATTAAGAAACCAGGAAGTAAGACCATCACAACGGTTGCTAAAGGCCTCTATAAAGAAGACCGCGAGGAACGTAAGGAAATTCTTTCTTTGATGCGTGATTTTTAGGAGTTAAAATGTTTATTGGTAAACATGAAATTGCAGGTAAGGCCTGCATTATGGGAATCTTAAATGTCACCCCAGATTCTTTTTCAGACGGTGGTGATTTTGACACAATAGAAGATGCACTGGCTCAGGTTGAGCGTATGATTGCCCAAGGGGCTAGTATTATTGACGTGGGTGGTGAGTCTACAAGACCCGGAGCAGAATTTGTTACCGAGGAAGAAGAGATTGCTCGTATTGTGCCAATTATACAAGCTATTAAAGCAAAATATGACGTTCTCGTCAGTATTGATACCTACAAGACAGTCACTGCTAGAGTTGCTCTTGAAGCAGGTGCAGATATTCTTAATGATGTTTGGGCAGGGCTTTATGATGGTCAGATGTTAGCTTTAGCTGCTGAGAAAGATGTGCCAATCATTCTAATGCACAATAAAAAGGAAGAAATTTACAATGACGTCACTGAAGATGTCTGTGCCTTTCTCAATCAACGTGCGCAAGTTGCCTTGGAAGCTGGTGTAGCCAAGGAAAATATCTGGATTGATCCTGGTTTTGGTTTTGCTAAAAATGTTCAACACAATATAGATCTGCTTAAAGGCTTGGACAAGGTTGTTGAACTTGGTTATCCTGTTCTTTTTGGGATTTCTCGTAAGCGTGTTGTGGATTATCTCCTAGGTGGAAATATTCCTGCCAAGGACCGTGATCAAGGTACGGCTGCACTATCTGGCTATGCTGTTAGCAAAGGATCTCAAATTGTCCGTGTCCATAATGTTGAAGCCAATCGTGATGTTGTTAAGACTATCGCAGGAATTTTATGAAACGAAAAAAAGCTCAAAATCGAGCTTTTTTTCTTAGTCTTGAATTGTCCAAACGCTGATAGATTTTTCAGAGACTGGGAATTCTCCCCATCCGTCTTCATCAATGGTTACAGTATCAGAGCAGTTTCCAAGAATATCATAGAAGGTTTGTCCAGCCCAATCACTTCCAATTTCCATAGACTTACTGTTAGCAGCATCATTAGAAATGGTTACCGCTAATGGAGTCCCGCCTTCGTTACCAGAGCGTGTCCATCCGATACAGTTAGGGTCGTCAAAGTAGTCTGTTTGCTCTCCATAAGCTAATTCTTTACGAGCGTAAAGTAGGGTGTCTAAGACTTCTTGGAAACTTTCCTGAGCAAACTCCCCTTCGATACCATAGTAGTCCCCATAAAACAGGCAAGGAAGACCATCTTCACGAAGTAGAATAAGAGCGTAAGCAGCTGGCTTAAACCATTCTTCAACAGTTGATTCTAGAGCCTGTCCACGTTGGGTGTCATGATTATCTACAAAGGTTACGGCATGTTCAGGGTGATTTTTGACTAAGCTATGATCGAAAATAGTCGTCAAATCGTAATCGGCTCCTTTGAGGCTAGCATCATATAAGTTATTATGAAGGCGAACATCCACAAGATCAAAGCGATTTTCAGTTTTTTCGAGATAAGTATTATTATCTTCTTCCTTGGCATTCCAAAACTCACCAAAGACATAGAAGTCCTGACCCTGTTTTTCTTTGACATCACGGATGAAGTTACGCATAAAGAAAGAATCAATGTGCTTGACAGCATCCATTCGGAATCCTTGGACCCCAGTTGTTTCGACGAACCAGTCAGCCCATTCGTAAATATTTTTGATAACCTCAGGGTTTTTATAGTCTAGGTTGGCATACATAAGGTAGTCAAAGTTACCATTTTCATTGTCAACTAAGTCGTTGTTTGCCCAGCCTTTGTTGTCACCTTGGATAAGATAGATGCCACTTTTATTTCGTTTGGCATCGAAGTCAGTCCCATTAAAGTGGTACCAGTGCCACTCAAAGTCGTTGTAAGCTTTCTGACGTCCGTCAAAAGTAAAATGAGTCCATCCCTCGATTTCAAACGGGTCGCTGATTTCTTGGGTACGATCCTCGGGGTCAACTTCTACCACATCGAAGGTTTCAAGTTTATCCGCAGCTGCCTTGTGGTTGAGCACAACATCGGCCATAGGGACGATACCAACATTTTTGAGTTGGTTGATAGCATTGAGGTATTCTTCCTTGAGACCGTATTTGGTGCGTACGGTTCCTTTTTGGTCGAATTCCCCAAGGTCAAAGAGGTCATAGACTCCGTAACCAACATCATCTTTGTTAGTAGCTTTGAAAGCAGGCGGCATCCAAACATGGCTGATGCCAAGATCTGCTAGATGTTGGGCATCTTCAGCCAAGTTGTTCCAATGCTGACCGTCACTTGGGAGATACCATTCAAAGTATTGCATTGCAGTTTGATTTGTCATAGTTTTTCCTTAATTAGTTGAGATAGTCTTAGCTTAGATATCAGGAATTTTTAAACTCCTGTGCCTTTATTTTACCAAATCAGAAGAATTACGCAACCGATTGCATTGCCGAAAACACAATAACTTCAGATTTGTCTAAAATATCATACTAATTAGAGTCCAACTTTTCAACTTTTTTGTGCTAGAATAAAGATGAGTTTAGTCGTCTTAAGGAGAAAATATGGATAAAATTATTTTAAATGGTTGCCGTTTTTATGGCTATCACGGGGCTTTTGTTGAGGAGCAAACCCTAGGGCAAATTTTTGTGGTAGACCTGGAGCTGGCTGTTGATTTGACTAGGGCTTCACAAAGTGACAATCTAGCAGATACGGTTCATTATGGTTTGGTTTTTGAAGCAGTACAGAAACAGGTGGAAGAAGAAAAGTATATTTTGATTGAGCGTTTAGCTGGTGCTATTTGTGAGGATTTATTTGCTCAATTTGCCCCTATCCAATCTATTAAAATTCGAATTACTAAAGATAATCCACCAATTAATGGGCATTATAAAAGTGTTGGAATTGAATTGGAGCGTAGTCGATGACAAAAGTTTATTTAAGTTTGGGATCTAATATGGGAAATCGTCAAGGCTATCTTCAAAAAGCGGTGGAGGCCTTGAACCACTTGCCTGAGACGGAAGTTAAATCAGTGTCCTCTTTTTATGAGACGGCTGCTTGGGGATTAACAGACCAGGCTGATTTTTTGAATCTTGCCTTAGCACTTGAGACTCAGTTGCCGGCTGAAACCTTACTAAGTTCTTGCCAGCAAATTGAAAAAAATCTTGACCGTGTTCGACATGAACACTGGGGTCCTCGGACTGTGGATATTGATATTCTTTTATATGGGCAGGAAATCTGGGAGACTGAGCACCTTAAAGTGCCTCATCCCTTCATGACTCAGAGAGCCTTTGTTCTGGTTCCTCTGCTAGAAATTGCAAAGGATTTAGTTGAGCCTCAAACTGGTCAAGCCTACGAAAAATATTTGAGTCAATTAGATACTAGTGATGTCCGCAAATTGGAGCAAGTGGACTAGTTTTTACTAAAATTCCTTGTCGTCAAGATGGGGATTTTTTGCTATAATTAATCTTGGCTTTTGCCGTATTTTTCCTTGATGTTCGAGGGGGGAATAGTATCACATTTGTAGGTTCTGCCTTTAATTATAGGAAATCCTATCACAATACCTACAAAGAAATAAATGTATAGAAAAAGTATGGAAAATAACATGTTAGATGAACTTAAAGAAGATTTAGTGGGGATTGATATTCGTTTCAACGAGCCCTTAAAACGTTACACCTATACCAAGGTTGGTGGACCAGCAGATTATTTGGCATTTCCACGTAACCGATATGAGCTCTCTCGTATTGTCAAATTTGCCACCAAGCACGACATCCCGTGGATGGTGCTTGGTAATGCCAGCAATTTGATTGTTCGTGACGGTGGTATCCGAGGCTTTGTGATTATGTTTGACAAGCTTAATGGTATCGCAGTTAATGGTTATCAAATTGAAGCAGAAGCGGGAGCTAATTTGATTGCAACAACCAAGGTGGCCCGTTTCCAAAGTTTGACAGGTTTTGAATTTGCGGCTGGAATTCCAGGTAGTATTGGTGGTGCTGTCTTTATGAATGCTGGTGCCTATGGTGGCGAGATTGCTCATATCTTGGTTTCTGCTCAGGTTCTTACAAAAGACGGTGATATTCGTACGATTGATGCAAGAGATATGCGTTTTGGTTATCGTCGTTCGGTGCTCCAAGAAACAGGTGAAGTGGTTATTTCAGCAAAATTCAACCTCAAACCAGGAGACTACGAGCAAATCAAGAATGAGATGAACCGTCTTAATCACTTGCGAGAACTTAAACAACCTCTCGAATCCCCATCATGTGGTTCTGTTTTTAAACGCCCACCAGGCCACTTTGCTGGTCAGCTTATTACGGAAGCTAATCTTAAAGGACATCGTATCGGTGGTGTTGAAGTTTCAACCAAGCATGCTGGTTTCATGGTCAATGTGGATCAAGGAACTGCTAAAGATTATGAGAATCTTATCGCCGATGTCATTGACAAGGTTAAGGAAAATTCTGGAGTTACCTTAGAACCTGAAGTTCGTATCATTGGTGATAAGCTTAACTAAATCAACCCCTATGTTATATTTAACTTTTATGGAGGACTTATGACAATTGACTAATCCGATTATTGCCTTTCAGAACGTCTCAAAAGTGTTTGAAGACAGTGGCACACAAGTTTTAAAAGACATCAACTTCGAGCTAGAAGAAGGAAAATTCTATACTCTGCTTGGAGCCTCTGGTTCTGGGAAATCGACCATTTTGAATATCATTGCCGGTCTCTTGGATGCGACCAGTGGTGATGTCCTCTTGGATGGAAAACGTATAAATGATATTCCTATCAATAAGAGGGATGTTCACACTGTTTTCCAATCTTATGCCCTTTTCCCTCATATGAATGTCTTTGACAATGTGGCCTTTGCGCTTAAGTTAAAAAAGGTCCCTAAAAAGGAAATTGAAGAGCGTGTAGAAGAAGCCTTGAAAATGGTTCAACTAGATGGTTATCAAAAGCGCTCGATTCAAAAATTATCTGGTGGACAACGTCAGCGGGTAGCTATTGCCCGTGCAATTATCAATCAACCACGAGTGGTTCTTTTGGATGAACCTTTGTCAGCACTGGATTTGAAGCTACGTACTGAAATGCAATACGAGTTGCGTGAATTGCAGCAGCGACTAGGGATTACCTTTGTCTTTGTTACCCACGACCAAGAGGAAGCCCTGGCTATGTCGGATTGGATTTTTGTTATGAATGATGGGGAAATTGTTCAGTCAGGTACTCCTGTTGATATCTATGATGAGCCTATCAACCACTTTGTAGCTACTTTTATTGGAGAATCCAACATTCTTCCTGGCGTGATGATTGAGGATTATCTGGTTGAGTTTAATGGGAAACGCTTTGAGTCCGTAGATGGAGGAATGCGTCCTAACGAACCTGTCGAAGTGGTTATCCGTCCTGAAGATTTACAAATCACGCTTCCTGAAGAAGGTAAGTTGCAAGTTCGAGTGGAAACGCAACTCTTTCGTGGTGTTCACTATGAAATTATTGCCTATGACAATCTTGGCAATGAATGGATGATTCACTCAACTCGAAAGGCTATTGAGGGTGAGATTATCGGTCTTGATTTTACGCCTGAAGATATTCACATCATGCGTCTCAATGAGACAGAAGAAGAATTTGATGCCCGTATTGAAGAATATGTGGAAATGGAAGAGCATGAAGATGGTTTGATTAATGCCATTGAGGAGGAGCGTCATGAAGAAAACAGCTAGCCTCTTTTCGGTACCCTACCTGCTTTGGCTTCTGCTCTTTGTGGTCGCTCCAGTGCTTATGCTGTTGTATCAGTCTTTCTTTGACATCAGTGGTAACTTTACTTTAGATAATTACGGGACCTTCTTTTCCAGTTGGACATACCTGAGGATGAGCTTCAACTCGGTTCTCTATGCGGCTATTATAACTATGGTCACTCTCCTCATTTCCTATCCTACGGCTTATCTTTTGACGAGACTCAAGCATAAGCAGCTTTGGTTGATGCTTGTCATTTTGCCAACTTGGGTCAATCTCCTTCTTAAAGCTTATGCCTTTATGGGGATTTTTGGACAACAAGGTGGGATTAACGCCTTTCTTGGTTTCTTTGGTATTGCACCTATGCAAATCCTCTTTACGGATTTCTCTTTCATTTTTGTAGCCAGTTACATTGAAATTCCATTTATGATTCTGCCGATTTATAACGCCCTAGATGACTTGGATGAAAATATCGTTAATGCGAGCAAGGATTTGGGAGCTAATGATTGGCAGACCTTTACTAAGGTTATCTTTCCCTTGTCGCTTAACGGGGTTCGTTCAGGTGTGCAATCAGTCTTCATCCCTAGTCTCAGTCTCTTTATGTTGACACGCTTGATTGGTGGTAACCGAGTGATTACACTAGGAACGGCTATTGAACAGCACTTCCTCACAACGCAAAACTGGGGGATGGGGGCAACCATTGGTGTTGTTCTCATTGCTGCTATGATTGCGACCATGTGGTTAACGAAGGAGAGACGTCAATGAAAAAATTTGCAAATCTCTATCTCGTTTTTGTCTTTGTTATCCTCTATTTGCCTATCTTTTATTTAATCGCCTATTCTTTCAATAGTGGGGGCGATATGAATCATTTCAAAGGCTTTACGATGGATAATTATCAGAGCATGTTTGCAGATAGTCGACTCATGTTAATTTTGGCTCAAACCTTCTTTTTAGCTTTTCTTAGTGCCCTCTTGGCGACCCTTATTGGTACCTTTGGGTCTATCTTTATCTATGAGAGCAAACAAAAACAACAAACGGGTATTTTATCTCTAAACAATGTGCTCATGGTTGCACCTGACGTCATGATTGGTGCTAGTTTCTTGATTCTCTTTACCTTGATTGGCTTCCAGCTTGGCTTCGTTTCCGTTTTGTTGAGTCACATTGCCTTCTCAATCCCAATTGTGGTTCTCATGGTTCTACCACGTCTCAAGGAAATGAATCGAGACATGGTGAATGCAGCTTATGACCTGGGTGCGACCCAGTGGCAGATGTTGCGGGAGGTAATGTTACCATACTTGACACCTGGAATTATCGCTGGTTATTTTATGGCCTTTACTTATTCTTTGGATGACTTTGCCGTGACCTTCTTCGTTACGGGTAATGGTTTTTCAACACTTGCTGTGGAGATATACTCCCGTGCTCGTAAGGGAATTTCTTTGGAAATCAATGCCCTTTCAACCATTGTTTTCCTATTCTCCATCCTTTTGGTTATTGGCTATTACTTGATTACCAAGGAGAAAAAGGAGGAGCAAGATGCGTAGACTCTATGAATTTTTACTAGGGATTGTAGCCATTATACTTGTCCTTTGGGGAATTTCTGCCTATATGCAAAGTCACACAGGAAGTGCCTCTGATAAATTAGTGATTTATAACTGGGGGGACTATATTGATCCTGATCTCTTGACCAAGTTCACCAAGGAAACAGGTATCAAAGTTCAGTATGAAACTTTTGATTCCAATGAGGCCATGTATACCAAGATTAAGCAGGGGGGGACTACCTACGACATTGCTGTGCCGTCAGACTATACCATTGATAAAATGGTTAAGGAAAACCTGTTGGTGAAATTGGATAAATCTAAAATCCATGGCTTTGATCAAATTGGCTCAAGCTTCAAGGGACTTAGTTTCGACCTTCATAATGATTATTCCATTCCTTATTTCTGGGGGACTGTCGGAATTGTCTATAACACGAAATTGGTAAAAAAAGCTCCTCAGCATTGGAATGATCTCTGGTCGCCTGATTTCAAAGACCAAATTATGCTAGTTGATGGGGCACGTGAAGTTATTGGTTTTTCTCTCAATAGCTTGGGATACAGTCTGAACACAAAGAACATGACGGAATTGCGTTTGGCGGAGACCAAGCTCAATAGTTTAACTCCTAATATCAAAGCTATTGTAGGTGATGAAATGAAGGGCTACATGATTCAAGGTGATGCTGCTATCGGAGTAACCTTCTCAGGGGAAGCTAGTGAGATGCTTGATAAAAATGAGAATCTTCGTTATGTTGTTCCTTCTGAGGGCTCAAATCTTTGGTTTGATAATCTAGTTATCCCGAAGACAGTTAAGCACAAAAAAGAGGCTTATGCCTTTATCAATTTCATGCTTAAGCCAGAAAATGCAGCTCAAAATGCTGAATACATCGGATATGCAACACCTAACGATGCAGCCAAAGCCTTACTTCCAAAGCAGATTACTGATGATAAAGCCTTCTATCCATCAGAATCAACTATCAAAAACCTTGAAGTCTATGATAATCTGGGCCAAAAATGGCTAGGTATCTATAACGATATTTACCTTCAAGTTAAGATGTATCGTAAATAAGTCTCCTGAGCTTGATTGCTAGATTCAAAGTAAAACAATTATTCAAATGTTTTTATTTTCAAAAATGAGAGACTGAAACGTCATAGTTTCAGTCTCTTTACTAATGCCGACAAATCTTGCTTATTAATCCTTACTCTTATAAGAGTCATAGTGCCTTTAGCTGACATTTATGGAAGGAGCAAAAAGAAGATTTATTTTTTTGAATAATTGTAATACTGTGCTATAATAAAATAAAGAAATTTATGATGTTTATTTTGGAGGACTTAACATGCAAGCAGCACTTCTCTTTTTACTGATTTCCTTCCTAATTATCATGGGAATTCTCATCAGTATGCTTTATGTCGTTCGTCAGCAGTCAGTAGCTATCGTTGAACGTTTTGGACGCTATCAAAAAATTGCAACGAGTGGTATCCATATGCGTCTGCCATTTGGTATCGATAAAATTGCAGCCCGTATTCAATTACGCTTGCTTCAAAGCGAGATTGTAGTGGAAACCAAGACAAAGGACAATGTCTTTGTTATGATGAATGTGGCTACTCAGTATCGTGTAAATGAGCAAAATGTTACAGATGCTTACTATAAACTTATGCGTCCAGAGGCTCAAATTAAATCATACATTGAGGACGCCCTTCGGTCATCAGTTCCTAAATTGACGCTTGACGAGCTTTTTGAGAAGAAAGATGAGATCGCCCTTGAGGTTCAACACCAAGTGGCCGAAGAAATGACAACTTATGGTTATATCATTGTTAAGACCTTGATTACCAAGGTTGAGCCAGATGCTGAAGTTAAGCAGTCTATGAACGAAATCAATGCTGCCCAACGTAAGCGTGTAGCAGCCCAAGAATTGGCAGAAGCTGATAAGATCAAGATTGTCACAGCAGCTGAAGCCGAAGCTGAAAAAGACCGTCTTCACGGGGTTGGTATTGCCCAACAACGTAAGGCCATCGTTGATGGTTTGGCTGAATCTATTGCTGAATTAAAAGAAGCCAACGTGGGTATGTCTGAAGAGCAGATTATGTCTATCCTCTTGACCAACCAGTATCTAGATACCCTTAATACCTTTGCTGTTAAAGGTAATCAAACCTTATTCTTGCCAAATAATCCAAACGGAGTGGATGATATTCGTACCCAAATTTTGTCAGCCTTAAAAACAGATAAATAGTAAGCAAACAAAGAAGCCAGATTTGAGATAATCTGACTTTTTTTGTTTATTTTTCTAAGAACTGAGCCAAGCGGATAACTTCAATCTTATAGCCATCTGGATCAGTGATAAAGTAGTACATTTTTGGTTTACCAGGAAGACCTGAAAGATCAGTGACAGTGTAGCCAGCTTCTTTGTGGGCTTGGTGTGTGGCTTCTAGGTCATCAACACCAACCGCGATGTGTCCGTAACCATTTCCAAGGTCATAAGCTTCATGATCGTAATTGTATGTTAATTCCAACTCGTAATCAGGATCATCTTCTAGTTGCAAGTAGACAAGAGTGAACTTATATTCTGGGAAATCGTTACGACGGACTTCCTTGAAACCAATCGCTTCTTGATAAAATTTTAGTGAAGCTTCTAGGTCTTTAACACGGACACAAGTGTGTAGAAATTTAGTCATATGAGAGACTCCTTTTATCTAGTTTTCTAAGACTATGGTAGCATTTTGATAGCGCTTTTTCTAGTCTTAACAATTTTGTGCGATAATGACGAAAAAGAATCTGTGGAGGACGATAATGACGATTTTAGCAATTGATTTTGGAGGGACTCAGGTAAAATCTGCTCTTATTTCGGAGGACTTTGTCCTCGAAAAGAGTTTGCCAACGCAATCATCCCCTCAGACCTTGGATCAGGCTCTCGATGTTATTGATCATTTAGTAACATCGGTTGAAGTAGCTTTATTAGGCATTGCAATTAGTGTTCCTGGAACTGTTGATACGGAGGAGGGTGTGATTTATCACGGCGGTTTGTTGAGATTCTTCCATGGTTTTCGCATCAAAGAAGTCCTGCAAGCCAAGTATCATTTGCCAGTAGCTGCCCTTGTATTAGGGTTAGGTCTTGGAGGTGATATTATAATCAATGGTAGACTTTTTCCAGGGAAGTCATTTCCAAGCAGGGGAGTTGACCTTTCTCCTTCCTCTTCAAATGGAAAAAGTTGATCCTTCATTGATGCGAGGAACGACTCTTTCAGCTGTTAGTTTAATTACTAAAGTCAATGAGATTTTAGCAAGTCCTGATTTAAAAGATGGTTTAGTAGCTTTTAAGGCAATCAATGCTAAAAAGGATGAAGTTTATCCAATCTTTGAGACATATTGTCGAAAGCTAGCCATTACCATATTGAATCTTCAAACTATCTTTGATATGGAAATCTTTGTTCTTGGAGGTGGTATTTCAGCTCAGTCGGTTCTGGTTGAGGAGGTCAACCGCCAGTTTGATAAGGTTCACCATGAGATAGACTTTATCGGAATAATTATTAAACGCCCTAAAATTGTCGCCTGCCATCACCATAATGGTGCTAATTTGATTGGTGCGGCTTAATTCCTTAAACAGAGATGACGGATACTAAAATAAAGTGAGACCAAAAATATACATAAAATGCCTAACTTTTTTGTAACGAGTGGGCAATTCCGTTCGTTTTTTACTGTTAGGACTTTACAATGTTCAGAAAATTCGCTATAATGGGACCATTAAAATTTTGGAGGTGTCTTTATGACAATTTATAATTTCTCAGCAGGACCTGCTACATTGCCAAAACCAGTGCTTGAAAAAGCGCAGGCTGAATTGCTTAACTACCAAGATTCCGGTATGTCCGTGCTAGAAATGTCCCACCGTTCTCCAGAATTTGACAAAATCGTTAAAGATGCGGAAGCGACACTTCGTGAGCTCATGGCCATTCCTGATAACTATAAGGTTATTTTCTTGCAGGGGGGAGCCTCAACACAATTCACAATGGTTCCACTGAACCTTGCTCAAGGGAAGAAAGCTTACTATCTTGTAGGAGGTTCATGGGGTAAAAAAGCTTATACAGAGGCTGTCAAACTTTCAAAAACCATTCCTTTTGAACCAATTCTTTTGGCATCATCAGAAGATACTGTTTATGATCACATCCCAAGCTTTGATCCAGCAACAATTGATCCAGAAGCCGCTTATGTTCACTTGACTACCAATAATACAATTGAGGGAACGTCTATCTACGATTTGCCTGATACTAATGGTGTGCCGATTGTAGCAGACATGTCTTCAAATATCTTAGCCGCTCGCTACAATGTTGAGGACTTTGCCCTTATCTACGCTGGTGCTCAGAAAAATATTGGGCCTGCTGGTGTGACAGTGGTTATCGTTCGTGAGGATTTCCTTAACGATCAACCACAATTGTCTGCTATGTTAGACTACCGTATTCAAGCTGAAGCAGGATCTCTCTACAATACACCACCATGTTTCAACATTTATATTTCAAAACTCGTTTTTGACTGGGTTAAAAATGAAATCGGTGGTGTGGACAAGATGGCAGAAATTCAACGTGAAAAATCAGGTCTTCTTTATGACTACATTGAATCATCTGATTTCTACACAAACCCTGTTAAAGATGCCAAGGATCGTTCTGTGTGCAACATTCCATTTGTCACACCAAGTAAAGACTTGGATGCCAAATTTGTAGCAGAAGCTGGCACTCTTGGATTCAAGAACATCAAGGGGCACCGTTCAGTGGGGGGGATGCGTGCCAGTGTTTATAACGCCTTCCCACGTCAAGGTGTGCTTGATTTGATTGACTTTATGAAGAAATTTGAAGCTGAAAATAAGTAATTAGGTAAAGAGATGGAAATTAGACAAGCCTTTCCAAATGAAATTAAGCCCATCATGACGGTTATTGAGAGTGCCAGAGCTGCTTTAGCGGAAGCTAGCAGTTCCCAATGGCAGGGGGCTGATGGTTATCCTACTGAAGAAACCATCTTTGATGATGTTCTTAAAGGGCAAGCCTATGTCGGTATCATTGACGGTCAAATTGTTGCTTATGCTGCGGTGGTTACTGATGGAGACCTTGCTTACGACAAAATCTATGATGGAGACTGGAAACATCACAATAAGCGCTACATTACTTTCCATAGGATTGCCGTTTTAAGAGAATTTACGGGTCAGAAAATCGCTCAAACTTTTATTCAAGGTCTTATCGAGGGAACTGACGCTCATGATTTTCGTTGCGATACGCATGAAAATAATCATGTCATGCAGCATATTTTGGAGAAACTAGGTTATGTCTATTGTGGCAAGGTTCCTATTGATGGTGAACGACTTGCCTATCAAAAAATCAAAACCAAGAGGGAAAAGGCCTTCTATCAAGAAGTTGATGAGGCGGCCCATCATGGTATACATTGATTTAAGAGGAATAAAATTATGGTATTTAGTGTAAAAACATATAACAATATTAACCAAATTGGTTTGAAGGAACTTGGAAATCATTTCCAAATTGATGGTGATTTAGCGGAAAATCCGGATGCTTATATCATTCGTAGTCAAAGTCTCCATAATACTGTCTTCCCTGACAACTTGAAGGCTATCGCGCGTGCTGGTGCAGGGACTAACAATATCCCAGTTGATGAAGCAACTGAAAAAGGGATTGTTGTCTTCAATACCCCAGGTGCTAATGCTAATGCAGTTAAAGAAGCTGTCTTAGCCTCTATCTTGCTTTCAGCACGTGACTATATTGCGGCCAATGAGTGGGTTAATACGCTTACTGGTGACGATGTGCCTAAACAAATCGAAGCAGGTAAGAAACAGTTTGCGGGTAGCGAGATTACTGGTAAGACACTTGGTGTTATCGGGCTTGGTGCCATTGGTGCCCGTATTGCCAATGATGCTTACCGTTTGGGAATGAAGGTCTATGGTTATGACCCGTATGTTTCTATTGAAGCTGCCTGGAATATCTCTCACCATGTCAAACGTGTTTCTGATCTCAAAGAAATCTTTGAAAACTGTGACTATATCACTGTTCACGTTCCGTTGACACCTGATACGAAGGGTACTTTCAATGCGGACGCCTTTAACCTCATGCAAAAAGGAACAACAATCATCAACTTTGCTCGTGCAGAATTGGTAGAGAATGATGCGCTCTTTGATGCTTTGGAAACAGGTGTAGTAAAACGTTATATCACGGACTTTGGGACAGAAGAACTGCTTAACAAGTCTAATGTGACAGTCTTCCCACATGTCGGTGGTTCAACTGGTGAAGCAGAACTCAACTGTGCGATTATGGCTGGTCAAACCATCCGTCGCTTCATGGAAACGGGTGAAATTGTTAATTCTGTTAACTTCCCACGTGTACAACAAGCTTTGAGCGCTCCATATCGTATCACCTTGATTAATAAAAACGTGCCTAACATTGTGGCTCGTATCTCAACAGCGGTCTCTGATTTTAATATCAATATTGATAATATCATCAACCGTTCAAAGGGAGAGTATGCTTATACCCTTCTTGACCTTGATGAAACAGACAGGTCTAAGATTGATGAATTGGTCGCTAAGTTCGAGGCTAGTGACAATATCGTACGAGTACGTTTGATTAAAGGTAAATAATTCAAAAATAAGCTGACAGGGACATGTGTTTTCTGTCTTTTTGTTATAATGAACCTATGTTTTATCGTCAGTATTATGTATCTCCCCTTGGTCGCCTGTCCTTAGTGGCTAGTGAGGAAGCCCTCTATGGTATATGGTTAGAAGGACAAAATCATTTTCAAGCTGGTCTTGAGGAAGAAAAGTTAGTAGACACCTCAAATACTATTTTAGAAGTGACAAAGAAGTGGTTGCAGGCCTATTTTGAAGGTGAAAATCCAAGTCCAAATATCCTTCCATTAGCTGAACGAGGAACAGACTTCCAACAAAAAGTTTGGTCGGCTTTAAGAGCGATTCCGTATGGACAAAGCAGATCTTATGGTCAGATTGCCAAGCAGCTTTCTTGTCATTCAGCTCAGGCTGTTGGAACCGCTGTTGGGAAGAATCCCTGGTTGATACTTATTCCTTGTCACCGTGTCCTATCTAGCACCGGTCATATAGGAAATTATGCTGCTGGAGAGGTTGCCAAGCGTTGCTTACTCCATTTGGAAGGGCTTAGGTTTGACAAGATGTAGAAACATGCTTATGCTATAGAAAAGGAGAACAACATGTATACTTTTTATGAATATCCAAAATGTAGCACTTGTCGTAAGGCTAAAGCTGAACTCAATCAATTAGGTATTGAGGTTGAGTCCGTCAACATTAAGGAAAATCCACCTTCAGCTCCATTTTTAAAAGAGCTTCTAGAGGGGTCAGATTTAGAGCTCAAGAAATTCTTTAATACGAGTGGACAATCCTACCGTACTTTAGGATTGAAGGACAAACTTCCAACCTTATCGGTAGATGAAGCCGTAAATCTCTTAGCTTCAGATGGTATGCTGATTAAACGTCCTATCTTGATTAAGGATGGTAAGGTTTTACAATTTGGCTACCGTACGCCTTACAAAGACTTAAATTTATAAAAAATAAGCAAAATGTCTTGCCACGGCAAACAGTAATATGGTAAGATAGAAACAGTTGCCGCTATAGTTAAATGGTATAATAGAGCAATGGTAATGCTCCGTTCCGAGTTCAATTCTCGGTGGTGGCATCTGTGATTTACTCCAGTCTAGAGCTGGAGTTTTTTACTTGTTCAAAGGGAGTCCGTTAACAATAGGGAATTTTCAAAAGAATTTACTGAAAACTCTTGAAATTCAAGAAAAAAGGAGTAGACTATTAGGTGATTAAACCTAGGAGGCAACTCGTGAAATACTACGTTCAATTCATGTTGATTTGTTTATTTGCCGTTATCGGTGAAGCCATTTCAACTTTTTTTAAACTACCCATACCTGGAAGCATTATTGGTCTATTCTTGCTTTTGATTGCTCTGCAGCTCAAATGGATTCGTTTGCGTCATATTCATACAGTCGCAGAATTTTTAATAGCCAATATGACCATTCTATTTTTGCCAGCAGGTGTCGGTATTATGGAACGATGGGATGCTATTTCTGATAACATTGTCCCTATTATTTTGATTATTATGGGTGCCTTGGTTCTTAATATTGTAGTGATTGCAGTAGTTGTTGGCTTTATCAAGAAACACTTCGAAGGTGACTACAAGGAGGTTAAACGTGGCTAATTTTTATAACACACCCTTGTTTGGCTTAACCCTGTCGGTGTTGGCCTATACAATCGGGCTTTTGATTTACCGTCGTTTTCCTAATCCATTGACAACACCTCTTCTTGTATCTACTGCTTTGATTATTTTGATTTTGCACTATACAGGAATTTCATACAAGGATTACTATGTGGGTGGCTCATATCTTAATAGCTTGATTATTCCGTCAACGGTTGCCCTAGCTGTTCCTTTTTATAAAAATCTCCACCTCATGCGTCACCATTATAAGAGTATCTTGATTGGTTCGATTTTGGCCTGTGTTCTCAATACAAGTTACACAGCCTTGATTGCTAAGCTTTTTGGGATGAATTATTTCCTAGCGATTTCCCTCTTTCCGAAGTCTGTAACGACGGCTATGGCTGTGGGAATCTCTGAAAAAATGCAAGGGATTACGACCGTTACCCTAGTAGTTGTTGTCATTACGGGAATTTTAACCTCTGTTCTGGGTCCTGTTTTTCTAAAAATAATGGGAATCAAGGACCCGGTAGCTATTGGGCTTGCTCTCGGAGGAACTGGACATGCCGTAGGTACTGGAGCTGCCTTTAGATATGGCCAAGTAGCAGGTGCCATGGGTGGATTATCTATAGCTGTGACAGGGATTTTATACGTCTTTATCAGCCCTATTGTGGCTAGTTTGATTTTAAGCTAAAAAATTAAGGTTTGGACTTGTTTTCCAAGCCTTTTTAGCTGTGAAAAACAAGCAAAATCAGACCTTTTATGTTATAATTAAGGTTATGAATTATGGAGATTATATCTGGGATTTGGGTGGTACCTTACTGGATAATTATCAGATATCAAGCCAAGCCTTTCAGGCAACTTTAAAGCAATTTAACCGTACGGCGGAATTTCAAGCAGTCTATGATGCCCTTAGGGTATCAACGAGTACTGCCATTGCCAAATTTGCGCCTGATATAGCTGATTTCCGCACCCTATATAAGCAGGAAGAGGCTAAGCATTTGCAAGAACCTGTGCTTTTTGAAGGGGCTAAGGCTATTCTGGCAAAGATTGTAGCTGAAGGTGGACGTAACTTTTTAGTTAGCCACCGCAACCATCTAGTGCTAGACATCCTGGATAAAGCAGAGATCACTCCTTACTTTACAGAGATTGTAACTTCGGAAAATGGTTTTGCGAGAAAGCCTAGTCCTGAGAGTTTCCTTTATTTAATAAAAAAATACGATATTAAACGCGGCTTGGTCATTGGTGACCGCCAGATAGATATTGAGGCCGGAAAAGGGGCAGGTATGGACACCTTACTTGTTGATGGCCATAAATCATTATTGGAGATAGTGACATAGATGACTGATGAATTAAAAAATTTCGAAGAAAAAGCACAAGAATATGATGCTAGTCAGATTCAAGTTCTAGAAGGACTTGAAGCGGTGCGTATGCGCCCAGGGATGTATATTGGGTCAACCTCTAAAGAGGGCTTGCATCATTTGGTATGGGAAATAGTTGATAACTCTATTGATGAGGCGCTGGCTGGTTTTGCCACTCATATTCAAGTTTTTATTGAGCCTGACAATTCCATTACGGTTGTCGATGACGGTCGTGGTATCCCAGTAGGCATCCAAGAGAAGACAGGCCGTCCAGCAGTTGAAACAGTCTTTACTGTCCTTCACGCTGGTGGTAAATTTGGCGGTGGCGGCTACAAGGTCTCTGGTGGTTTGCACGGAGTAGGTTCTTCGGTCGTAAATGCCCTCTCAACCCAACTGGATGTTAGGGTTTATAAAAATGGTCATATCCACTTCCAAGAGTATAATCGTGGGGTTGTGGTAGACGATTTAGCGATTATTGGTGATACTGAGAAACACGGAACAACCGTTCACTTTACTCCGGATCCAGAAATTTTCCAAGAAACAACGGAGTTTGACTTTGGGAAATTGGCTAAACGTATCCAAGAATTGGCCTTTTTGAACAAGGGGCTACGCATTTCTATCACTGATAAACGTGAGGGTCTTGAGCAAGAGAAACATTATCACTACGAGGGTGGTATCACCTCTTATGTCAAATACATCAATGAAAACAAGGATGTTATCTTTGATGAGCCTATTTACACGGATGGTGAAATGGATGGTATTTCAGTCGAAGTTGCTATGCAGTATACGACTGGCTACCATGAAACTGTCATGAGTTTTGCAAACAACATCCACACCCATGAAGGTGGCACTCATGAGCAAGGCTTCCGTACTGCCTTAACACGTGTCATTAATGACTATGCACGCCAAAATAAGATTCTTAAGGATAAAGATGATAATTTGACTGGTGACGATGTTCGTGAAGGTCTTACAGCTATTATCTCTGTTAAGCATCCCAACCCACAATTTGAAGGTCAAACCAAGACCAAGCTGGGAAACTCTGAAGTGGTTAAGATTACTAACCGTCTTTTCAGTGAAGCACTTAGTCGTTTTCTTTTGGAAAATCCAGCTATCGCTAAAAAGATTGTTGAAAAAGGAATCTTGGCTTCTAAAGCTCGTATTGCAGCCAAGCGTGCACGTGAAGTGACCCGTAAGAAGTCAGGTCTTGAAATCTCTAACCTTCCAGGTAAGTTGGCGGATTGTTCGTCAAACAATGCCGAAATGAATGAGCTTTTCATTGTCGAAGGAGATTCAGCTGGTGGTTCTGCCAAGTCAGGCCGTAACCGTGAATTCCAAGCAATCCTACCTATTCGTGGTAAGATTTTGAATGTTGAAAAGGCAAGCATGGATAAGATTCTAGCTAATGAAGAAATTCGTTCCCTTTTCACAGCTATGGGTACTGGATTTGGTGCAGAGTTCGATGTCAGCAAGGCTCGTTATCACAAATTGGTTATCATGACCGATGCCGATGTTGATGGAGCTCACATTCGTACCTTGCTTTTGACCTTGATTTATCGCTTTATGCGTCCAATCTTGGAAGCGGGTTATGTTTACATTGCTCAACCTCCAATTTATGGGGTTAAGGTTGGTTCTGAGATTAAAGAATACATCCAGCCAGGTGCGGATCAAGAAGAAAAATTGCGTGCTGCTCTTGAAAACTACAGTGTGGGACGTTCAAAACCTACGGTACAACGTTATAAAGGGTTAGGTGAAATGGATGACCACCAACTTTGGGAAACTACCATGGACCCTGAAAATCGTTTGATGGCACGTGTTTCTGTGGATGATGCTGCAGAAGCCGATAAGATTTTCGATATGTTGATGGGGGACAAGGTTGAACCTCGCCGCGAATTTATCGAAGAAAATGCCGTTTACAGTACTCTAGATATCTAATATTCTTTTAGAAAAGAGTGCAATGCTAGGATAACTATGATATAATCGTAATGTTATTCTACATTTATGAACATAATAGACGATTAAGGAGAAACTATGTCTAGCGGAATTGTTTTACTGATTGTAGTGGTAGTTATACTTGTAATTGTCGCTTACTTAGTCGGTATTCTTATTAGAAAACGAAATGATTCGCGGATTGCAAATCTTGAAGAACGCAAGCAAGGCTTGTTTGACTTGCCGATAAATGAAGAAATTGAAGAAGTCAAAAAGCTTCACTTGATTGGGCAAAGTCAGACAACCTTCCGTGAATGGAATCAAAAATGGGTAGATATCTCTACAAATTCATTCGCAGATATTGAAAATCATATTTTCGAAGCTGAAAATATGAACGATACCTTCCATTTTTTCAAGGCTAGTGGTGAAATTAATAATATCGAGAGTCAGTTGGATCTCGTGGAAGAAGACATTAAGTCTATCCGTGAGGCTCTCTCAACCTTGAAAGAACAAGAAGAAAAGAATAGTGCTCGTGTGAAACATGCTCTTGACTTGTATGAAGAGTTGCAAAACTCTATTGAAGAAAATTCTGATAACTTTGGCTCTACTATGAGTGAAATCAACAAGCAGCTTAAAAATATTGAAGCTGAGTTTTCGGAATTCGTGACTCTCAACTCATCGGGAGACCCTGTTGAAGCATCAAGTATTTTGGACCGCGCAGAAGAGCACACCATTGCTTTGGGTCAAATTTCTGAGAAGATTCCAGCCATTGTCGCTAAGTTAGAAGACGACTTCCCAGATCAGTTGGATGACTTGGAATCTGGCTATCGTAAGCTGATTGAGAAAAATTATCACTTCCCTGAAAAAAATATCGAACGTCGTTTCCAAGAGATTCGTGAAGCTATCCGTTCAAATTCAAGTGAGTTGGTTTCTCTTGATTTGGATCGTGCGGAAGAAGAAAATGTTGAGATTCAAGATAAGATTAACAACTTGTATAGCATTTTTGAACGTGAAATTGCATCTTATAAGGTTGTTATGCGTCACAAGAAAGTCTTGCCAGACTACCTCAAGCATGCTAAGAATAATAATAAGAAACTTCAAGAAGAACTTGAACGTCTCATGTTAACCTACATCTTCGATGAAACTTATGCTGCGGATGTTCGTAGCCTTGCTTCTGATATTTCAGGTGTGGAAACAGCTGTTCTCCCAACTCTTGAAAACTTTGATACTCAGGTTAAACCTTTCTCAGAGCTTGAGAAAACATTTGAAAAGAGTTTCAACACCCTATCCGCTGTTGAAAATGGACAGGTAGAGGTCTTTGGAAACCTTCAGGCTATTGAGAAAAATGAAGTTAAGGCACGTGAAGCACTTGATGTATATGTTAATAAATTGCATGTTATTAAGCGTTTCATGGAAAAACGTAACCTTCCAGGAATTCCTCAGTCCTTCTTGAGTATTTTCTTCTCAACAAGTGCTCAAATTGAGGCTCTCATGGATGAGCTTAGCCGTGGACGTATTAATATTGATGTGGTAATGCGCTTGACTGAAACCTCTAAAAATGCCATCGAACATTTGGAAGAGACAGCTTACTTGGTTGTTCAAAATGCAACCTTGACAGAACAGTTGTTGCAGTACTCAAATCGTTATCGTTCTTTCGAACCCGCTGTTCAAAGTAGCTTTGAACACGCCCTAAAATTGTTCGAACTTGATCACGATTATGATGCATCATTGGAAGAAATTTCTTACGCCTTGGAAACAGTAGAACCTGGTGTAACAGAGCGTTTTGTTTCATCTTACGAGAAAACACGAGAACTTATTCGTATGTAAGTAAAAGATTCTGGACCTTGGTCCAGGATTTTTTGTAAGAATCATTTATTATTTTACAGTTAAGCGCCAATCTGGTTAAAAATAAAATAGGTATTTAAAAAAGAGAGGTAATTATGTCACAAGTTAAAGGGTTATTAGTCATGGACGTAGACTCAACTCTTGTCCAAGAAGAAGTCATTGATTTACTGGGAGAAGAGGCAGGTGTCGGCCAAGAGGTTGCTGAAATCACCGAGCGTGCCATGCGTGGCGAACTGGATTTTAGACAGGCTCTCAATGAGCGTGTAGCAACCTTAAAAGGATTACCAGAGAGTATCTTTGACAAGGTCTATGCTCGCATTCATTTTAATAAGGGAGCTAAGGAACTTGTGGATGAACTTCATGCACGTGGCTACAAGGTTGGTTTGGTTTCAGGAGGTTTCCACGAGACGGTTGACAGACTAGCTTCGGAGGCAGGCATTGACTATGTCATGGCTAATCACCTAGAAGTGGTAGATGGTGTTTTGACGGGTAAGGTTTATGGTGAAATCGTCACAAAAGATGTCAAGGTTGCCAAACTCAAGGATTGGGCAGCAGAAAATGGTCTTGAACTCTCGCAAACTATTGCCATGGGTGACGGTGCCAATGATTTACCTATGATTAAGACGGCAGGCATCGGCATCGCTTTTTGTGCCAAACCAATCGTCCGTGAACAAGCTCCATACCAAATCACAGAACCAGATTTGTATAAGGTGATTGAGATTTTGGATGAGGTTAAGAAATAGTAGCTATAAAAAGAGTCCGTTGGATGATTCCAATGGACTTTTTGGGCAGCAAAAAAGCACCGAATCGGTGCCACTTTTTTCAAGTTGTATACGGACTAAGCCTTATTTTAACTCGCTGTGTTGTTTCGAATGGTTTCAAACCACTACTATTATATAGCTTTGTAACTAATATGTCAATTTACTACAGGGTAAAGTATAAAATATTTTATTCTTGATTACAAGATTTTAACGTCATACTATTTAACCAGTAATTCTACCAGGTATTGAAATATTCTTTAATAAGTGTATAATGTTTTCTATAAATTTAGATTTTTTAAATAAGGAGAAATAGCATGACTAAGCCATACTCAATTGGACTTGATATTGGGACGAATAGTGTAGGATGGGCTGTAATAACTGATAGTTACAAGGTTCCGTCTAAAAAAATGAGAGTCTTAGGAATTACAAGTAAAAAATATGTTAAAAAGAACCTGTTAGGGGCGTTGCTCTTTGAATCCGGAATCACAGCAGAAGGAAGAAGATTAAAGCGTACTGCAAGGAGACGATATACTAGACGTCGTAATCGTATTCTTTATTTACAGGAAATTTTTAGCGTAGAGATGGCTACATTAGATGATGCATTCTTCCAAAGACTAGACGATTCATTTTTAGTTCCTGACGATAAACGTGATAGTAAGCATCCAATATTTGGAAACTTAGTAGAAGAAAAAGCCTATCATGATAAATTTCCAACTATCTATCATTTAAGGAAACAGTTAGCAGATAGTTCTAAAAAAGCAGATTTGCGTCTAGTTTATCTTGCATTGGCTCATATGATTAAATATAGAGGTCACTTCTTAATTGAAGGAGACTTTAATTCAAAAAATAATGATATTCAGAAGAATTTTCAAGATTTTTTGGACACTTATAATGCTATTTTTGAATCGGATTTATCACTTGAGAATAGTAAACAGCTTGAGGAAATTGTTAAAGATAAAATTAGCAAATCAGCTAAGAAAGATCGTTTATTAAAACTATTTCCTGGGGAAAAGAATTCAGGGATTTTTTCAGAGTTTCTGAAGTTGATTGTAGGAAATCAAGCTGACTTTAGGAAATATTTTAATTAAGACGAAAAAACTACCTTACATTTTTCTAAAGAAAGCTATGACGAAGATTTAGAGACGTTGTTAAGTCACATTAAAGATGATTACAGTGATGTCTTTCTCAAAGCCAAAAAACTTTATGACGCTATTCTTTTATCAGGTATTCTGACTGTAACTGATAACAAGACAGAAGCACCTCTTTCTTCTGCCATGATAATGCGATATAAGGAACACGAAGAAGATTTGGCTTTACTAAAGGCATATATAAGAAATATTTCGCTAGAAACCTATAACGAAGTATTTAAAGACGACACTAAGAATGGTTATGCTGGTTATATTGATGGAAAAACAAATCAGGAAGATTTCTACGTTTATCTAAAAAAACTATTGACGGGTCTTGAAGGTGCGGACTATTTTCTTGAAAAAATTAATCGAGATGACCTTTTAAGAAAGCAACGTACATTTGATAACGGTTCGATACCATATCAGATTCATCTTCAAGAAATGAGAGCTATTATTGATAAGCAAGCTAAATTTTATCCTTTCTTGGCTAAAAATAAAGAAAAAATCGAGAAGATTTTAACTTTCCGAATTCCTTATTATGTAGGTCCACTTGCGAGAGGGAATAGTGACTTCGCTTGGTCAATAAGAAAACGAAATGAAAAATTACACCTTGGAATTTTGAGGACGTTATTGATAAAGAATCTTCGGCAGAGACTTTTATTGATCGAATGACTAGTTTTGATTTGTATTTGCCAAAAGAGAAGGTACTTCTAAAGCATAGTCTCTTATACGAAACTTTTAATGTATATAATGAATTAACAAAGGTTAGATTTATTGCCGAAAGTATGAGATATTATCAATTTTTAGATCGTAAGCAGAAGAAAGATATTGTCCGACTTTATTTTAAAAAAAATAGAAAAGTTACTGATAAGGATATTATTGAATATTTACAAGCCATTTATGGATATGATGGAATTGAAATAAAAGGAATAGAGAAACGGTTTAATTCTAGTTTATCTACGTATCATGATCTTTTAGAAATTATTAATGATAAAGAGTTTTTGGATGATAGATCAAATGAAGCAATTATCGAAGAAATTATACATACATTGACAATTTTTGAAGATAGAGAGATGATAGAACAACGTCTTTCAAAATTCGAGACTATTTTTGATAAATCCGTTTTGAAAAAGTTATCTCGTAGACATTATACTGGCTGGGGTAAGTTATCTGCCAAGTTAATTAATGGTATTAGGGATGAAAAATCTGGTAATACTATTCTTGATTACTTAATTGATGATGGTATTTCGAACCGTAATTTCATGCAACTCATACACGATGATGCTCTTTCTTTTAAAAAGAAGATACAGAAAGCACAAATTATTGGTGAACAAGATAATATTAAACAGGTCGTTCAGTCTTTGCCAGGAAGTCCTGCGATTAAAAAAGGTATTTTACAAAGTATAAAAATTGTAGAAGAATTAGTTAAAGTTATGGGAGGAGACCCTGAGTCAATTGTTGTTGAGATGGCTCGTGAAAATCAATATACCAATCAAGGTAAGTCTAATTCCCAACAACGCTTGAAACGTTTAGAAGAATCTCTCAAAGAGTTAGGTAGTAAGATACTTAAGGAAAATGTTCCTGCAAAACTTTCTAAAATAGACAATAATGCACTTCAAAATGAGCGACTTTATTTGTATTATCTTCAAAATGGAAAAGATATGTATACCGGAGATGAATTAGATATTGATAGATTAAGTAACTATGACGTTGATCATATCATTCCTCGGGCTTTTTTGAAAGATGATTCTATTGACAATAAAGTACTTGTTTCATCTGCTAGTAATCGCGGTAAATCGGATGATGTTCCAAGTTTAGAGATTGTCAAAAAAAGAAAGATATTTTGGCACCAATTGTTGAAATCCAAATTAATTTCTCAACGAAAATTTGATAATTTGACAAAAGCTGAACGAGGAGGTTTGGCAGCTGAGGATAAAGCTGGTTTTATTCAACGCCAGTTGGTTGAAACACGTCAAATAACAAAACATGTAGCTCGTTTACTTGATGAGAGATTTAATAATAAAAAAGATGAAGATAATAAAGCGTTACGAACAGTAAAAATTATTACCTTGAAATCTAGCTTGGTTTCTCAATTTCGTAAGGATTTTGAACTTTATAAAGTTCGTGAAATAAATGATTTTCATCATGCTCATGATGCCTACCTGAATGCTGTTGTGGCAAGTGCCTTGCTGAAGAAATCCCCTAAACTAGAGCCAGAATTTGTGTACGGTGACTTTCCAAAATACAATAGTTTTAGAGAAAGAAAGTCCGCTACAGAAAAGGTTTATTTCTATTCAAATATCATGAATATCTTTAAAAAATCTATTCCCTTAGCTGATGGTACAGTTATTGACAGACCACTTATTGAGGTAAATGAGGAGACAGGTGAATCTGTTTGGAATAAAGAATCTGATTTAGCAACTGTAAGGAGAGTACTTTCGTATTCACAGGTTAATATTGTCAAAAAAGTTGAGGAACAGAATCATGGATTAGATAGAGGAAAACCCAAAGGACTGTTTAATGCAAATCTTTCCTCGAAACCAAAACCAAATAGTAACGAAAATTTAGTGGGTGCTAAAGAATATCTTGACCCTAAGAAGTATGGGGGATATGCTGGTATTTCTAATTCCTTAGCCGTTCTCGTTAAAGGAACAATTGAAAAAGGTACTAAGAAAAAAATAACTAATGTAGTAGAATTCCAAGGTATTTCTATTTTAGATAGGATTAAGTATAGAAAAGACAAACTTAATTTTTTACTTGAAAAAGGTTATAAAGATATTGAGTTATTTATTGAGCTTCCTAAATATAGTTTATTTGAACTCTCGGATGGTTCCCGTCGAATGTTGGCTAGTATTTTATCAACGAATAATAAGAGGGGAGAGATTCACAAAGGAAATCAGATTTTTATTCCACAGAAGTTTGTGAAATTACTTTATCATGCTAAAAGAATAGGCAGTACTTTTAATGAGAATCATAGAAGATATGTTGAAATTCATACAAAAGAGTTTGAAGAATTATTTTACTATATTCTTGAATTTAATGAGAAATATGTTGGAGCTAAAAAGAATGGTGAGCTCTTAAAATCTGCCTTTCAATCATGGCAAAATCATAGTCTAGATGAACTCTGTAGTAGTTTCATAGGATCTACAGGAAGTGAAAAAAAGGGACTATTTGAATTAACCTATCGAGGAAGTGCTGCTGATATTGAGTTTTTAGGTGTTAGAATTCCAAGGTATAGAGACTATACCCCATCATCCTTATTAAAAGATTCCACGCTTATTCACCAATCAGTTACAGGCCTTTATGAAACACGTATCAATCTTGACAAACTAGGAGAGGATTAATGGCGGGTTGGAGAACAGTAGTCGTAAACACACATTCTAAGCTGTCATATAAGAATAATCACCTTATTTTTAGAAACTCATATAAAACTGAGATGATTCATCTTTCTGAGATTGATATACTTTTATTAGAAACTACTGACATTGTATTGACTACTATGTTAGTGAAGAGATTAGTTGATGAAAATATTCTTGTTATTTTCTGTGATGATAAACGATTACCGACTGCTTTCCTTACGTCGTATTATGCACGTCATGATTCTAGTCTACAAATAGCTAGACAAATTGCGTGGAAAGAAGATATTAAATGTGAAGTATGGACTGCTATTATTGCACAAAAGATATTGAATCAGTCCTACTATTTGGGGGAATGTTCCTTCTTTGAGAAATCTCAGTCAATTATGGAGTTATATCATGGATTAGAACGGTTTGATCCTAGTAATCGTGAGGGTCATTCTGCCAGAATTTATTTTAATACGCTTTTCGGTAATGATTTTACTAGGGAAAGTGATAATGATATCAATGCAGCGCTGGATTATGGTTATACCTTATTATTGAGCATGTTTGCACGTGAGGTTGTCGTCTGTGGTTGTATGACACAAATTGGTTTAAAGCATGCTAACCAGTTTAATCAATTTAATCTTGCTAGTGATATTATGGAGCCATTCAGGTCAATTATTGATAGAATTGTTTATCAAAATCGACATAAGAATTTCGTCAAAATCAAAAAAGAACTCTTTTCGATTTTTTCAGAAACCTATCCCTATAATGGGAAAGAGATGTATTTATCAAACATTGTTAGTGATTATACAAAAAAAGTTATAAAAGCGTTAAATCAGTTAGATGAGGAAATTCCTGAATTTAGAATATGAGTTATAGATATATGCGAATGATATTAATGTTTGATATGCCAACAGATACTGCTGAAGATAGGAAAGCGTATCGTAAGTTTAGAAAGTTCCTCTTAAGTGAAGGTTTTATCATGCACCAGTTTTCGGTATATAGTAAACTTTTATTAAATAATACCGCCAATACAGCAATGGTTGGACGACTTAAGGCTAATAATCCTAAAAAAGGAAATATAACAATACTAACAGTTACTGAAAAGCAATTTGCTCGTATGATTTATTTGTACGGAGATAAGAACACTAGTATTGCCAATTCAGATGCAAGATTAGTGTTTTTAGGAGAAAACTATTGTGATGAAGATTAATTTTTCGCTTTTGGATGAGCCTGTGGAGGTTAGCCAGGGAACAGTTCTCGTAATTGAGGATGTAAGTGTATTTGCACAATTAGTCAAGGAATTTTATCAGTATGATGAACAATCGAATTTAACAATATTTGATAGTAAAATAAGGAGATTAAAGTCATCCGAATTGCTTTTAATAACGGATATTTTAGGTTACGATATCAATACTGCTCAGGTTTTAAAGTTGCTTCACACAGATATCGAAAGTCAGTTGAAAGACAAACCAGAAGTTAGATCAGAAATAGAATCTTTGGTTTCATTAATTACCGATATTATAATGGCAGAGTGTTTAGAAAATGAACTAGATATAGAGTACGATGAGATTACACTTTTAGAGCTAATTAAATCGTTAGGTGTCAGAATTGAGTCCAAATCTTGTACGGTTTTTGAAAAAATATTTGAGATTTTACAGATTTTTAAATATTTAGTTAAAAAGAGAATTTTAGTGTTCGTCAATAGTTTGTCATATTTTTCTAATGACGAAATTCATCAAATATTGGAATATACAAAGTTATTACAAGCTGATGTATTATTTTTGGAACCTAGACAGATTAAGGGGATTAAACAATTTATTTTAGATAAGGATTACATTTTGATGCCCTATAATAACTAGTAATTTGGTAGTAAGTATAGATAGTCTTGAGTTATTTCAAGACTATCTTTTAGCATTAGTAGTTTCTGTATGAAGTTGAGTGGAATAATCATTTTGTTAGAGAGTAGATTATAAGGTTTTAATAGAGAAGGGTTAATTGGTTGTCATAAGATTCCGAAGAAAAAATCCAATATGGTGATAGTCACATTTGGTCTAAAACGTTGCTATATAAGGTTTTTTAGGGTATAATAAACCTAAAAACGGAATCATTTTGAAGCTGAAGTCATGCTGAGATTAATAGTGCGATTACGAAATCTGGTAGAAAAGATACCCTACGAGGTTTTAGAGCTGTGTTGTTTCGAATGGTTCCAAAACAACGATTTTCCTAATTGATGAGGTTGAAAAGTTTTAGAGCTGTGTTGTTTCGAATGGTTCCAAAACTTCCCCTTTATATACCCTAAATTTTAAAAATGTTTTAGAGCTGTGTTGTTTCGAATGGTTCCAAAACAGATGAAACCCACTTGTCAGAAAGTGTCACGTTTTAGAGCTGTGTTGTTTCGAATGGTTCCAAAACTTTAGAAGATACGTATAGCATGCAATCTTCGTTTTAGAGCTGTGTTGTTTCGAATGGTTCCAAAACTCACTAATTTTACAAATTGGGCAAATTAAAAACTCTTGGAAGATTAATTTCCGAGAGTTTTAATTTTTATTAGCCACATAGACTCCAAGGACTACCAAGATTCCCGCTAAAATTTGTAACTGTGAGAAGGGCTCCCCTAAGAAGACTACAGCAGCTAGAATTGAGATAATCGTCGAAATGCCGATGAAAGAAGCTGTTCGGTTAACTCCGATATTTGCGATAGCAAAATTTGAAAGGATGTACCCTATAACACTACAGCCCAATCCTTGGTAAAGGATGGTTATGGCGAACTTTGTATTATTCCAAGGGAGCGTTAAAAGCTCTTGCAAGTTTCCTGCTATAAAGCTATGGCTTAGTGCGAATAGTCCAAATGTAAGGCAACCACTGGCTAACATAAAATAGGTAATCTCAAAGCTAGTGAATTGACTGGCTTTTTCAACGTCAACGCAATAAAGTGAATAGGAGATTACGGCTAGACCTAAAATGAAGTAGCCGACAAGTGAGAAGTCGGTGGAGCCACCCGCAGCAAAGACAGCAATAATAATACCGATGAGGGTTGTAATAACACCGACCACTTGCCAACGACTTGGCCATTCTTTCAAAATAAGACTAGACATGATAAGTGCGACAACCGGAATGCAGGCGAGGAAAGCTCCACTTTCAGAAGCAGTAGTCATACGAATCCCAATCGTTTCGCAGATAAAATAGATAATAGGATTAAGAATGGCAATACGTGTCAGAGGCTTGAGATTTCTTCCATTTATGGCTATCCTATGTCTTCTTGGGAGAAGATAAAGGTTGACAAAGAAGAAGGCTGTGACAAAACGCCAAGAGATTAAAGCAAGGTCACTGACCTGTGCTGTAATCGATTTGGTAAAGATAAAACTGAGCCCAAAAAGGATCTCGCAGGTAGCTGCAGCCAAACATCCCAAGATGATTTTATTTTTCATTGTCTCCCCCCCCTGATTATGGATTTCCACGCCTATTATAGCACCTTTAGGGAGTGTTTTCATTAATCTGAACCTAAAAAAGACTAGCAGAATAGCTAGCCTATCATATCTTATATTAGTTACCAATTGAGACAGTTCCGTCTGATCCGACTTTGACATTTGTTCCGTCTTGACTATTAACTTCAACTGAGCCATCTTGACCAACTGTTGCGCTGTTGCCTTCGCCATCGTTAGCTTCAACAGCATTTTCACCATTTGTTTTAGCTGAGTTACCGTTTCCGTCGTTCACTTCAGTTGAACCGTCTTTGTTAACTTTTACTGAAGCGCTTGAGCTACTTGAAGAAGATTCTTTGGTCACCTTGCTAGATGAGGATGATGAAGATGACGAGACAGTTTTGTCTTTAGAGTTGACACATGCTGCTAAGGTCAACAAGGCAAGAACTGAGACAGAGGCTAAAGTAAGCTTAGAAAATGTTTTCATAATAGTCTCCCTTTTTCGTAATACATCCATTGTAAATAAAAAATTGGTAATTCAAAAGCGCTCTCATACGATTTTATCTAACTGTAATCCCTCAGTAATAGTGGTGTTGTGTTAGGCTAATCTATTGAAAAATAAGAAGTTAGCTCCTTAATGCTTTCCATCATAATGACAGACAGTTCAAGTCGTTAAGCTCGGTAGGTCAGCTTCTCTTTGTTAAAGAAAAATTGCAAGAATAAGTGCAACATTTACTTGAACTCATCCTCTAGAGCTT
>ERZ773076.190-NODE-190-length-34421-cov-10.392917_pt1 | contig 34421 bp, 32 predicted proteins | sample MGYA00580613_ERZ773076 | MGnify/ENA primary metagenome ERZ773076 (study PRJEB29015, sample SAMEA2738005) | human oral metagenome | biome: human oral; feature: human-associated habitat; material: dental | place: China | collected 2057 ...
TGAAGCTCTAGAGGATGAGTTCAAGTAAATGTTGCACTTATTCTTGCAATTTATCTTATCAAAAGGTCCTAACGCCTGATGTTTTGAAAAACAATGAGCTAAGTTACCTTACAAAATTATAAACCACTCATCAAACAAAGAACTTAATAATAGGACTAAAGAGACCCTAGCTTATTTTTGTAAGCTTTGGTTTTTTCTTTTCTTCTTTGACATCTCTCTTGAAAACGGTTATAATAATTACAAAATAACCTTTAAATGAGTCCAGAGAGGCTTAAAAGGTCGGACAGGTGAAAAACAGGGTTGAATCCTGTGATTTTTTGTGCGACCTTGCCATGTGGCGAGGTTTTTTTGATGACATTTTGTAGTTTAGAAAGGGTTGTCATGATTTTAGTTGAAGATTTAACCATTGTGAGTCAGCGTGAGATTGCACCTCGTATTTTCGAGATGGTACTTAAGGGAGAGATGGTTGCGGATATGCAGGTTGGTCAGTTCGTCCACCTCAAGGTGCCAGATCCAAGTAAGCTCCTTCGTCGTCCGATTTCTATCTCAGAGATTGACTACTACAAGAAAGAGGCAACTATTGTCTATCGTGTGGAGCGTGAGGGGACAGCTATCCTTTCTAAGATGGTAGCTGGTCAAACTATTGATACCATGGGCCCTCAGGGAAATGGTTTTGATATTTCCGTTGTCGATGCTGGGCAGAAAACCCTCCTCGTTGGTGGTGGTATCGGTGTGCCACCTTTGGTTGAGACGGCTAAACAGTTGAAGGCTAAGGGAGTAGAAGTCGTGTCTGTGATTGGTTTTGCCAGTAAGGATGCCGTTATTTTGGAAGATAAACTCAAGGCTTGTGGTGAAGTTTATGTGACCACTGATGACGGTTCATATGGTATCAAGGGTTACGTTTCGACGGTTATTGATGGTTTTGACTGGACTCCAGATGCCGTTTACAGTTGCGGAGCGCCAGGCATGCTTAAATACGTCGACAGCAAGTTTGAAAATCATCCTCATGCCTATGTTTCTATGGAAGCTCGCATGGCTTGTGGCATGGGCGCTTGCTATGCCTGTGTGGTCCACGTTAAAGGAGAGTCGGATGCTAAAAATCTTCGTGTCTGTGAGGAGGGGCCAGTCTTCCCTACCGGAAAAGTTATCGTCTAGGAGGTTATCATGTCAGAGATGAATTCAGAAAATCGTTTAGCTATTAGCCTTCCAGGGCTCGACTTGAAAAATCCCATTATCCCAGCCTCAGGTTGCTTTGGCTTCGGTCAAGAATATGCCAAATATTATGATTTGGATAAACTAGGGTCAATCATAATTAAGGCAACGACAGCCAACCCACGTTTTGGGAATCCAACACCCCGTGTGGCAGAGACTCCATCAGGCATGCTTAATGCCATTGGACTGCAAAACCCTGGTGTTGATGCTGTCTTGTCTGAAAAACTTCCTTGGTTGCAGGAGCATTATCCTGAATTACCAATCATTGCCAATGTAGCTGGATTTTCAAATGAAGAATATGCGGAAGTGTCTCACAAGATTTCTAAAGCCAGCAACGTCAAGGCTATCGAGCTTAATATCTCCTGTCCAAACGTGGACCATGGTAATAACGGCCTCCTCATTGGACAAGCCCCAGAGCTTGCCTATGCAGCTGTAAAAGCCAGTGTCTCTCACTCTGATGTGCCTGTCTATGTTAAACTGACACCAAGTGTGGCTGACATCACGAGTGTTGCCAAGGCAGTCGAAGATGCCGGTGCGACAGGTTTCACTATGATTAATACCTTGGTTGGCACACGTTATGATTTGGCGACTGGCAAACCAATTATTGCTAATGGTCAAGGTGGTATGTCAGGACCAGCCGTCTTCCCAGTAGCCCTTAAACTCATCCGCCAAGTCGCTCTAGCCTCAGACCTTCCAATCATCGGTATGGGTGGCGTGGATAGTGCTGAGGCGGCTATCGAAATGTTTATCGCTGGTGCCTCAGCCATCGGTGTTGGAACAGCCAACTTTACAGATCCATATGCCTGCCCTAAAATCATTGACCGCCTCCCTGAGGTCATGGACAAGTATGGTATCACAACACTCGAAGACTTACGTAAGGAAGTTCGAACAGACTTGTTGGGGAAATAGAGTTAAAAGTGAATAGCACTAAATATTAGTTAATACTGCTATCAAATGTACTTATTTGCTTTCATCCCCCTTTGACATTCCCTTATAAAAGCGCTATAATGGAACAAATTGAACTGAACCTTTAATCGAGTCCAGAGAGGCGAGAAAGGTGTACTGAGATGCTACGGCATCACTAAAGGGTAGGGACTGCCTTGTTTTCGTGCAACCTTCGCTGACTGGCGGAGGTTTTTTGTGTGAAAGGATATAAGAAATGAGAGAAAATCGTCCTGTTATTGCCCTGGATTTCCCGACTTTTGAGGATGTCAAGGCTTTCCTTACTAAGTTTCCTACCGATGAAAAGCTCTATGTAAAGATTGGTATGGAACTTTACTATGCGGCTGGTCCAGATATTGTTCGTTATGTTAAAGAGCTTGGCCATAGTGTTTTCCTTGACCTTAAGCTTCACGATATTCCGAATACTGTGAAATCAGCTATGCGTGTCTTGTCTAACCTTGGCGTTGATATGACAAATGTGCATGCGGCTGGTGGTGTGGAAATGATGAAGGCTGCGCGTGAAGGATTGGGAGTTGGACCAATCTTGATTGCTGTAACTCAGTTGACCTCTACCTCTGAGGAGCAGATGCGTGATTTCCAAAATATCCAAACCACACTTCAAGAATCAGTGGTTCATTATGCTAAGAAGACTGCTGAAGCAGGTCTTGATGGTGTTGTCTGCTCAGCACATGAAGTAGCCAAAATCAAAGAAGCAACAAATGAAGACTTCGTTTGTTTAACACCTGGTATTCGTCCAGCAGGAGCAGCGGTTGGTGACCAAAAACGTGTCATGACGCCTGCTGATGCCCGTCAAATTGGCTCAGACTATATTGTTGTTGGACGCCCAATTACACAAGCTGAAGATCCAGTGGTAGCTTATCACGACATCAAGGCCCAATGGAACGGTCAATAAATTTTCAAAAATACCTCATTTCTTAAGAAAAATAGATTAAATTAGGTTATAATAAACTATAGAAAACGCTTTACGGAGGAACATAATTATGACATTAGCATCACAAATCGCTTCAGACTTACTAGACATCAAAGCGGTTTACCTTAAACCTGAAGAGCCATTTACATGGGCATCTGGGATTAAATCACCAATCTATACGGATAACCGTATTACCTTGTCTTACCCTGAAACACGTACTTTGATTGAAAATGGTTTTGTTGAAAAGATTAAGGAAGAATTTCCTGAAGTAGAAGTAATTGCTGGTACAGCAACTGCAGGTATTCCTCACGGGGCGATTATCGCTGACAAGATGAACCTTCCATTTGCTTACATCCGTAGCAAACCAAAAGATCACGGTGCTGGTAACCAAATCGAAGGTCGTGTGGTTAAAGGCGAAAAAATGGTTGTTGTTGAAGACTTGATTTCAACTGGTGGGTCAGTACTTGATGCTGTTGCAGCTGCAGAGCGTGAAGGCGCTGATGTTATCGGTGTTGTGGCTATTTTCACCTACGAATTGCCAAAAGCTGAGAAAAACTTCGCAGATGCTGGCGTGAAATTGGTCACTCTTTCAAACTACAGTGAGTTGATTAAAGTTGCTAAGGTTCAAGGATACATCACTGCAGACGGACTCAACCTTTTGAAAAAATTTAAGGAAAATCAAGAAACTTGGCAAGACTAATTGCCAGATGTTAGGCGGAACGTGTCAAGCGTTTCGCTTTTTTAGTATAATTGATTAAAGATTACCTGTAGGGAGAGTATGCAATGTTATTAAATGATTGGTCAGATGCGACAGCAATGGCTGAAGCAGTACAAAAAAAGATTGTCAGTCCTCGTGAATTAGTAGAGGCCACTATTCGTGAAGCAGATTTAACGAATCACAAAATTAACGCTATCGTCAGTCAACGCTATGAGAAAGCTTTAGTAGAAGCAGAGACAAAAGATTTTTCAGATAGACCTTTTGCTGGGGTTCCAATTTTTCTCAAGGATCTAGGTCAAGTTCAGGCTGGTGAACCTTCGACTGCAGGTTCTCGCTTATTTACGGACTTTCGACCTAAGGAAACGGATAACTATGTTAAGAAACTGGAGGACCTTGGCTTTCTCATCTTGGGGCGTACCAATACGCCTGAGTTTGGTTTCAAAAATATTAGTGATGCCCAGATTCATGGTTCTGTAAATCTTCCTGATGATGTAACACGCAATGCTGGGGGGTCGAGTGGTGGTGCAGCTGCACTTATGAGTTCAGGCATTTCGCCTTTGGCTCCAGCCAGTGATGGTGGTGGCTCCATCCGTATTCCGGCTTCCTTTAATGGTCTTATTGGTCTTAAGCCGACTAGAGGACGTATTCCTGTCGGTCCTGGTTCTTTCCGTGGATGGCAGGGAGCTTCTGTCCAATTTGCTTTGACAAAGACTGTTCGAGATACTACACGTTTGCTTTACCACATGCAGACTTGTCAGATGGAAAGTCCATTTATCTTACCCAAGCTAAGCAAGCAAGCTTTAGAACAACCAAATAAGCCCTTGAAAATTGCATTCTCGACAGTCTCTCCAATTGGTGGTAAGGTTTCAGAATCTGCTATAAAGGCAACTAAAAAAGCCGTTAGAGCACTGGAAAACCTAGGACACCAAGTCCATGAATTGACGGAAAAGCCCTTAAATGGTATTGAGGCCATGCAGTCTTATTACGTCATGAATAGTGTTGAGACGGCTGCCATGTTTGATGGCATTGAATCTGGTTTGGGCCGTCAGATGACGCTTGATGATATGGAATTGATGACTTGGGCTATTTTCCAATCTGGGCAAAAGATTCCAGCCAAAGTTTACTCTAAAGTCCTAGCTCAGTGGGACCAGTATAGTCATCAGATGGCGAACTTTCATGAGTCTTACAATATTCTTCTGACACCTACAGTTGCGGATGTGGCACCTAAACATGGACAATTTGCTCTTTCAGAAAACTTGAAGACAAAACTTAAGCATATAGCTGATTTTGATTGGCCAAAGCAACAGGAGCTTATCTGGTACATGTTTGCGGATAGCCTAGATTGGACACCATTCACGCAACAGGCTAATCTGACCGGACAACCTTCAATTTCATTACCTGTTTATCGTGATGAGCAAGGACTTGCGCTTGGCGTTCAACTGACAGCTGCCAAGGGACGTGAAGACCTTTTGTTACAAGTTGCTCAAGAAATGGAAGAAGCTTCAATTTTTAGTTAGAATTTTTTTCTCAGTTCAATTTTTTGTAAAACCCTTTCAAATAATGTAGGCTTGTATTATAAGTTTTTAACTTACCTCAATTTTTATTTTTAAGGAGAAAGATATAAATGAAAAAGAAATTTTTCGCCGTTATTAGCCTAGCATTGGCTGCGGTCTTTTTGGTTGCTTGTTCGTCACAAAGTTCGGGCGAGAAGAACTGGGAAAAGATTGAAAAACGTGGGACTATCAAGGTTGCGACCGCAGGAACCCTCTACCCACAAACTTACCACGATGACAAGAATAATCTGACTGGTTACGATGTTGAGATTCTTAAGGAAGTTGGAAAACGCCTCAAGTTGAAAATTGATTTCACTGAAATGAGTGTAGACGGCATGCTTACAGCTATAAATAGTGGTCAAGTGGACATTGCCAACTACTCACTTGAAGACGACAACAAGAATGTTAAAAAATTCTTGCGTTCTGAGCCATACAAGTATTCCTTTACTTCAATGGTAGTCCGTGACTCTGATAACTCAGGCATCTCTTCATGGAAAGACCTCAAAGGTAAAAAAGCAGCTGGTGCCGCAAGTACCAAATACATGAAGATTGCTAAGAAGATGGGTGCTGAACTCGTCGTTTATGACAATGTTACCAACGATGTTTACATGCAAGACTTGGTAAATGGTCGTACAGACGTTATTGTCAACGATTACTACTTGCAAAAAATGGCTGTAGCTGCGGTTAAAGATAAATATCCTGTAAAAATCAACGACGGTATCTACAGTAACCCATATTCAACTAGCTTTACTTTCTCTTTGAAGAATAAAATCCTTCAAGAAAAAGTTAATAAAGCCATTAAAGACATGAAGAAAGACGGTACACTTACTAAGATTTCAGAGAAATTCTTTGCTGGTCAAGACGTTACAAAGAAAACTAAAGTAAACTACACTAATATTGATATCTCTGATGTCGAATAATATAAGCGATCCAAAGGGATCGCTTATTTGCTAAAGAAATGTTTAGAAAGAAAGACTTATGATTATTGATTTTTCTTTGATTTTTAAAAGTATTCCCTACGTCCTAACAGGTCTACCATACACCTTAGGAATCTCAGTTTTGAGCTTTATTATTGGAAACTTTTTTTCGATTCTTCTTGCCTTCATGCGGATGTCACAAAAGCCTTGGTTAAGGTACCCTGCCCGGATTTACATTTCCATCATGCGTGGTGTTCCCATGTTGGTCGTGCTCTTCATTCTTTACTTTGGCTTGCCTTATGTTGGCGTTCAGCTACCCGCCCCTCTATGTGCCCTAATTGGTTTTTCTACCGTAAGTGCAGCCTATATGGCAGAGATTTTCCGTTCATCCATTTCTGCTGTCGATAAGGGACAGTGGGAGGCAGCTCGATCACTAGGCCTTCCTCAAAAGCCAATTATTCGTCACATCATCTTACCTCAGTCCATGCGTATTGCAGTAGCACCTCTTGGAAATGTCATCATAGATATGGTTAAAAGTTCTTCGTTGGCTGCTATGATTACAGTACCAGACATTTTCCAAAATGCTAAGATTATCGGCGGTCGTGAGTATGACTACATGTCTATGTATATCCTGATTGCCTTCATTTATTGGGTACTTAGTTTCATTCTAGAGCTTCTTCAAGGGCAAGTCGAAAAACGTTTAACAGTATATTAAGAGTAAAACAGACCGAGAAAAGCATCGTGGTGTTTTCATCATAATATTTAGAATTTTTAACATTTTAACCGCTTACATATAATTATGATATAATATTAACGATATTCTTTGGAAAGGTTTTTTAGTGATGAAAAAGAAAACAATCGTTGCAACGACCCTATCGACCCTACTTGTATCAACAGCCATCTTGGCTAATGCTGTTAAGGCTGATGAAGTAGAAACTAGTGCAGCTGTTACAGCTCCAAGCACAGAAATAGTAGCCACAGAGGCAACTACCGATGTGATATCTACTGTAGCAACAACTGCATCAAACGAGTCTACAACACCAGTAGCTAGTTCAACATCAGTTATTACAATTTCAACAGCTGAAACTAGTGTAGCACCAGTTACTACGGTCAATGAAACTGCAACAGCAACTGCAGCTACAAGTCCAACACCGGCAGTTGTGACAAACGCTAGCACAAGTACCAATAATGATATGGTCACAGTCCTTCACACCAACGATGTCCATGGTCGTATGGTGGAGGATGACCGATTTGGTGTTATTGGTGATGCGCTCTTGTCTGGCATCGTCAATGATTATCGTTCAAAAGGAACAACCTTTGTCTTTGATTCAGGAGACTCTTTCCAAGGTCTTCCTATTTCGAATAGTTCTAAGGGTGAGGATATGGCTACAGTCATGAATGCGGTTGGTTTTGATGCCATGACCGTTGGTAACCATGAATTTGACTTTGGGCTTGATCAATTGCGCTGTTTGAGCAAACAGATTAATTTCCCAATAATCACATCTAACGTCTATGTCAACGGTGTTCGTCTTTTCCAACCATCGACAATCGTTGATAAAACACCGGGTGTTATGGTGATGAAGTCGTTGTTATCGGCGTCACTACCCCTGAAACAGCCACTAAAACACACCCTCGAAACATTGTTGGTGTGACTTTTAAAGACCCTATTACTGAGGTTGAAGCTGTTATTGATCAAGTCGCATCAAATGCTCGTGCCGAAGGTAAGGATTACAAAACTTACATCGTTCTTGCACACTTAGGTATTGATACAACAACTCCTGTTGAGTGGCGTGGTTCAACTTTGGCGGAAGCTCTTTCCAATTATGCACCACTTAAAGGTAAACGTGTACTTGTTCTAGATGGGCACTCACATACCCTTCATACAGCAACTTACGGTGATAACGTTACTTACAATCAAACAGGTAGCTACCTTAATAATGTCGGCCGTGTTATCTATAATTCTGATCGTGTTTTGTCACATGGAGTGATTACACATGACGAAGCCAAGAAGAATTATCAAGTTAATCCAACAATTAAAGCTATGCTTGATGAAATTCAAGCCAAGTACAAGGCAGAATCTTCAAAAGTTGTTATTGAAAACAGTCCCGTCAAACTGAGTGGTGACCGCATGGATGTCCGTGTTCGTGAAACCAATCTTGGTAATGTTGTCGCTGATGCTCTCTTGGATTACGGTCAATCTGGTTTTAGCCATAAATCTAATCTTGCAGTAACTAACGGTGGTGGTCTTCGTGAAACAATTGCTAAAGACAAACCGATTACTAAAGGTGACATTATTGCCGTTCTTCCATTTGGTAACTCTGTTGCTCAAATCCAAGTTGATGAAAATGGTAAAAACGTTTTTGACGAAAATGGTCAACCTCTTCTTGAACCTTCAGGTGGCTTCCTTCAAGTCGCTGGAGCTCGTGTCTATTATGACACCACACTTCCTACAGAAAAACGAATCCTTTCAATTAACATTTTAGATCCAGAAACTGGTGTCTATAAACCACTCAACACTACTGAAACTTACTATCTAGTAACTAACGATTTCTTGGCTGCTGGTGGTGATGGCTTCACAATGCTTGGTGGTCCTCGTGAAGAAGGTCCTTCAATGGATTCTATCTTTGCTGATTATTTGGTAACAGCTGACCTTTCTAAATATGACGTCATTAATCCAAATTCACGTACCATTTCAATTTCAAGCGCTAATTATGCTGCATTGACTAAGATAGATGAAGCAGAGCAACCTACGCTTAATACATTAAGTCCAGTTACTCCATCGGATGTTGTTAAAGAACTAACAACAACTAAACCTGTGGTTTCTAAAGTTGTAACGACACCAAACGGTAAAGTCTTCTTCGTTTCAACTGCAAACGAAACTCTTAAAGAAACTGAAAAAGTTACTGAAACTCCAAGCCAAACCGAATCACTTCCAACAACAGGTGATAAAGGCTCACATGCAGGTCTCCTTGGCCTTGGTATGTTACTTACAATCTTTGGACTAAGTGGTAAACACAGAGGTAAAGCAAAAGACTAAGCCAGTATACATGACAAGGAAAGTAACGGGCTAATTACAGTTGTAAGCTTGTCTTTCTTAACACTGTCAAACACCTGAAACCAAGTGTTTCAGGTGTTTTTTATATGGTCTAAAACTATTCCAATAATCATAACACCCGATTATAAATGGAGTAGTTTGATTTTATATTGACGTAACTAAAATTATGTAAAAACTCATCATAAAAAGAAAAAGATAACGGAGTATCTTTTTACATAAATTTAGTTATGTTTATTTCCCTAAACAGAATTGACTAAAGAGTTGAGTAATGAGTTCATCCGGTGCAGCATCACCTGTAATTTCACCAAGAATTTCCCATGTGCGAGTCATATCGACTTGTAATAGGTCAACAGGCATACCTAATTCAAGACCTTGATTAACGGCTTCAAGACTTTCAAGAGCTTGTTCAATTAAAGAGATGTGTCGAGCGTTTGAAAGATAGGTGGCATCTTTCTCAACCAAACCAGCATTATCAAAGAAGAGTCGATTGATGCGATCTTCAATTTTGTCAATGTTTTCATTTTTGAGGACTGAAATTGGGATAACATCATCAGGCAGTTCTTCGATCTGGATAGCTTGTGGAAGGTCCGTCTTATTTAAGAGAATGATTCGGTTGCTATTTTGGCTGATGTTAAGCAATGTACAGTCTTGGTCGGTTAGTGGTTCAGAGCTATTAAGCACAAGAAGGACCAAATCAGCCTCTTCAAGAGCTTTCTTAGAACGCTCAACACCAATTTTTTCGACCACATCATCAGTGTCACGAATACCAGCGGTATCAATTAACTTAAGAGGAACACCCTTGATATTAACGTATTCTTCAATAACATCACGGGTAGTCCCTTCAATATCAGTAACGATGGCTTTTTCCTCACGTAAGAGGTTGTTGAGAAGACTAGATTTTCCGACATTAGGACGGCCTATGATTGCCGTAGAAAGACCTTCTCTCAGGATTTTTCCTCGTTTGGCAGTGGCAAGAAGATTTTCTAAAAGTGCTTGGAACTCTTGCGTTTTTTCACGGACAAGATTTGTGGTAACCTCTTCAACATCATCATACTCTGGGTAATCGATATTTACTTCGACTTGTGCCAAAGTATTAAGGATTTCTTGTCGAGTGTTGTTAATGAGATTTTTAAGCGAACCATCTAACTGAGAAACGGCAACAGCCATAGCCTTATCAGTTTTGGCACGAATCAAATCCATGACAGCTTCAGCCTGAGTTAAGTCCACACGGCCATTCAGGAAGGCACGCTTGGTAAATTCGCCAGGTTCAGCCATGCGAGCTCCAGAACGGATAAGGAGTTGCAGAATTTCATTAGTTACCGCAACTCCGCCATGTGTGTTAATTTCCACTACATCTTCACGAGTAAAGGTTTTGGGAGCACGCATGACACTTACCATGACTTCATCAACAATGTCATCATTTTCCACGATATGACCATAGTTGATGGTATGAGAATCAACGGTTTCAAGATTTTTCCCTTTAAAAACCTTATTAGCAATGGCAATAGCATCTGTTCCTGATAAGCGAACAATACCGATGGCCCCTTCGCCTAAAGGGGTTGAAATAGCTGTAATAGTATCAAATTCTTTGGTAATTGACATGTTTTATCCTTTGAGTGTTTCTTTATTTGTGTTAAAACGAATTTATTTCATTGTAACGCAAATAAGCAGTAGTCGCAAGAATTGGCGCTGATAAAGACAAGAAAAAAGAGCCTGAGCTCTTTTCATTATTTATGACGTTCAAAATATGATTTAGTTTCTTTGATAATGATTGGTGAGAGGACCAAAAGGGCAATCAAGTTAGGTAATGCCATCAAGCCGTTTACAATATCCGCAATTTTCCAAACAACATCAAGTGTTAGGTAACCACCAAGAGCAACCATGATTACAAAGACAAGACGATATAATGAGAGGAATTTGGTAGATTTGAAGATAAATTCAAAACAACGTTCCCCATAGTATGACCAACCTAGAACTGTCGTAAAGGCAAACAAGACTAAAGAAAGGGTTAGGGCAATTTCTCCAAAAGTTCTGAAAACAGAAGAGAAGGCCGCTTGTGTCATTGGTGCCCCTTCTAAGCTACCAGACCATTGTCCAGTTACGAGAATAGCAAGTCCGGTAAGGGTACAAATGATGATAGTATCGATGAAGGTACCTGTCATAGAAATCAAACCTTGTTCAACAGGTTCTTCAGTTTTGGCAGCAGCAGCAGCAATAGGGGCAGAACCAAGACCTGATTCATTAGAAAATACCCCACGCGCAATACCAAGTCGCATTGCGATCATGACAGTTGCACCAGCAAAACCTCCGACAGCAGCTTTACCAGTAAAGGCTGATTGAAAAACCATTTCAAGCACAGGGAACAGCTGATTGAAGTTAGCAAAGATGACAATAAGTGCGGCAATGATGTAAAGACCAGCCATAAATGGCACAACTTTTTCAGATACTTTTGAAATAGATTGAATACCACCGAAGATGATAGCAGCAGTGATAAGAGCTAATACGATACTAACAATTTTCGGTGACCAATCAAAGCTATTTTGGAGTGAGGCAGTAATTGAGTTAACCTGTGAGAAGGTACCGATACCCAACCATGCCACAAGCACACCAGCAAAGGCAAAGAAGTAGGCCAAAGGCTTAGCGATTGTTTGCCATTTTCCTTTAAAGCCATTAGTAATATAGTACATTGGACCTCCAGAGACATTTCCCTGATCGTCAAGTGTACGGAATTTGATAGCTAAAAGTCCTTCGGCATATTTGGTTGCCATACCAAAGAAAGCAGCAATCCACATCCAGAAAAGGGCACCAGGTCCACCAGTCTTAATGGCTGTTGCAACCCCAACAATATTACCGGTACCGACCGTTGCGGCAAGAGCTGTCGCAAGGGCCGCAAAACTAGAAATATCACCTTCTCCTTTATCTTCAGCAAAGATAAGTTTAAAGGCTTTAGGCAGACGAATGATTTGCAAAAGTCCTAGACGGATTGTAAGGTAGATACCAGTTCCTACAAGAAGGACAAGAAGGGGAGGTCCCCATACAAAGTCATCAATGGAAGTGAAAAAATCTAACATTAGAATCTCCTTAAACCGAGACGCCAAAAAAGAGGTTTGGCTTAACCAGACCTCTAAAATACAAAGCTATTCATACAAGTTAAAAACTTGCAATGCTTTCTGTCCTTTTACCTGAGAGTTTCGGGTGTTATCCCTTGCCCCTTCGGTGTCTTGTAAACAGCAGTAGCTGCTTCAAGCTCTCTCCAGAAGTCCGTCAATCACCAGTCATCCTGATGACATCACTCGGTTATTATTTTATTGTGTTTCTATCTTATCGAAAAAACCGAACGCTGTCAACATATATTTTCACTATATACATAAAAAAATCCGAATATTCAGCTTTCAAGTTATCGTTATCTATAGTTTTAAATCTCTCAAAAAGCAGGTAATATCACCCTTTTTATTAAGCTGACCTCCTAACAAAGACAAACGTTTTTTCACTCAGATTTTTTCTTTCTATTGCGAATAGATCCTGCATTTTCATTCGAAAAATGATAAAATAGTAGAGCTTATTTTTGAGAATGGAGAATATGATGAACCCATTATTAACTGGTATGAATGATAAACAGGCCGAAGCAGTTCAAACGACTGAAGGACCTCTTTTGATTATGGCTGGTGCAGGTTCCGGTAAGACACGAGTACTTACCCACCGCATTGCTTACCTGATTGATGAAAAAATGGTCAATCCTTGGAATATTTTGGCCATCACCTTTACCAATAAGGCTGCCCGTGAAATGCGTGAACGTGCAATGGCTTTGAATCCCGCAACTTCAGAAACTTTGATTGCGACCTTCCATAGTATGTGCGTGCGAATTCTTCGTCGTGAAGCGGACCATATTGGCTATAACCGAAACTTCACTATCGTGGATCCTGGAGAACAACGCACTCTGATGAAGCGTATTCTCAAGAATCTTAATCTTGATCCTAAGAAATGGAATGAGCGTGCTATTTTAGGGACGATTTCCAATGCTAAAAACGACCTTTTAGATGAAGTGGCATATGAACATCAGGCTGGCGACATGTACACCCAAATCGTTGCTAAATGCTACAAAGCCTATCAAGAAGAACTTCGACGTAGTGAAGCCATGGATTTTGACGATTTAATCATGATGACTTTGCGTCTCTTTGACAAAAATCCAGATGTTCTCGCTTATTATCAGCAACGTTATCAGTACATTCATGTTGACGAGTACCAAGATACTAACCATGCTCAATATCAGTTAGTGAAACTCTTGGCTTCTCGTTTTAAGAATATCTGTGTCGTGGGTGATGCCGACCAATCAATCTACGGTTGGCGTGGGGCTGATATGCAAAATATTCTTGATTTTGAGAAAGACTATCCCGAAGCTAAGGTAGTTCTCCTGGAAGAAAACTACCGTTCGACTAAGAAAATTCTCCAAGCGGCCAACGAGGTGATTAAGAACAACCGCAACCGCCGTCCTAAAAAACTTTGGACTCAAAATGATGACGGAGAACAAATCGTTTATTACCGTGCTAATGACGAGCGGGATGAAGCTGTTTTCGTAGCTTCAACGATTAATAACATCATTCGTGAAGAAGGTAAGAACTTTAAAGACTTTGCAGTCCTCTACCGTACCAATGCCCAATCTCGTACCATTGAAGAAGCCTTGCTCAAGTCTAATATTCCTTATACCATGGTTGGAGGTACCAAGTTCTACAGCCGTAAAGAGATTCGTGATGTCATTTCTTATTTGAACTTGATTGCCAATCCTTCGGATAATATTAGTTTTGAACGTGTCGTCAATGAACCTAAACGTGGAGTTGGGCCTGGCACACTCGAAAAGATTCGTAACTTTGCCTATGAGCAAAACATGTGTCTCCTAGATGCTTCAGCTAATATCATGTTGTCTCCTATTAAGGGGAAAGTAGCTCAAGGCGTTTACGATTTCGCTAACATGATTCTGAACCTACGCGATCAGTTGGATGGGTTAAGCATTACCGAGACTGTAGAAGCTGTTTTAGACAAGTCTGGTTATCTGGATGCTCTATCCATGCAACAAACGCTTGAAAGTCAAGCACGCATTGAAAATATCGAAGAGTTCATGTCTGTAACCAAGAATTTCGATGAGACTAATACAGATGAAACTGAAGATGAGACAGGCATTGACCGTTTAGGCTGTTTCTTGAACGATTTGGCTTTGATTGCTGATACGGACGATGGTGATATCGAAGCAGCAGAAGTAACCTTAATGACCCTTCACGCTGCTAAAGGTCTTGAATTTCCAGTTGTCTTTTTGATTGGTATGGAAGAAGGCGTCTTTCCCTTGTCACGTGCTTCAGAAGAGCCAGATGAGCTTGAAGAAGAACGTCGCTTGGCTTACGTAGGAATTACTCGTGCTGAAGAAATTCTTTTCCTAACCAATGCCAATACTCGTACGCTTTTTGGTAAGACTAATTACAACCGTCCAAGTCGTTTCTTGCGAGAAATTTCAGATGATTTACTACAATATCAAGGTCTGGCACGTCCTGCTAATTCATCTTTTGGTGTTCGTTTTACAAAGGAAGAACCTACACAATTTGGACAAGGCATGAGCTTACAACAAGCTCTTCAAGCGAGAAAAGTAAACGCACAACCTCAAAGAGCCACTGCTGCTCAGCCATTTTCAAAAGCTACTGGAGGGCTACCGTTCGGAAAAATGTCTGACTCAAGCAACACAGCAACAGACTGGGAAATTGGGGACATCGCCCATCATAAGAAGTGGGGAGACGGAACTGTTCTAGAAGTGACTGGTAGTGGTAAAACACAGGAGCTTAAAATTAAATTCTCAGAAGTAGGACTTAAAAAAGTTTTAGCAAGCGTTGCACCTATTGAGAAGAAATAAAAGGACCGAAAGGTTCTTTTTATAAACCCTATCTATCACTATGATAAGAAATTTCTATTAGACGACTTGACTTGCTAGGTGTAGAATGAAGTCAACTTTTGTTTTGAAGGAGACACATATGACACGAGAATTTTCATTTGAAACTCTACAATTGCATGCTGGACAAGCCCCTGATAAGGAAACAAAATCACGTGCTGTTCCGATTTATCAAACGACATCATACGTTTTTGATGATGCTCAAGAAGGTGAAGATCTCTTTGCCCTTAGAAAGCCTGGTAACATTTACACCCGTATTACTAATCCAACAGTAGCAGTACTTGAAGAACGTATTGCAGCTCTTGAGGGTGGTGTTGGTGCCTTGGCTACAGCTTCAGGTATGGCTGCTATCACCTATACCATCCTTGGCTTGGCACATGCTGGCGATCATATTGTTGCTGCGACAACCCTCTATGGCGGAACATTCAATCTCTTAAAAGAAACACTCCCACGCTATGGTGTCACAACAACCTTTGTTGATGTCAACAATCTTGAAGAAGTAGAAGCTGCAATCAAAGACAATACAAAACTTGTCTTGATTGAGTCTTTGGGTAACCCACTTATCAACATTCCAGATTTTGAAAAGATTGCTGACATCGCTCACAGTCATAAGATTCCATTGGTGGCTGACAATACATTTGGAACTCCATACCTTATCAATGTCTTCTCTCATGGTGTAGATATCGTAGTTCACTCTGCAACTAAATTTATCGGTGGACATGGGACAACCATCGGAGGACTTATCGTCGATTCTGGTAAATTCGATTGGGAAGCTTCAGGTAAATTCCCACAATTAGTCGATGAAGACCCGTCTTATCATAATATTAGCTATACGCGTGATGTTGGTGCGGCAGCATTTGTAACTGCCCTTCGTACCCAACTTTTGCGTGACACAGGTGCTGCTTTGGCCCCCTTCAATGCTTTCTTGCTCTTGCAAGGCCTCGAAACACTTTCACTTCGTGTAGAACGTCACGTAGAAAATACTAAGAAAATTGTGGACTTCTTGGAAAATCATCCTAAAGTTGAAAAAGTTAACTATCCTGGTTTGCCATCAAGCCCTTACTATGACTTAGCGCAAAAATACTTTCCTAAAGGACCAGGTTCTATTTTCACTTTCCATGTTAAGGGTGGACAAGATGAAGCTCGTACGGTCATTGATAACCTTGAAATCTTCTCAGACCTTGCCAACGTTGCCGATGCAAAATCATTGGTTGTTCACCCCGCAACAACAACACATCAACAATTGGCAGAAGAAGATTTATTGGCATGCGGTGTCACTCCAAATCAAATTCGTCTCTCAGTTGGATTGGAAAATGCTGATGACTTGATTGAAGATTTAACACTAGCTCTTGATAAAATTCAATAAGTATTTTAATACTTTTAATTTAACCAGTTCTTTAGCTGGTTTTTTGTTATACTATCTCTATGAAATTTGTTTTTGATTTAGATGGAACACTGTGTTTTGACGGCATGACTATGTCAATAAGGCTACAAAAGGTTCTTTTGACAGCTCCTAAGTATGGACATGATATTATTTTTGCAACCGCACGATCCTATAGAGACTGCCTTAGCATTTTAGAAGGAGAATTAAATGAATTTACTGTAGTGGGTTTAAACAGAGGAGAAGTCTTTAAAGATGGTTTTTAGTATCTCAATACACTATTGAAACGAAAACTCTTACGACAATCGTTGATTACTGTAACACTTTCAATTTACCTTATTTTATTGATGATACTTTTAATTATGCTATTCAAAATCCTGAGCAAATTCCTTTCTTATCAAATGTTGACCCTTTAAATAAAGCAACAATTTTGCCAGTTCAAGAACTTAATAAGCCAATTAAAGTTGTTATCCCGCTTGTAGAGCACGAAGATCTACGTGAAGACCTTATCTTTAATCTAAACAAACTTGATTCTTTAGATCTTAGTTATCATGATATCGAAAGATATCTTTACATTAATCCTAAGGGTGTTTCCAAGGCAAGTACTGTTCCGAACCATTTCGGTAAGGATTTTGTAGCTTTTGGGAATGATCAAAATGATATTCCTCTTTTTAAAAACGCTCTATATGGTGTGCAAGTTGGTGATTATCCCTACCTAAAAGACTTTGCGGATGAAATCATTCCTGCAGTTAATACAGTAATTGCTGAAAAAATTAAACTTCTGTTTGAAAAATTCTAAACAAATGCTTAGGCATATCCCAATATTTACAGTACAATAGTTAAAAAAGAATTGGAGGACTAGTATGCCCACATTTATCGGAAAACAAGTAACAGTAGCTGAAGACAAGCAACTTCAAGTTGGAGATATCTTGCGTGACTTTAGCTTGACAGCCACAGATTTGAGTCAAAAAACACTTTCAGAATTCGACGGTAAGAAAAAAGTTATCTCTATCGTTCCATCAATCGATACTGGTATCTGTTCAACTCAAACACGTACCTTTAACAAGGAATTGTCAGAACTAGATGATACAGTGGTAATTACTATTTCAGTTGACCTACCATTTGCACAAGCTCGTTGGTGTGGTGCTGAAGGTCTTGAAAATGCCATCATGCTTTCTGACTACTATGACAATAGTTTCGGAAAAGAATATGGTGTCCTTATCGAAGAATGGCACTTGTTAGCGCGTGCAGTTTTAGTTACAGATGCTGACAACAAGATTATCTATGTTGAGTATTTGGACAATATCAATTCAGATCCAAACTATGAAGCAGCAGTAGCAGCTGTTAAAAGCTTGTAAAAAAGAGACTTAGGTCTTTTTTTTTTGCCTTTATTACAGTTTTTCCTTGCAAAAGTATTAGCTTCTTGCTATTATTGTATAGCAATACTTATTACGGATACTGAAATATAAAAAAAGGAGATTCAATGTCTGAAAAAGAAAGACCTCAACTTATTATCGATTACGAAGATAATACAGACAAACTCGTTCGTTTAGGCGATGTTGTCGATCAATTTAAAGGAAAAGCCGTTTCTGCTAAAGCAGAACCAGGCGAATTTGCAGTTATTAATCTATCGGATATGACAAGCAACGGCATTGCCTACAATAACCTAAAGACCTTTTCTGAAGAACGGCGCAAATTATTACGCTTCCTTTTAGAAGACGGTGATGTCCTTATTGCTTCTAAGGGAACGGTTCAGAAAGTTGCTGTTTTCGAAGCTCAAGGCAAGCGTGAAGTCGTCGCCTCATCAAATATCACAGTGCTTCGTCCCAAAGAGAAACTCCGTGGTTTCTACATCAAATTCTTTCTTGAAACTGAGATTGGGCGTGCCTATTTAGACTATGCTGATAAGGGAAAGGCAGTCCTAAACTTGTCGACAGCTGACCTCTTAGATATTAAAATTCCTGAGACACCAATTGTTAAGCAAGATTACCAAATTGCTGCCTACTTACGTGGACGTGCCGATTACCACCGTAAGATGGTTCGTGCAGTGCAGGAGTGGGAAAATATTCAGCATAATGTTACAGAAGCCCTATTTGGGAATTAACAAAGCCAACAAACTAAGATTTGTTGGTCTTTTTTTCAATATTCTCGTGTATAATGGTAGTAGTAAATATGTTATTAGGAGGTCATTATGACTACCAACACTATAGATTTATCTCAATCTGTTGCAACAATCATTAAAGAGCATCCAGAGGTTAAGAAATTACTGATTGACCTCGGTTTCAAGCCCTTGTCCAACCCAGCTATGTTAAATACTGTCGGTAAGGTAACCAGTCTAAAAGCTGGCTCTAAGTTAGCTAATATTCCTCTAGATAAAATCAAGCAAACTTTACTATTCAATGGATATGATGTCATCGGAGACTAACATGGAAAATAATCGGATTCAAATACTCAAAGAAATTCTCCTAGATTTGCACCATGGAGCTAGTCCCGAAAGTGTTCAGGAGCGCTTCAATCAACACTTTAAGGGAGTATCTGCTCTTGAAATCTCTATGATGGAGCATGAACTGATGGCATCTGAAGAAGGAGTTACTTTTGAAGATGTCATGAGCCTCTGTAATGTCCATGCCAACTTATTTAAAGGGGCAATTGCAGATGTGGAGGTAGCAGATGCTGATCAAGAAGGGCATCCTGTCTATGTTTTTAAACAAGAGAATCTAGCATTGCGCTCAGCCATACTTCGTATCCGTCGTATCATAGAAAACATTAGTAAACCTGAAAATGAGCCCTTTAAATCTGATTTACTTAACGGGCTTAAGCATCAGATGACTTTACTTGGGCAATTCCATAATCATTATACGCGTAAAGAAAAGCTTTTCTTTCCCATTATGGAACGTTATGGTCACGATTCACCTCCAAAAGTGATGTGGGGAGTAGATGACGACATCCGAAAACTCTTTCGAGATGCTGAGACTAAACTCCAAGATCTTCTGGACGCTGATATGGAAGAATTCTCAAACGCATTCGAAACTTTTTCGGAAGAATTTGAAGCCATGATTTTCAAAGAAGAGGCTATCTTACTTATGATTCTGCTTGAAACCTTCACACAGGATGATTGGCTTTCCATTGCTGAGGAAAGCGATGCCTATGGCTATGCTATTATAAAGCCTACAGCTATCTGGAAGCCTAAGCGAGTGCGTTTTGATGATACTTTACTAGAAGAAAAGTCCGGTTCAAAAGCTGAGGAGAATAGCGACAATACTCGTGTCATAGATACCCCTGAAGGGCAATTTACCATCAGCTTCACACCGAAACCAAAGGCTGAAACTGTCGTAGATAGAGAAACCACACAGCCTTTTGGCAACGGTTATTTATCTGTCGAACAGGCCAATCTCATCCTCAATCATCTCCCTTTTGAAATCACTTTCGTTAATAAAGATGATATTTTCCAATACTATAACGATAATGTTCCAGCCAATGAAATGGTCTTTAAACGAACACCTAGTCAAATTGGACGGAATGTTGAACTTTGTCATCCGCCAAAAGTCCTTGACAAGGTCAAGAAAATCTTTGACTTACTCAGAAGTGGTGAGCGTGACCAAGTTCCGATGTGGTTCAAATCCGAACGTCTAGGAAAATTCGTCTACGTCACCTATGCTGCTGTACGAGACGATAAGGGAGACTTTCAGGGCGTCCTAGAGTATGTCCAAGATATCCAGCCTTTCTTTGAGCTAGATAGCGACCTCAAAAGGGATACTGATTAAAAAGAAGAAGCAATTGTGACGTTATAAACACCTGAAGAGGCTAGGGGATTTACTATTGGCCTCTTTATGTTTCTACCTAGCTCTTTAGGTTTGCTTTTGATATAATTAAAAGTATGATTTCAGGAATTATTAATCTAAAAAAAGAAGCTGGAATGACCAGTCACGATGCAGTATTTAAACTGCGCAAAATTTTACATGAAAAGAAAATCGGACACGGTGGTACCCTTGATCCAGATGTTACTGGTGTTTTACCTATAGCAGTTGGAAAGGCTACTCGCGTCATTGAATACATGACTGAAGCTGGCAAGGTCTATGAGGGAGAAATTACCATTGGCTTTTCGACAACGACCGAAGATGCTAGTGGTGACATCGTCCAAACAACACCTATAACAGAGCTGGATGAAGAAACTGTTGACAGGGTTATGGCTACTTTTGAGGGTCAAATCACACAAACTCCACCGATGTACTCTGCGGTTAAAGTCAACGGGAAAAAACTTTACGAATATGCACGCGCTGGCCAAGAAGTCGAACGTCCACAACGCCAGGTTAAGATTGCCGAATTTGTTCGTACCTCACCTATTAAGCTAGAAAACGGCACTGCAAGATTTACCTTCCGTGTTGCTTGTAGCAAAGGAACTTATGTCCGTACCTTATCTGTCGACTTAGGTGCTAAACTTGGTTATGCTAGCCACATGTCTGCTCTGCGTCGAACAGCTTCAGCAGGGTTAACGTTAGATTTATCCCTAACCCTTTCACAAATTTCAGAAATGGTAGAAGCAGGAGACCAGTCCTTCCTACTCCCTATCGAATTTGGTGTTCAGGACCTACCAGCTGTGCAAGTCACTGAAGACGATGCCAAAGAAATCTCATTTGGTCGCTTTATTTCAATTGATAGCCAAGAGCCCTTGGTTGCCGCATTTTTGGGCGACAAGGTTCTAGCTATTATGGAAAAGCGAAATCAAGTCTATAAACCTAGAAAAGTATTAAGTCAATGAAAGTAACGCCGATAAACGATTATAAAGATATCCATCAGGATAAGGAAACCGTTCTGGTCTTAGGGTATTTTGATGCGCTTCATCGTGGTCACAAGGTCCTTTTTGATAAGGCGCGCCAGATTGCCGATGAAAAACAGCTTGAAGTAGCAGTCCTTACCTTTAATGAGAGTCCTCAACTGACTTTCCAACGCTATACGGATGATCTCCTTCTGCATATCACAGCACCTCAGAGACGTTGTGATCTTTTTGAAGCTTACGGAACAGATCAACTTTATTTAACAGATTTCAATAGTGATTTTGCCCGAACAAGTTCAGACGATTTCATTGCTCGTTATATTAAGCGTTTGAATGCTCAAGAGGTTGTTGTGGGCTTTGATTACAAGTTTGGCCACCATCGAACGGATGCGGACTATTTAGCACGAAATTTTTCCGGAAGGGTGCGTGTCATTGAAGAGCAACAAAGTGATGGCGAAAAGATTTCATCAACACGTGTTCGCCAGTTGATTAGAGAAGGTAAGGTTAAAGAGGCTAATTACCTCTTAGGACATGAATTCTCTACGCGTGGTATAGTGGTCCACGGAGATGCGCGTGGACGTACTATTGGTTTTCCAACGGCAAATCTGGCACCAATTGATAGAACCTTTCTACCAGCTGATGGGGTTTACGTTACTGATGTCGTCATTGATGGAAAACGCTATCGTTCTATGACCAGCTTGGGTAAAAATGTCACCTTTGGAGGGACAGAACTGCGTCTTGAAGCCAATATCTTTGATTTTGAAGGCGACATCTATGGGAAAACGATTGAAGTCCTCTGGCTAGAATATATCCGTGATATGGTTAAGTTTAATAGCATAGATGAACTTTGTGCACAATTGAATGCAGACAAAAAAATCGCAGAAAATTTTAAGAAAGCGTAGCCAAAACTATACAAATATTGTATAATAATCAGGAATGTTAAAGTGAAAGGGGCGTTTGCATGGTAACTTTATTTTTATCACCTAGCTGCACCAGCTGTAGGAAAGCAAGAGCCTGGTTGACCAATCATGAAGTTGCTTTTAACGAACACAATATTATCACAAGCCCATTAAGCCACGATGAGTTGATGAGGATTTTGTCTTATACAGAAAATGGTACAGAGGATGTCATTTCAACCCGTTCAAAAGTCTTTCAAAAATTAAACATCGATGTAGATGATTTAACCATCAAGGAACTTATTCAATTGATTTCTGAATATCCAAGCCTTCTTCGTCGACCTATCATTATGGATAACAAACGCATGCAAATTGGTTTTAATGAAGATGAAATTCGTGCCTTTTTGCCTCGTGACTATAGAAAGCAAGAACTACGTCAAGCGACCATTCGTGCTGAAATTGAGGGTAACAATGACTAAAGGAAATTACTCCTACCCACTCGATCCATCATGGAGCACTGGGGAAATTACCACAGTGCTTCATTTTTTGAGTCAGGTAGAAAAAGCATATGAAAGCAAGGTTGATCGTGATCAACTCTTGCAAGCCTATAAAGCATTTAAGACTGTTGTCCCTGGAAAGGCACCTGAAAAGCAACTCGACAAGGCCTTTGAAGAAGCTAGCGGTTTTTCAACCTACCAAGCTATCAAAGCCGCCAAAGCACAAGGTAAAGGATTAATCTCACTTGGAAAATAAATTGAGTTTCGCAAAAGAAATCATCAAAGAAGCTGGAGCTTTTATTAAAGACAATTTGTCAAAAACGATAACAGTCGAAGAGAAGACAGCCTTTGATGATTTAGTAACAAATATTGATAAGCAAACACAAGATTTACTCGTTGCTAGAATTCGATCTGCTTTCCCTGCGGATTATATTTTTGCAGAAGAAAATGGCCTAGTTCATGATATAAAAGATGGCAATGTCTGGGTCTTGGATCCTATTGATGGAACAGTCAATTTTATTGTTCAACAAGAAAATTTTTGTGTCATGATTGCTTACTACGAAGAGGGCAAAGGAAAATTCGGCCTCATTTATAACGTCATGGTTGACGAACTTTTCTATGGTGGTGGCCAATTCGATGTTTATTGTAATGACAAGTTACTCCCAGTATATCAAGATCGTCCTTTAAATCGATGTCTAGTTGCTAGTAATGCAGCTATGTTTGCTAAAAATTTTCATGACCTCCAAAGCTTTATTGATAAAACCTTGGGCGTACGTGTTTATGGTGGTGCCGGTTTAAGTATGTCAAAAGTCCTATCCGGTCAAATTTTAGCCTACTTTTCTGTTATTTACCCATGGGACTATGCTGCAGCAAGTATTATGGGCGAAAAATTAGGTTATCAGCTTGAGACTATTAGCGGAGAAGCTCTTGATTACTCTAGTCGTCAGGCGGTAATGCTTATTCCTAAAGCAAAGCTCAATGACATTAAAACCATTATGAACTCTAAAGGTTAATTGAATAAGTATACTGGACAAATCAGGACCATAAGTCTTCTTGGTTGGTCCAGTTTTTTAATAGAAAGGAAACTATGGAACTTCCATTAGATTTTGTAGAAAAGTACACCAACTTATTGGGTGATGAAGCAGATAACTTCTTCACCTCTTTTGACCAGGAAGTCGTGTCTGCCTATCGCACAAATCCTCTAAAAAAGGAGCAGAAGGACTATCCTGATGCTATTCCTGAAACACCTTGGGGCCATTACGGGAAAATTTCTGGGAAATCTTTTGACCATGCGACTGGTCTGGTCTATTCTCAGGAACCTGCAGCTCAAATGGTCGCTCAAGTAGCAGCTCCAGCTAAGGAAAGTCGAGTTCTTGATTTAGCAGCTGCTCCAGGAGGAAAGTCTACTCATCTTCTAAGCTATCTAGACAATACAGGACTGCTCGTTAGCAATGAAATTAATCCCAAACGTAGCAAAATTCTAGTTGAGAATATTGAACGGTTTGGAGCTAGAAATGTTGTTGTGACTAACACTTCAGCCGATAAACTGGCCAAAGTTTTCAAAAAATATTTCGATACAATTGTCTTCGACGGTCCATGTTCTGGAGAAGGAATGTTCCGTAAAGACCCTGATGCAATTCAATATTGGCATAAGGACTATCCGAGTGAGCTAGCACAATTGCAGAAGGACATCTTAACAGATAGTTTAAAGATGCTTGCCCCAGGTGGCCAATTAATCTACTCAACCTGCACCTGGTCCCCTGAGGAGAATGAAGGTGTGGTCTCTTGGATTTTAGAGAATTACCCTGACCTTGAATTGGTGCCAATCCCTAAATTGAATGGCATGAGCCAAGGTATTGATTTTCCAGAAACAGCTCGAATGTATCCGCATCATTTTAAGGGTGAAGGGCAATTTGTGGCAAAATTTCAAGATCAGCGCCCAACCGAGCAAAAGCGTATCAAAGAAGGGAAATCTAACCTTAATAAGGGGCAGAAGCAACTTTGGGAAGCCTTTGCTAAAAAGCACCTTAAAATACATCTAGATGGGTTACTTCAGGTTTTTGGAGATAATCTTTACTTACTTCCTAATGATCTTCCTGATCTTTCCAAAGTGAAAATCGCTCGTAATGGGTTGCATTTAGGTATCTTCAAGAAGAAACGTTTCGAACCAAGCTTTGCACTCGGAATGGCATTAACCTCTGATGAAGTTGTTTCAAGTCTCCCCCTCAATCAAGAGCAGTTTGCCCAGTATGTTTCAGGCAATGTGGTTACTTTAGACCAAGCCCTTCCTAACAGTTGGTATCAATTATTGGTTGACGGCAATGGGTTTGGATTTGCCAAAGTCGTCGGAAATACCGTAAAAAACTACTATCCAAAGGGTTTGAGATACCACATCTGACATCCTGTAATCAAAGTTTAATGTGACTTAATCATCCCATCCTTGGTATAATTAAAGAGATGTCTTTTAGAAGCCTATATATTACGCTATTTTGTTACAAAAATATCGGAGGACAAAAATGAAAAAAACAAAAGTCCTTGCAGCGATTTTATCACTAGCAATGGCCACACTAGTCTTAACTGGCTGTGCCTCATGGATTGATCGTGGTCAGTCCATTACAGCAGTTGGGTCTACGGCTCTTCAACCTTTAGTGGAAGCAGCAGCAGATGGTTTCGCTGAAAAGAGCCCCGAAAAAATTGTTAATATCCAAGGGGGTGGTTCCGGTACAGGGCTTTCACAAGTTCAATCTGGAGCTGTCCAAATCGGGAACAGCGATCTCTTTGCTGAGGAAAAATCTGGAATAGATGCTAGTAAGCTTGTTGACTTTCAAGTTGCTGTTGCTGGCATTGCCGTTATTACCAATAAAGAAGTTTCTGTTGACAACCTAACAACAGAGCAACTTCGCAAAATTTTCACAGGCGAAATTACAAACTGGAAACAACTTGGTGGACAGGATTTGGACATTACTATCATCAACCGTGCAGCAAGTTCCGGATCACGTGCTACTTTCGATGCTGTTATCATGAATGGAAAATCACCTATTCGCACGCAAGAGCAAGATTCTAATGGAATGGTTAAGTCAATTGTCGCTCAAACACCAGGAGCGATTTCATACCTATCATTTGCTTATCTTGATAACTCTGTTAAAACATTGAAGCTTAATGGCTTCGAACCAAAGGCTGAAAATGTTGCAACTAATGATTGGCCTATTTGGTCCTACGAACATATGTATACCAAAGGTAAGCCCGATGGTTATACGAAACAATTCCTAGACTATATGATGAGCGACGAAGTTCAAGAGAACGTCGTTTCAAAAATGGGTTACATTTCCATCCATAGTATGAAAGTAACAAAGGATGCTGATGGTAAAGTCACAAAGAAGAGTGAGGAGTAAGCATGAAAAATGAAGATTTGGTGAAGCAGTTAACATCACCCTCTAAAAATTCACACCTCGAAAAGTTTGGTAAAACAATCACTTTTCTTTGCCTAGCTTTGATTGTTTTCATTGTAGCAATGATTTTACTATTCGTAGCCCAAAAAGGAATAGCTACTTTCTTTGTAAATAAGGTTAGTTTGATTGAGTTCCTTTTTAGTGGGGATTGGTCACCATCAGAGGGTAAGTTTGGGGCACTGCCAATGATTTTGGGCTCATTCGTGGTTACCTTACTTTCAGCCTTAGTAGCAACGCCATTTGCCATTGGGGCAGCCATCTTTATGACTGAAATTTCACCTAAGGGGGCTAAATTCCTGCAACCTGCTATTGAACTTTTGGTTGGGATTCCATCTGTTGTATATGGATTCATTGGTCTTCAAGTCGTAGTCCCATTTGTTCGTTTCATTTTTGGTGGTACAGGATTTGGTATCCTTTCAGGTACCTTTGTCTTGTTCGTCATGATTTTACCAACCGTAACCTTTATGACAACAGATACGCTTCGTGCGGTGCCACGTCATTATCGGGAAGCAAGTCTCGCCATGGGGGCTACTCGCTGGCAAACCATTTGGCGAGTGACGCTCAATGCGGCTAAACCAGGTATTTTCACGGCTGTTATCTTTGGTATGGCCCGTGCCTTCGGTGAGGCTCTTGCCATCCAGATGGTCGTCGGAAATTCTGCTGTGGTTCCAACTTCTTTAACCACACCGGCAGCAACCTTGACATCTGTATTGACTATGGGAATCGGAAATACCGTCATGGGCACAGTTTCAAACAATGTCCTCTGGTCACTTGCTCTGGTACTCTTATTAATGAGCCTAGGTTTCAATATGTTGGTTAAATTCATTACCCGTGAAAGAAAGAGAAATTATGAACGCTAAAAAAATTGATAAAATTGCCGTCGGCACACTCTATGTGATTTCTGGCATTATTGTAACAATACTAGCAGCCTTGATTCTCTATATCTTGGTTCGTGGGTTACCACACATTAGCTGGTCTTTCTTGACAAGTCGATCATCGTCCTACAAAGCCGGAGGAGGAATTGGTGTTCAACTCTACAATTCATTCTTTCTTTTAGTGATTACCTTAATTATCTCTGTTCCTCTTTCAATGGGGGCTGGCATTTATCTTTCCGAATATGCTAAAAAAGGAAGACTCACAAACTTTGTAAGGACCTGTATTGAGATTCTTTCGTCACTACCTTCAGTAGTGGTTGGACTTTTTGGTTATTTGATTTTCGTTGTCCAATTTCAGTATGGCTTTTCAATTCTATCAGGGGCCTTGGCACTTACCGTTTTTAACCTACCACAAATGACTCGTACTGTTGAAGATAGTCTAAGAACGGTTCACCATACCCAGCGTGAAGCAGGTCTTGCTTTAGGCTTGTCTCGCTGGGAAACCATCTGTTATGTTGTCGTACCTGAGGCCTTACCAGGAATTGTAACTGGGATTGTACTTGCATCTGGCCGTATTTTTGGGGAAGCAGCAGCACTTATTTACACAGCTGGTCAATCAGCACCGGCCCTTAACTGGGGTGACTGGAATCCACTTTCTATCTCCAGTCCGATTTCGATCTTCCGCCAAGCTGAGACGCTTGCTGTTCACATCTGGAAAGTCAATTCTGAAGGAACGACACCTGATGCCACAGCTGTATCAGCTGGTTCAGCAGCAGTACTCTTGATTTTCATCTTGATTTTCAACTTTGGTGCACGTCGTTTAGGGGCCTACCTTCACAAGAAATTAACATCCGCTTAAAGGAGTTACCATGACTAAATACAATTGGGATGAGCGTCATATTATCACCTTCCCAGAGAAGGAGCTCGCTCTTGAAACCAAGGACTTACATGTCTACTATGGCCAAAAAGAAGCCATCAAAGGTATTGATATGAAGTTCGAAAAAAATAAAATTACGGCTCTGATTGGGCCTTCGGGATGTGGAAAATCAACCTTCCTTCGTAGTTTAAACCGTATGAATGATACTATTGATATTGCCAAGGTTACCGGACAAATTCTATATGAAGGCGTCGATGTTAATGCTAGTAATATCAATGTTTATGAAATGCGCAAACATATTGGCATGGTCTTTCAGCGTCCTAATCCTTTTGCCAAGTCTATTTATAAAAATATTACCTTTGCCCACGAACGTAAAGGGGTGAGAGACAAACAAACCTTGGATGGGATTGTTGAAACCTCACTTAAGCAGGCTGGACTTTGGGATCAGGTAAAAGATGATCTTCATAAATCAGCCTTTACCCTCTCAGGCGGTCAGCAGCAACGGCTTTGTATAGCAAGGGCCATTGCTGTTAAACCACGTATCCTTCTCATGGATGAACCTGCCGCCTCACTGGACCCTGTTGCCACGATGCAATTAGAAGAGACCATGTTTGAACTTAAGGAAAACTACTCTATTATTATCGTAACGCACAATATGCAACAAGCAGCGCGTGCCAGTGATTATACGGCTTTCTTCTACCTAGGTGACCTCATCGAATACGACAAAACTAAGAAAATCTTCCAAGATGCTACCCTACAGTCAACCAGTGACTATGTCTCAGGACGCTTTGGATAGAAAGGAGCTTCTATGACTGAACCAATCATTTCCATCAATGATTTATCGGTGTATTTCAATAAGAAAAAAGCCCTTAATAACGTGACCATGGATTTCTATCCAAATGAAATCACAGCCCTTATCGGACCTTCAGGATCAGGAAAATCAACCTTGCTCCGTTCTATCAACCGAATGGGAGATTTAAACCCTGAGTGGACTCTTACTGGAGCAGTATCTTACAATGGTCATAATGTCTATAGTCCTAGAACGGATACTGTTGAGCTACGCAAGCAAATTGGTATGGTCTTCCAACAACCTAATCCCTTCCCGATGTCTATATACGAAAACGTGGTTTATGGACTTCGTATCAATGGTATCAAAGACAAAGCAATCCTTGACCAAACAGTCGAAGAATCTCTAAAAGGTGCTTCAATATGGGAGGAAGTAAAAGACCGTCTCCATGACTCGGCACTTGGACTTTCAGGTGGGCAACAACAACGGGTCTGTATTGCACGGGTACTTGCCACCTCACCAAAGGTTATTCTTCTTGACGAACCAACATCTGCCCTGGATCCTATTTCCGCTGGTAAGATTGAAGAAACCCTCTACAACCTAAAAGATCAGTACACTTTGTTGCTCGTTACTCGTTCTATGCAACAGGCAAGCCGTATATCACAACGAACAGGCTTTTTCCTTGATGGACAACTCATTGAGTATTCATCTACTAAGCATATGTTCCTTAATCCACAACATAAAGAAACAGAAGATTATATTACCGGTAAGTTCGGTTAAGAAAGGACAGAGTCATTAACAATTATGATGTTACGAACACCCTTCGAAGAAGAATTAGCAAAACTCCACAACCAATTTTATGCCATGGGTACTGAAGTTGCTGCACAGCTCAAAAAGGCCGTGCGTGCTTTCACCAGCCATGACCGTGAATTGGCTAAAGAAGTTATTGAAAACGATGAAATTGTCAATAACTACGAAACCAAACTTGAGAAAAAATCACTTGAAATTATTGCCCTTCAGCAACCTGTATCAAGTGATTTACGTACTGTTATCACCGCACTAAAAGCGTCTAGTGACGTCGAGCGTATGGGTGACCATACCGTTGCCATCGCAAAGGCGACCATCCGTATTAAGGGTGAAAACAGAATGACTGATATTGAAGCTGAGATCAAGAAAATGGGGAAAGCAGTCCGCCATATGGTTGAAGAAGCTCTTGAAGCTTACTTGAATACTGACGAAAAGCGTGCTTACGAAATCGCAACCTCAGATGAAATCATTGACAATTTTTTCCATGATATCCAATCCATGACGGTAGAAGGTGTCCGCAAAAATCCAGATGCGGCCTTTGCTGCCAAAGAGTATTTCCAAGTACTTATGTACCTAGAACGTATTGGTGATTATGCCCGTAATTTATGCGAATGGGTCGTCTATCTCAAATCTGGGAAAATCATTGAATTATAGTCAAAGATTACAATCTATGTTATAATGAGTCTGTATTGAATAATTCAGGCTCTTTTCTTTTGTAAAAGTACCTGATATCGAAACAAATGTCAGTCTGTTTCGATACGAAAAGTTAGTTAGGAGTATATACGTATGACAGCATCTGTTGCTCGTTTTATCGAAAGTTTCATCCCTGAAAATTATAATCTTTTCTTGGATATTAATCGTTCTGAAAAGACCTTTACAGGGAATGTTGCCATTACAGGTGAAGCCCTTGATAACCATATCTCCCTTCACCAAAAAGGCCTTACCATCCATTCTGTTCTCTTGGATAATGAATCACTAAACTTTCAAATGGATGATGTCAATGAAGCTTTCCATATTGAACTTCCAGAAACTGGGGTTCTAACAATTTTCATTGAGTTTTCTGGTCGCATCACAGATAATATGACTGGTATTTATCCATCATATTACACTCACAATGGCGAAAAGAAGGAGATTATTTCAACACAGTTTGAATCTCATTTTGCTCGTGAAGCTTTCCCCTCTGTCGATGAACCAGAAGCAAAAGCGACTTTTGATCTCTCATTGAAATTTGACGCTGAAGAAGGCGATACTGCCTTGTCAAATATGCCTGAAATCAATAGTCATCTCCGTGAAGAAACTGGCGTTTGGACCTTTGAGACAACACCACGTATGTCAACTTATCTCCTAGCCTTTGGGTTTGGAGCTCTCCAAGGTAAAACAGCTAAAACACAAAACGGCACTGAAGTTGGTGTGTTCACTACGGTTGCGCAAGCAGTAAACAGCGTTGACTTTGCACTTGATATTGCCGTTCGTGTCATTGATTTCTACGAAGATTATTTCCAAGTAAAATATCCTATTCCATTATCATACCACCTTGCTCTTCCTGACTTCTCAGCAGGTGCCATGGAAAACTGGGGTCTTGTTACCTATCGTGAAGTTTACCTCCTTGTAGATGAAAATAGCTCAGCTGCAAGTCGCCAACAGGTTGCCCTTGTTGTTGCCCACGAATTGGCTCACCAATGGTTCGGTAACCTTGTTACTATGAAATGGTGGGATGATTTATGGCTTAACGAAAGTTTCGCCAACATGATGGAGTATGTTTCAGTGGATGCTATTGAACCAAGCTGGAACATCTTCGAAGATTTCCAAACAACTGGTGTACCTCATGCTCTTCAACGTGACGCAACAGACGGCGTACAGTCTGTCCACATGGAAGTTAATCATCCAGACGAGATTAATACCCTCTTTGATAGTGCTATTGTTTATGCTAAAGGTAGCCGTCTTATGCATATGCTTCGCCGTTGGTTGGGCGATGAAGCCTTTGCAAAAGGACTTAAGGCTTACTTTGAAAAACACCAATATAACAATACTGTTGGACGTGACCTTTGGAATGCTCTTTCAGATGCTTCAGGTAAGGATGTCTCTAGCTTCATGGATACCTGGTTAGAGCAACCAGGTTATCCAGTGGTTAATGCAGAAGTTGTTGACGATACGCTTATCCTTAGTCAAAAGCAATTCTTCATTGGTGAACATGAAGACAAAGGACGCCTTTGGGAGATTCCTTTGAATACAAACTGGAATGGGCTTCCAGATACACTTTCAGAAGAGCGTATTGAGATTCCAAATTACAGCCAGCTTGCTACTGAAAATGATGGAGCTCTCCATCTTAATACAGCAAACACAGCACATTACATCACAGACTATCAAGGTCAACTCTTGGACAATATCCTTGATGAATTTGTAACTCTCGATACTGTAAGTAAACTTCAAATCTTACAAGAACGTCGTCTTCTAGCTGAAAGCGGATGCATTTCCTACGCAAGCCTAATTGCCTTGCTTGATTTAGTTGAAAAAGAAGAAAGCTTCTTGATTGCTCAAGCTAAATCTCAAATCCTTAGTGGTTTGAAGCGCTTTATTGATGAAGATACAGAAGCAGAAGTGCATTATAACGCTTTGGTACGTCGTCAATTTCAAAATGACTTTGAGCGTCTTGGTTTTGAAGCTAAAGAAGACGAGTCAGATGAAGATGAGATGGTGCGTCAGACCATGCTTAGCTATTTGATACAAGCAGACTATCAACCAGCAGTCCTTGCAGCCGCAAGTGTTTTCCAAGCCCATAAAGAAAACATCGAAAGCATCCCAGCAAGTGTCCGTGGTCTTGTCCTCATCAACCAAATGAAACAAGGAAACAGCCTTTCTCTTGTTGAAGAGTATGTCAATGCATACGTGGCAACAAACGACAGTAACTTCCGTCGTCAATTGACTCAAGCACTTTCATACCTTAAAAACCAAGAAGGACTTGACAACGTACTAGGTCAGCTTAAAGATAAAAACGTTGTTAAACCGCAAGATTTGTATCTCTGGTATATGAACTTCATCAGCAAATCTTTTGCTCAAGAAACCGTTTGGAACTGGGCTAAAGAAAACTGGGAATGGATTAAAGCTGCCCTTGGTGGTGATATGAGCTTTGATAGCTTTGTTAATATCCCAGCAGGGATCTTTAAAACGCAAGAACGTCTTGACCAATATATTGCATTCTTCGAGCCACAAACAAGTGACAAAGCTTTGGAACGTAATATCTTGATGGGTATTAAAACAATCGCTGCACGTGTAGATCTGATTGATAAAGAGAAAGCTGCGGTTGAATCAGCTCTTAAAGATTATTAATATAAAAAAAACAAGCTCTCCATGGAGGAGAGTTTGTTTTTGTTCTTGTGTAATTACATAAATTTAGTTATGTGTTTGAAAGGATAACAAAGTATAATTTACATATTTTAATTTATGTAAGAGAAAAATAACCATGTCAACTCGGAATGGTTATTTTTGGTTAATTATAATTTATCTAAAGCATTTTTTTGCTCAGCATTTACAATATGGGTGTAAAGATCAGTGACCTGAGTGGAAGCATGACCAAGTTGATGACTAACTAAAACTTGGGACTTAGTAGCATCATAAAGACGTGTCGCAAGAGTATGACGTAGTTTGTGGGGAGTAACGCGAATCTTGAAATCCTGAGAATACTTAGCAACCATTTTTTCGATACTTGAAGCATCAATACGGTTGGGGACACCTCGATATTCTGTTAAAAATAGGGCAAGGTCTTGCTTTTCAGCCTTATAGCGTTTATCACGTATGCTAAGATAATTTTCGAGATAGGGTCTTGCAAAACTTGCCACATTAACTGAGTCCCGTTTGCCACCTTTTCGAATAACGTCAATGACCATCAATTTTAAATTTATATCTTTAATGTCCAGATTTACAGCCTCAGAGAGTCGAACACCTGAAGCTAATAGCAAGGCAATGAGGGCTAAATCACGCTCTTTATTCTTATAAAACGAAGATTTAGCACGATTTGAGAGCTTAACTTCGTATTCATTTTCTACATAATCAAGGAATTCCATGGTTTCATCGCCTAGAAAAAGTTTCTGTTTGATATTCTCAGCACGTGCAGCCAAGGTTTCTTTCTTTTTCTTAGTGGAAACTTTTTTCATAACGTTACGATAGAAATATGGCTCACCATCAGAACCCTCGACCTCCTCAGTTAAATACTTATAGAGACTGGATAGAGCTGAAAGCGTACGGTTGATGGTTATTTGAGAGACTCCCTGTTTCTTGGAATAGGTATTTAAAGATGGACGTTCACGTAAATAGAGGACAAATGACTCCATATCTTTTTTAGTTAGATTTTCCAAGGTTTTGATATCGATTGAGGCAATATCGTCAGCATCTGAAATATCTGAGTCAATCAACCAGTCAAAAAAGCGCTTATATTCCTTGAGATATTCATATAAGGTCGTAAAAGAATACGGTACCGATAGTTTCGACTGGTAATATTCCAAGACGAACCAGGGCATGAGAGCTTTGTATTCTTCAATTTTTTCGAGTAAAAGTTCACGTTTCATTAGTTTATTTCTCCATAATTACTTAATAGAAGTATATCACACCTATATCTTTCTTTCAAGAAAATTACAGTTTTTCGGAAAGATGTTATGAGATGTTTTTTCTTATGGACTTTCTAGGTTTGCTAACCAAAAATTTTTTTAGAGCTAATTATCCTCAATTATGTACTTTATTTAGGTGAAAACTAAAAATTTTTTCAATTGTAAATTTTTGTATTTTATCATATTCAAAAACACGGCTTATGAGTTCAGTTATAGCCGT
>ERZ773076.195-NODE-195-length-33808-cov-4.649839_pt1 | contig 33808 bp, 31 predicted proteins | sample MGYA00580613_ERZ773076 | MGnify/ENA primary metagenome ERZ773076 (study PRJEB29015, sample SAMEA2738005) | human oral metagenome | biome: human oral; feature: human-associated habitat; material: dental | place: China | collected 2057 ...
TCAAGGTCGGGGGAGACCGTGACCTGCGCAACGTCGCCTGGGGACAGGCGGGTGTCGCCACCCCGGCGACGAATGTGACCTGCGAGAACCGTACAGCCGGGGGACGTGACGGAGTGACGAACCACCCCTGTGCCGCCGAGCGGTACCAGTTGATGTCGCTGCTGAAGACTTTCCAGAACAGCTACGACCCGGCCCCGAATGCCGCGGATTGGACACTGACTGCTACCGGAAACTTCGGTGGCGAATCCGGTGACACCGAACGTATCGTCCCGGGGAACACTGCCGTCACCAACGCGAACACCTTCGTGGTGCCAGTAGGGGAGTCCTTCCAGTTCAAGGAAAGGGCGGCTTCAGAGGTCATGAAGGGATACGAGCTCCTGAATTCCGGAGTGACTGCGGTGGGTGGGAGCCAGGTGGAACTCGTGAACAAGGACAAACCTGCATCCGCCACATGGACCAAGACTGACAGCGAGACCGGCGAGCTGATAGGGGGATCCGAGTGGATACTGAAAGGTCCCACTGCCCCCGGTGGATCGGCGATCACCGACTGCATCGCCGCCGACCGCAGCCTGTGTACGGGACCGGACAAGGATCCCGGGGCCGGTTCTTTCCTGCTGGAGGAACTGAAATGGGGAGAACACACACTGACCGAGGTCACACCACCGCCCGGGTATGTGCTGTCAAGTCTGCCTGAACAGATCGTCCGGCTCAGCAGCACCGACGCCGGCTCCGAGCCTTTTGCGATCGGCGCGATCTCCAACGATCGCTTGCCGGGATCCATTTCCTGGCGGAAGACGGAATCGGGAACGACGAGCCCGCTTGCCGGTTCTGTCTGGCGACTGACGAATGCCTCGGGGAAGACCATCACTGACATCAAGGACTGCGTCGCTCCGGGCAGCTGCTCGGGACCCGACCGGGATCCTGCCCCCGGGGCGTTCCGGGTTGAGAGGTTGTCGTGGGGTACCTGGACACTCACGGAGACCAGCGCACCACTGGGTTACCTGTTGACCACACGGGAGGAAACCCTCCAGATCGGCTCACAGGCCTTGCACCAGACGGTGGAGGACCCGTTCGAGAACACCCGTGCTCCGGTGCCGGTGTTGCCGCTGACCGGAGGAACACCGAGCGACATCTACCACTACTCGGGGGGTGGTCTGCTGCTCGTCGCGGCAGTGATGGCATTCCTCAGAAGTCGTCACCGAAAAGAACGTTGGTGATCTCGCGATCCGAACGAGATCACACGCGAAACCGTCGAAGGGCATTCGACAAAACAGATGGAGGGAATCACATGACCACTCGGAAGAAACCCGGCAGGCGACTGTTGTCGCTGGCCGCGGCTTTGACCGTCGGCCTGCTGGGGCTCACCGCTCCGGCGCACGCTGACAGCGCCGACATCAATCCGGCACAGAAGGCAACTCTGACGCTGCACAAGTGTGTCCAGCCCGAGAACGCGGGGGCGCCGGCGAACGGCAAGGAACAGGCGGGAACCGGATGTAACCCAATCGATGGGGTCAAATTCACGCTCTACAAGGTGGACGGCATCGACCTGACCACCCCGGGCGGCTGGGAAGCGACTAAGGGCCTGACGGCCCCGGAGTCGGGAACCACCGTCGGCAGCCACACCTCCACCGAGATCTCGGAGATGACCACGTCCAGTGGGGGACTCGCACGCTGGCAGAACCTCGATCTCGGGCTCTACCTGGTGGTCGAGACCGACACCGGTTCCCCCGACACCAAAGTCGTGCTCGGTAGCAAACCGTTCTTGGTCACCCTGCCCTATTACACCGATGACAACCAGTGGAACTACGACGTCCACGTGTACCCGAAGAACTCGGTGGCGGGCATTGAGAAAACCGTCGACGCATCGGTCGAGCAGGCGGGGTACAACGGCAACGACGTGAAATGGACCATCACCACCGACATCCCGCGCAGTGGACAGGGCACCGAGATCACGAGCTACGTCATCACCGACACCCTGCCGGCGGGCCTCACCCTCGACAACGACAAGACCGACCTTCGTCTCAATGACGGCACTGTTTTCGCGAACAATGTCGATTACTCGTGCACGGGTAACCTGACCTGCACCTTCACCTCGGATGGCATCGCGAAGCTGAAAGCCAACGGTGGAAAAAAAGTGATCCTGACCCTGGTGACCGACGTCACGGATGTGGCGCAGGCCGCCAACGGTGTTTTCACCAACAAGGCCAAGATGACCATCAACGGGATCGATTCTATCGAGAAAAGCGCCACCACCACGTGGGGTCAGCTCGCCGTCTACAAGTACGACGGAAGCAATGAGGGTTTCCTGAGCGGGGCCAAGTTCAAGCTCTGCAAGACTGAGGCCTGTCCGAACCAGGATGTTCTCCTCGCAGGACTGACCACCGGGCCCGACGGCAAGGTCCTCTTCCCCGTGGTGAGGCCGGACACCTACTACCTGGTCGAGGAGGAGGCCCCCGCGGGCTACGTCAAGGTTGGAGCCCAACAGGTCACCGTCGAGGCCGGTGTGACCGAGGCCCCGGCGCAGCCCACCTATCCCGGCAAGAACTACAAGCCGGTCGCGAACGTCAAGCAGACCGTTCCCCAGCTGCCCCTGACCGGTGGCATCGGCCAGGTCGCGCTGGCCGCCGGTGGCATCGGGCTGCTGGTGATCGGTGGCGCGGTGATGATCCTCAGCCGGACTGCTGTCAAACGCAAGCAGAGCTGAGTAGGACCGACGACCCGTGACATCACGTTCCCGTCAGCGCACACGACGTTGGAGACCTAGCCTCATGACATGGCTGGCCGCGGCGTGCGCGCTGACGGGAATCGTGCTTCTCAGCTACACCCCGGCCGCCTCATGGCTCTCCCAGTACCAGCAGTCACGGTTGATCGACACCTACAACGACTCACTGCGCAAAGAAGAACAGGCAACGGGGAACGAAACGGAGCATGCAGCGGCCGGAGAGGCCCTGACGGCAGCCAGGGCGTACAACGAAGAACTCAGGGCTGGAGCGATTGTCGCCCCAAATGCAAACGTGCCCCGGAGCGCAGCGGAAACCAGCGGAAATGAGTACCACAAACTTCTCAACGGTCCTGCAGACATCATGGCCCGGATCCGGATCCCGAGTATTGACGTCGATCTTCCCGTCTATCACGGCACCTCTGATCTGACGCTGCTTCGCGGCGCCGGACACCTGCAGGGCACGTCCCTCCCGGTGGGCGGTGAATCCACCCATTCCGTCATCACGGCCCACCGCGGCCTCGCCGAGGCCACCATGTTCACCAACCTGGACAGGATGCGCTCCGGGGACATCTTCACCATCGAGGTGATGGGTGAGGTACTGGTCTACGAGGTGCGTCAGACGCAGGTGGTAGCGCCTGAGGAGCAGGAGGCCTTGTACCCGCAGGAGGGCCGCGACCTGTTGACCCTGGTCACCTGCACCCCGCTCGGGGTCAACACCCACCGGATCCTCGTCACCGGGGAGCGGGTGGTCCCGACCCCGCAGGAGGAAGTTGACAGGGCACTGCAGGATTCCGATCTTCCACGCTTCCCGTGGTGGCTCATCCTGTCCGGAGGCGGTGGCGTCGTCGTTGTCGGCTATCTTTGGCTCGCTGGCCGCCGCGATGCCCGGCTTCACCAGGCCACGGTCTCAGCAGGGACGGAAAGGGCGGAGGAAACCGCTGACCCGGAAATCACCGCCACCTCCGGGGATGAATGCCTTGCTGTGGAACACGAAGAAACGAACGTCGGCGATCAGGAAACCCCCTCACAATATGAGGAACCCATGGACGATCAAGATGATGGGGAATCAACCGGGAAAGCGGATAACCTCGACGGGTGAACCACTGGAAAGCTCAAGCGGCCCTAGACCGGCTCGAGGAGTCGCGCAGCCACGAACGAGCATTGACGGAACTGGCCCGTGACCCGTTGTCCCGGTGTCTCAGGCTCGGTCCCGGGCTGGAGATCCCCGTGGCAAACGGCGAGTTGATTTCCGAGGCCTTCGACGGTGAGCGAAGACCGGACGACCTTTTGCTGGGCAGGTTGGATGGCCACATCTGGTGGGCGCGCAGCGACGGCAGAGGCGGAGCCGATCTGCGATCCCTCGACCTTCCCCCGGGCCAGACACAACTGGCCATGATGGCAACGGCCCTCTACGAATGGCATCGCAGCAACCCCGTTTGTGCCCGATGCGGGGCGGCGACCGCACCGGACCGGGCGGGAACTGCACGCCGCTGTCCGCCATGCGGCCACGAGCTCTTCCCACGTACCGACCCCGCGGTCATAGTCGCCGTGACAGACCCTGCCGACCGCCTGTTGCTCACTCACGCCCGGGGATGGCCGGGTAACCGCGTCTCCGTACAGGCCGGATTCATCGAGGCAGGGGAATCGGCGGAACAGGCCTGCCACAGGGAGATACGAGAGGAAACTGGCCTGACCATCCGGGAACTCAGGTTCGTTGGAACCCAACCCTGGCCATTCCCACGTTCCCTGATGCTGGGTTTCGAGGCGAGAACCGACGGCACGGAACCATGCCTCGATGGAGAAGAAATCGCTTGGGGTTCCTTCTACACCAGGAAAGGTCTGCGGAGGGCCGTGAAGGAAGAAGAACTCACCCTTCCCGGACCCATCTCGTTGGCGCGCCAGTTGATCGAGTCCTGGTTGGCGCACGGCAGGTAGGATGGCCCGCCGTGACCAAACTTCGTGACCTGCTGAACTCCCGTGTCCTCGTAGCTGACGGAGCCATGGGCACCATGCTGCAGGCCCAGGGTGATCTCGATCTCCAACGCGACTTTCAGGGCCTCGAAGGCTGCAACGAGGTCCTGAATATCACCCGGCCAGACGTAGTTTCGGCAGTGCACCGTGCCTACCTGGAGGCAGGTTCCGACTGCGTGGAAACCAACACTTTCGGCACCAACCTTGCCGCGCTCGCCGAGTACGGCATCGTGGATCGTTTGGCGGAACTGGCCAACGCTGGGGCACGTATTGCCCGGGCGACAGCCGACGAATTCAGCGACAAACCGCGCTTCGTACTCGGCTCGGTCGGTCCCGGAACGAAACTCCCCAGCCTGGGGCACGTCGCCTTCGCCGAGGTCCGAGACGCCTACCAGGCCCAGGTGGAGGCCATGATTGCGGGCGGCATTGACGCCGTGCAGATCGAAACCTGCCAGGATCTCCTGCAAGCCAAGGCAGCGGTGATCGCCACGAAACGCGCCCGGACCAAACTCGGGGTGGATCTACCGATTCTCGTCAACGTCACCGTCGAAACCACCGGCACCATGCTGCTCGGTTCCGAGATCGGAGCGGCCCGCTCCACCCTGGAGGCCCTCGGCGTCGACGTGATCGGATTGAACTGCGCCACCGGGCCGGCTGAGATGAGCGAACACCTCAGGTACCTGTCCCGCACTACCTCCTGCGGCATCGGCGCCATGCCCAACGCGGGCCTGCCCGAACTGACCCCCGACGGCGCTGTCTATCCGCTCGGCCCCGATGCGCTGGCAGACGCCCTGGCGACCTTCCTGGACGACTACGGGTTGTGCGTGATCGGCGGGTGCTGCGGAACCACTCCCGACCACATCCGGCTGCTTGCGGAACGCTTCGGGGGTCGCGAGGTGCGCCCCCGCGAGATCACGACGGAGCGAACCTGCTCGTCGCTGTACGTGGAAGTGCCGTTCCATCAGGACCTCAGCTATCTCAACATCGGGGAACGCACCAACGCGAACGGCTCCAAAGCCTTTCGGGAAGCGATGCTGGCCGGCAATATCGACGACTGCGTGGAGATCGCAAAGGGCCAGGCGCGCGACGGCGCACACGTGCTGGACCTGTGCGTCGACTACGTCGGCCGTGACGGCATCAGCGACATGGAGGAGCTGGCCGGGAGACTGTCCACGGCCGTGACCCTGCCAATCGTGTTGGATTCCACCGAACCGCAGGTCCTCCAGGCGGGCCTGGAGAAACTCGCCGGACGCTGCGTGATCAACTCCGTCAACTACGAAGACGGCGACGGTCCCACCTCCCGTTTCGCCCGCGTCATGCCGCTGGTCACAGAACATGGCGCCGCCGTGGTTGCCCTGACCATCGACGAGGAGGGACAGGCCCGCACCGCCGAGTGGAAGTTGCGAGTTGCCTCACGCCTGATTGACGAGCTGACCGGGACTTGGGGCATGGATATCGGCGACATCCTTGTCGACTGCCTGACCTTCCCGATCGCCACCGGGCAGGAGGAAACCCGCCGTGATGGCATCGAGACCATTGAGGCGATCCGCGAGCTGAAGCGCCGCTACCCGGGGGTACGGACCACGCTCGGGGTCTCGAATGTTTCTTTCGGGCTCAATCCCGCGGCCCGGATGGTGCTGAATTCGGTGTTCCTGCACGAATGCGTTGCCGCCGGACTGGACTCGGCCATCGTGCACTCGGCGAAGATCATCCCGATGGACCGCATCCCCGAGGAGCAGCGTAAGGTGGCCCTCGACCTGGTCTGGGATCGCCGCCGCGAAGGCTACGACCCGCTGACCCGCTTTCTGGAACTGTTCGAGGGGGTCACGGCCGCTTCTGTGCGGGCTTCCCGGGCCGCTGAACTGGCCGCCCTACCTTTGGCAGAGCGGCTGCAGCGCCGCATCATCGACGGGGAAGCAAAGGGGCTCGAGGCTGACCTGGACGAGGCCCTGACCGGCAAGGCTGCCCTCGAGATCATCAACGAGGACCTGTTGGCCGGCATGAAGGTGGTCGGTGAACTCTTTGGGTCCGGACAGATGCAGCTCCCGTTCGTGCTCCAGTCCGCCGAGGTCATGAAAACCGCCGTCTCCCATTTGGAACCGCACATCGACAAGGTGGAGGGCAGCAGCGGGAAGGGCACCCTGGTGCTCGCCACGGTGCGAGGGGACGTCCACGACATCGGTAAGAATCTCGTCGACATCATCGTCAGCAACAACGGATACACCGTCATCAATATCGGCATCAAACAACCGATCCAGGCCATCATCGACGCCGCCGAAACCAGCGGGGCGGATGCCATCGGCATGTCGGGTCTGCTGGTGAAGTCCACGCTCGTGATGAAGGACAACCTCGCCGAACTGAACCGCCTCGGCCTGGCGGAGAAGTACCCGGTACTGCTGGGTGGTGCGGCGCTGACCCGAGCCTTCGTGGAGCATGACCTCAACGACATGTTCGACGGGGAGGTTCGCTACGCGAAGGACGCCTTCGAGGGGCTCACCCTGATGGATGCCGTGATGGCGGTGAAACAGGGAGTACCAGGCGCGAAACTCCCGGAACCCAAGAAACGCCGCTACAAGAAGGTCGAGGTGGTGGAGCAGCAGGAGATCGACACCCGCCGCTCCGACGACGTGGAACGCCGCATCGACGTACCGGTCCCGCCGTTCTGGGGCACCCGGGTGGTCAAGGGACTGCCCGTAGCGGACGTGGCCCAGTGGCTCGACCACCGCGCAACCTTCCTGGGCAGATGGGGACTCAAACCTGTCAAGGGCGGCCCAGGCTACGAGGAACTCGTGGCGACGGAGGGCTTGCCGCGTCTGCGGATGTGGCTGGACCGGATCACCACTGAGCAGCTAGCGAACTTCTCCGTGGTCTACGGTTATTTCCCCGTCCACAGCGAGGGAAATACCCTCATCGTCGGAGATCCGGACGATCCGTCCCAGGAGTTGACGCGTTTTGACTTCCCCAGGCAGCGCCGCGACTCCCGGCTCTGCCTGGCCGATTTCTTCCGCGACGCGGATGAGGCCCGGGAACTCGGTCCCGACGTGCTGGAGATGCAGCTCGTGACAATGGGAGCTGAAGTGGCCAGAGGAACCCAGCAGCTGTTCGAGTCGAATCGCTACCGCGAATACCTGGAGCTGCATGGTCTTTCCGTGCAGCTGACCGAGGCCCTCGCCGAGTTCTGGCACCACCGGGTGCGCGTGGAACTGGGTTTCGCGGCCGAGGAATCCACGGTGGACGCGGCCATTCGCGACCAGGCCTATCGCGGGTCGCGGTACTCGTTTGGCTATCCGGCATGCCCGAACATGGAGGACCGGAGAAAACTCGTGACCCTGCTGAGACCCGAACGCATCGGGGTGGAGCTCTCCGAGGAGCTGCAGCTACATCCCGAACAGTCCACCGATGCGATGGTGGTGCACCATCCGCAGGCCAAGTACTTCAACGCCAACTGAGGAATCATGGATCAGCGACGACTGCGTGCGGTGCTGTGGGATTTCGATGGTGCCGTGGTCGATTCGGAACTGATGTGGATCGAATACGAGAAAGATGAGCTCGCCCGGCACGGCGTGTCGTGGTCCGACGAGCAGCTCAAGGCCCAGATCGGAGAGCCCGCGGCCGTCACAGCGCAGCGGATCTCCGAGTCCTGCTCGGGTGCAATCACCGTCGCCCAGGCCTATGAGGAACTGCACGTGCGGATCTGCGCCCGCTTCGAGGCGGGTGAGATCCCGTTCCTGCCCGGCGCCCGCGAGCTGCTGACCGATATCCGCGCCCACGGGGTGCCGTGCGCCATGTGCACCTCCAGCAACAAACAGATCATGTCTGTGATCGTGAGGGTGGTGCCCGAGTTCGAGTTCATCGTCGACGGGGATGATGTGAAGAATCCCAAACCGGATCCGGAGGGATACCTCCAGGCCATGCGGCGTCTGGGGGTGGGACCGGAGGAGGTGGTCATCATTGAGGACTCGGTGCCGGGAACCGACGCGGCATCCGCCACAGGGGCGGTGGTCCTGGCCGTGCCGTTGCTGGTGCGTCCCGGGGCGGCGCCGCGAAGGGTGTTGCGCGAGGGCGGACTGAGGGGCCTGGATTTCGCGGGCCTGGAGAAGATCTGGAGGAGCCAGTGGTGAATCTGTCGGGGGTCCGGACCGGACCGCTCGTGGTGGGGGAGCGGGTGACGCTGACCGACCCCAAGGGACGCAGGAAATCAGTGGTCTTGAATGAGGGGGCCGTTTGGCATACCACGAAGGGGGCGGTCAAACACGACGACCTGATCGGTGGCCCCGATGGTGTGACGGTACGCTCCGCAGGCGGCACCGAATACTTGGCGCTACGCCCTCTGCTGAACGAGTACATGGTGGCGATGCCCCGGGAAGCAGCGGTCGTCTACCCGAAGGATGCCGCCCAGATCGTGATGTGGGCAGATATTTTTCCCGGAGCCAGAGTGCTGGAGGCGGGGGTCGGTTCGGGGGCCTTGTCGCTGGCCTTGCTGCGAGCCATTGGCCCACTCGGGAAGCTGCACTCCTACGAACGCCGACAGCAGTTCGCTGATGTCGCCCGCAGGAATGTGGAGAACTTCATTGACGGGGAACACCCCGCGTGGAAACTGACCGTGGGTGACCTGGTGGAGGTGATAGCGGACGAACCCATCGACCGTGCCATCCTGGACATGCTGGCCCCTTGGGAGTGTGTGGACGCGGTAGGTGAGCGGCTCATCCCGGGCGGGGTGCTCTGCTGCTACGTCGCAACGACCACGCAACTCGGCCGGGTAATGGACACCTTCCGCGCCCACGGTGGTTTCACCGAACCGACCGCGACCGAGACGACGGTGCGCGACTGGCACGCCGAAGGTCTGGCGATCCGCCCCGGCCACGGCACCTCCGCCCACACCGGTTTCCTGGTGATCTCCCGCCGCCTCGCTCCCGGGGTCAGCGCACCCATCCGCAAACGACGCCCCGCACCGGGGGCCTACGGGCCCGATTACCAGGGGCCACGCCCGCTCAATATGCCGGAGTCGAACTGATGAGAGTGAGGATCATCGGAACCGGATTGGTCGGTTCCTCACTCGGGATGGCTCTAAGGAGGGCAGGAATTGATGTTCTGCTGGAGGACCTGAGCCCCTCACATGCCAGGGTCGCCGCCGGCCTGGGGGCGGGGCGGGTCGCCAGGGACGACGAACCTGTCGACGTCGTCGTGGTGGCTTCACCTCCGAAGACGATCGCGGGAGTCGTGACGCGGATGCTGGAACGCCACCCGGAAGCTGTAATCACCGACGTCGGTTCGGTGAAATCCTCCATCATCCGGGCGGTGACCGCTGCCAGCAGTCGCCCTGAACGGTACGTGCCCGGCCACCCGATGGCTGGTTCCCAGCTCACCGGGCCGCTGACTGCCTCCGCCGACCTGTTCACAGACCGCACCTGGGTGATCACCCCGCAGGCCGGCAACAGCCCCAAGGACGTTGACCTGGTTCATCGGCTGGCTCGCCTCTGCGGGGCGCGCGTGGTGGAGCTCGATGCGGATCTCCATGACGAGGCTGTCGCCCAGGTCAGTCACGTACCGCACTTGATGAGCATCCTCACCGCCTCGCACCTGCGCGGAGTGCCGGGGGAGAACCTGATCCTGGCGGGACAAGGGATCCGTGATGTGACACGGATTGCCGGTTCTGATCCCGGACTGTGGCGACAGATCATCACGACCAATTCCATAGCCATCCGGAAAGAATTGAGCGAGGTGGCTGCGGATCTCGACTACCTGATCGGAGTGCTCGACCAGGATGAGCCTCTCGAGGCTTTTCTGGCACTCGGGCAGCACGGCGCCATGGCCTTGCGTGGAAAACACGGGCAGGAACCGAAGGAACTTGCCGTGGTCACCGTAGAAATCCCGGACGAGCCACGAGCACTGACCCGGTTGTTTGGTGACGTCGGCGATTTCGGGTTCAATGTGGAAGATTTTGAGCTGACCCACGACGCCGTGCGTGAGGTGGGTTACCTATCCATCTCCGTGGAACGCCCCCAGGCTGAACGGTTCCGCGATGACCTCGATTCACGTGGATGGCGGGCCTGGCTGGACCGGGAGGGAAGCTGATGGATGATCTGGTGATCGCAATGGACGGGCCGAGCGGGGTCGGGAAGTCTTCGACAGCGAAACGGGTGGCGCGAAAGCTCCGGCTCGCCTACCTTGACACGGGTGCCATGTACCGGGCCGTGGCCTGTGAGTTTGTTCGGCAGGGACTGGATCGCACCGATGAAACCGGGATCGGGGACCTCGCGAGAACGGCTGACCTATGGGTCAGCACAAATCCGGATGCGCCTCGCGTGTACATCAATGGTCGAGATGTCACCGAGGAGATCAGGAAACCGGAGATCTCCGCGATTGTCTCGGCAGTGGCCGTTGTCCCGGAGGTGCGTCGCGTACTGATCGAGCGCATGCGCCGGATCATCATGGAGCACGATCGTCGCATCGTTGTGGAGGGACGCGACATCACCACGGTGGTGGCTCCTGACGCCGAGGTGCGTGTGTTGCTCACCGCTGACGCGCAGGCACGCATCGGGAGGCGGGCCGCGGAGCTGGGGGAACGGGCCGATCAGGTTACGGTGACGGACTCGATCCTCAGGCGGGACCGCGACGACTCCACGGTCTCCAACTTTACCGAAGCCGCCTGCGGGGTGAACGTCATCGATTCCACGCACTTGGACCTCGACGAGGTCGTTGCGGAGGTCCTGAAGTTGGTGCCTGATGCGTGATCCCCTTGATGTTCTCGTGTTCTACGTGCCCATCCCGGACACCGACCACGTGTTGGAGGAACTCTTCAGGGTCGGGGCTGGACACATCGGAAACTACGACTCTTGCGCCTTCGTGGCCTCGGGGATGGGTCGGTTCCGGCCCTTGGAGGGAGCAGATCCCACCATCGGCAAGGTCGGTGACCTGGAAATGGTGGCGGAGAACCGAGTGGAGGTCACCTTCCCAAGAAGACTGCGCGCCACCGTTGTCGCTGCCCTTCGGCGGGCACATCCTTACGAGGAACCTGCTTTTCACGTGGTAGAGAACGCGGCTCAGGACTGTTGAATCCGGGCCTGCACCACGTCTGCCGCGTACAGCACATCGTTTTCGGGCAGGTATCCGATGGAGTTCTGGCCACACAGCCGGTCGCGAATCGCGGCGGCCTGCCCCGGGGACGCTGGTGAGCGGGAGTCGTCGGCTTCTTCTGGGAAGCGGTTGACGCCGTCGATGAGCAATTGCAGTGCCATGTCGGTGTCGCCATGCCCCACGTACTCAACGATGTCATCGCGGATCGATCGCGCACTTGACCCATCACGGTGTGAACTTGAGTGCGATCGCGGTCATGGCGCCACATCATTCCGGTCGTGCAGTTCACCGTCCCGAGACAACTCCACCACCCGGTCCAGGTGGAGACGCTCCAGCAGATCGGCGTCGTGACTCACAACCACCAGCGCTCCTGTATAGGTGGTGAGGCCATCCACCAGGGCATCGACGCTTTCGAGGTCCAGGTTATTGGTGGGTTCGTCCAGCACCAGCAACTCCACCGGGGGATCGGCGAGCAGCACCCGAGCCAGTGCCACTCGGAATCTTTCGCCCCCGGAGAGGGCGCCGACGAGACGTTCCGTCACATCTCCGCGCAGCAGGAATCGGGCCAGCCGGGCGCGGATCTCGTGGGGTGGGGCCGACGGGCAGCCCCGTGTGATGCATTCGAGCACCGGGAGGTCATCGTCTAGTTCAAGGCGTTGGTCCAGAAAACCAATCCGGCCAGAGAGCGCTTCCTGCACTAACCGGGCGAGCAGAGTTGACTTTCCCACGCCGTTGTCGCCGACCAGCCCCAGTCGCATCCCACCAGTGACGTGGATGGTCTGGTTGGAGCCGACGAGTTCTGCTAGCTCCCTGCCCCGTGTCGATCTCAGCTCCGGGAGATCGATGCTGATCCGTTGCTCGCGGCGAACGGATCTCTCCGCGGTTCGAAGTACATCCCGGGCCTCGTCGACCTTCCGGGCCGCCAGCTTGTTCGCCCGGCTCCGGCGCCCCTCGGCACTCGACTTGGACTCGGGATCGGACAGCCGCGGACCCTGCCGGATGGTGGTGAACCGTTGCCGGTCCTTGCGGTCCTGGCGGGAGGTGGCCACCTGCACCCGCATCCGTTCCCGCTGCTCGACCCGCAGCTTCTGCTCGGCAGTTCTGACGGCCCGCTCGGTGGCCTCCTGCTGGGTTCGCAGCTGATCCCGGTAGGCATCGAAATTGCCGCCGTGAACGGTAGCGGTGCCGTCATGGATCTCCACGATCATCTCCATCAGGCGGAGCAGGGAGACGTCGTGACTGACCACCACCAGCCCGCCGCGCCATCCCCGGATCCAGTCGTACAGCCTTGCCCGGGCGGTGGCGTCGAGGTTGTTGGTCGGCTCGTCAAGAAGCAGGGTGCGTGCTCCGTCCAGTTCCAGCCCGGCCAGGGCTACCAGCACCAGTTCTCCTCCCGAGAGGGTCTCGGTCCTGCGGGAGAGCAGGTTCTCGCCGCACAGGCCGGGAACCCTGGCAGCGAGCAGGGCCAGCGAACGGGCCTCGACATCCCAGTCGTTCCCCACGATCTCGAAGTCGGATTCTGCGATGCTCCCGGCCTCGATGGCACGCAGGGCGCGGAGCTTGGCGTCGATCCCGAGAAGCTGGGCGACGGTGTGTTCGCCGCATTGCAGGAGGTTCTGCGGCAGCCGGGCGGTCCTGCCGGGAACCGTGATGGTGCCCGCGGTCGGTTGCAACTCTCCCGTGATCAACCGCAGCAGGGTGGATTTGCCGGAACCGTTGCGTCCGACGACACCGACTCTGGTCGCCGGAATGGTCAAGTTGAGGTCACGCACCAGAGGCGTAGCAGAGTGGTCGAAGGTGTAGGAAACGTTCGAAAAAATGATGGATGAAGGCATAAAGGAAGGCTCCTGGGAACGGCTGGATGCGCCGGACCGGAGCGCGGAACTGGCTCTACGGTGCAGCGCGGGGTCAGCGGTGCGCAGAGCCTGTCATCATGTGGCCTTTCGTCGGAAACAAGACGCCGCCAGTGTAGCGGAGCGTTGGAAGTTGGGGGTGGGCGGTTACGATGATGCGTCGGTTCGCGATAGGAGGCGCAACATGAGCGAGGAATCCACGATCAAGCCCGTGGTGGCGGTGGTGGGTCGTCCGAACGTCGGCAAATCCACGCTGGTCAACCGCATCCTGGGGCGCAGAGAGGCCGTGGTGCAGGATGTTCCGGGTGTCACGCGCGATCGCGTCTCGTACGACGCGAACTGGAATGGTCGTGAGTTCGTGCTGGTCGACACCGGCGGCTGGGTCTCGGATGCAAAGGGCATGGCGCAGCAGATCGCGGAGCAGGCAGAGCTCGCGATCTCGATGGCTGACGCAGTGATGTTCGTCGTCGACGCCACCGTAGGCACCCTTGATGAGGATGAGGCCGTGGTCAAGGTGCTCAGGCGTTCCAGGAAACCCGTGATCCTGGCTGCCAACAAGGTGGATGACCAACGCCACGAGGCCATGGCCGCAACGATGTGGAACCTTGGGTTGGGGGAGCCGTACCCTGTGTCTGCCATGCACGGTCGCGGTTCCGGTGATCTCCTGGATGCGCTGCTCGCGGTTCTGCCGGAGGCTCCCCGGGAGAGCTTCGATGAGATCGGCGGGCCACGCCGGGTTGCGATCGTCGGGAAACCTAACGTTGGCAAGTCCTCGCTGCTGAACAAGCTGGCTCAGCAGCAGCGGGCGGTGGTCTCCGACGTGTCCGGCACCACTGTCGATCCGGTCGATGAAATCGCTGAGGTCGGTGGGACGATTTATCGACTCATTGACACCGCGGGGATCCGGCGACGTGTCAAAGAGGCATCAGGCCACGAGTTCTACGCCAGCCTGCGCACCCAGGCTGCCATCGAACGAGCCGAGGTGTGCGTGGCGGTGGTGGACGCATCGGCCCCGATCACCGACCAGGATCTGCGCATCCTCACCAATGTCGAGGAAACGGGTCGGGCCTTGGTGATCGCCTTCAACAAGTGGGATCTCACCGACGAGGAGCGTCGCCGCTACCTAGAAAGGGAAATTGAACGCGACTTGGTCGCCTTCCGGTGGGCACCCACGGTCAACATCTCGGCGCTGACCGGACGCAACGTCGACAAGTTGAGCAGGGCTATCGAGGCGGCGCTAGAAGGGTGGCAGACGCGTGTCTCCACCGGCAAGCTGAACTCCTTCCTGGGGCGTCTTGCCGCCTCCCATCCGCACCCGGTGCGCGGCGGCAAACAACCGCGGATTCTTTTCGGCACGCAGGCCCATAACTGCCCGCCCACCTTCGTGTTGTTTACCAGCGGCCAGTTGGATGCCACATATATACGCTTCATTGAACGCCGTCTCCGTGAGGAATTCGGCTTTGTCGGCTCACCCATCCACCTGGAGATCCGCGCCAGAGAAAAACACAGGAACCGGCAGTGATCCGTTCGATCGCCGTTTCGAAGTCACGCTGTGGTCATCGGGGCGGGCAGAACCGGAATCCTTCGCCGTCAGGTCGTGGTTCTGCCGCCCATTGCCGCGGAACGCGTCCCGGGGGTCACTGCCCGGTGGCGACGGGACGCGTCGGATCGGTGATCCAGTCGCTCCACGAGCCCGGATAAAGGGCTGGGAGCGGCAGCCCTGCGACCACCGCCGCCAGGGCGACGTGCGCCGCCTGGATGCCGGAGCCGCAGTAGACCCCGACCCTGCCCTCACTGGCACCGACTGTCTCGAACCTCTCCCGCAACTCGTCGGCCGGCAGCAGGAATCCGAGCTCGTCGGCGAGTTCGAACGCGGGCAGCGAGCGGGCCCCGGGAATGTGCCCTGCCACGGGATCGACGGTTTCACCAACGCCCCGGAAGCGGTCCCCGGGGCGGGCGTCCAGGAGCACCCCGGCCGAGGCCATCCCAGCCGCCCCGTCGGCATCCAGCACCGCGGAGGAAGGATTGTTTCCCAGCCGGAAATCTCCCGGTGCTGGGGAGATGTCCCCCTGCTCCACTGGAAGACCGGCGGACAGCCAGGCCCCGAGACCGCCGTCGAGGACGAACGCGTCACCGTGCCCGTGGTGCTGCAGAAGCCACCACGCCCGGGCAGCGGCAATGGATCTCCAGTTGTCGTAGATCACGACCGGTTGGTCGTTGCTGACCCCTGCGGCCCGCATTGCTGCTTCAAAGACCTCGGGGTGGGGGAGCGGATGCCGTCCGCCAGGACCAACGCTCGGGGAGGCCAGTGCCGTGTCCATGTCCACCAGAACCGCCCCGGGGATGTGTCCCTCAAGGTAGCGCTCCCGGCCGCCCGAACTTCCCGGCCCTCCGAACCGGATGTCGAGGAGGGTGACGTCTCGTTGCTGGCGCAGAGCGGTCAGCTGAGAAACAGTGATCAGTGGGTTCTGCATGACCCCACTGTTTCACAGCCCCGGCCCCGTTTCGCGGGAGCCGTGCCTCATCAGGGCAGCCCTGCCCGAGATGATCCGCCATGCTCGTGGGAGGCCGTACCTCCGGGCTTTTCCTTGACCTCGCGGCAACCACCACGGAGCCCCAGCAGACCGCAGCCCTGATATCGGTCGACGTCCACGCAGGATTCCCGGGAGCTTCTCATCATGCCTGTCCTTTTGTGGGGTGCCCATCGGGCCGTTGCACCACGCAAAAGGCAAGTCAGGCACCCCTGACCTAATTACGCTATATTTAAGTACTGTAAATTCCGGCGGTGACGTCGAGCGGGCGTTGCCGCAAGCGATAGAGCAACCAGCCCCAAGGAAGAGGTCTTCATGGTCAAGCGCCAGTTCCCGAAGCCCAGTGAGATATTCGATCTGCTGCACTTCAAGAAACCAACCCTGAACGCCAAGAAGCGGCGTCTCCAGGACTCCCTGACGATCTGGGACCTGAGGAAGATAGCCAAGCGCCGCACCCCGAGGGCTGCTTTCGACTACACCGACGGCGCGGCGGAGGGAGAGCTCTCCCTCGCGCGGGCTCGTCATGCCTTCGAGGACATCGAACTGCATCCCGACATCCTCCATCCCGCGGAGGATGTCGACACTTCCTGCGAGATCCTCGGCGGGCCGTCGGCCATGCCATTCGGGATCGCACCCACTGGATTCACTCGCCTGATGCAGACCGAGGGCGAGATCGCGGGTGCCGGAGCCGCCGGGGCCGCCGGCATCCCGTTCACGCTGTCCACCCTCGGCACCACCTCCATCGAGGAAGTCAAAGCCACCAATCCGCTGGGCCGGAACTGGTTCCAGCTCTACGTGATGCGTAAGCGGGAAATCTCCTACGGCCTGGTGGAACGGGCCAAGCAGGCAGGATTCGACACCTTGATGTTCACCGTCGACACTCCCGTCGCGGGCGCCCGCCTCCGCGACAAGCGCAACGGTTTCTCGATCCCGCCGCAGATTTCCCTGGGAACCGTGCTCGACGCCCTGCCCCGTCCTTGGTGGTGGTTCGACTTCTTGACCACCCCGAAGCTGGAGTTCGCCTCCCTCAGTTCCACGGGCGGAACGGTGGGGGAGTTGCTCGACTCCGCTATGGATCCCACCATCAGCCATCAGGACCTCAATGTCATCCGTGGCATGTGGGACGGGAAGATCATCATCAAGGGCGTGCAGACCGTCACCGACGCCAAGAAACTCGTTGACGCGGGCGTCGACGGCATTCTGTTGTCCAACCACGGTGGCCGCCAGCTCGACCGTGCCCCAGTGCCGTTCCACCTGCTGCCGCATGTGGTCCGGGAAATCGGCAAGGACGCCACCGTGATGGTGGATACCGGCATCATGAACGGCGCCGATATCGCGGCCTGCATGGCGCTGGGCGCTGACTTCACCCTCATCGGGCGCGCCTACCTGTACGGTCTCATGGCCGGAGGACGTGCGGGCGTCGACCGCGCCATCGCAATCCTGCGGGAGGAGTTGGTTCGCACCATGAAACTGCTGGGCGTCTCCAGCATCGCCGAGCTCGAACCCCGGCACATCACCCAGCTCACGCGCTACGTGCCAGTCCCCAAACTGGCCCAGCATGTGGCGGAGGCCCTCGTCTGAGCACTGTGTTGCGAGGGGGAGACCGAGCCATCGTGTTCGGCGGGCCGGGGCTGATATCCCGGCTCGCCGAGTCCTTGCACATGGTCGGGGGACCGGGAACCGGCATTGGTCAACCCTCCAAGGGAACCTGCATCACCATGCTCGTCCACGACCACGACGTCACCATCATCAACACCCACACCGGCCAGATCATCCGCAAACTCACCATCGACCCCACCCGCGACTACCAACCCATCGGCCCAAACAAAGAAACCTGAACCTCCAAAACGAAGGTTCAGGCCATGCCAATGTCCCGAGACATCACATAGTCGGGCTGACAGGATTTGAACCTGCGACCCCTTGACCCCCAGTCAAGTGCGCTACCAAACTGCGCCACAGCCCGAAACCGCTCAATGCACGGCTCGGGTAGCTTAGCGGGTGAGTGGCCAAGGAGGCCAATCGAGTTCGGGAGGACGATGTTGAGTCCTGTTGTGACAACCTGTGGTCGTACCCTTGTCACCATGAAACTGCGCCTCCGCTCCCTGCTCGCCACTCTGGCGGGGTTGACGCTCTTGCTTCCAGCCTGTTCTCCGGCGAATCCCGGAACCCAGGACGCCCCCGTAGACACCGCATCGGTTCCTTCCGGGACCGAGACCGCCACTCAAGAAGCCTCACCCACCCCCGTGGCGCCGGTCGGGGCCCTGACCATCACCTCATCGAAGGACGCCGCCCTACCCAGTGACCCCGTCACCCTGAGCGTTGAGAACGGCACCATCACAAACGCCACGGTCACAGGGCCAGGAGGCGCGGTGGACGGCACCTTCGAAAAGGATGCCTGGACCCCCTCGAAAGCCCTTGAACTGAACACCGAGTACAAGCTCACCGCCACCGCCAGCGACGGCACGGCGAAAGAGGCCACCTTCAAGACGGTCTCACCGGGCTCAGCTGAGACCACTTTCAGCCTGGCCTACCTGGATGACAACATGGGCGTGGGTATGCCCGTGCACGTGAAATTCAACCGTGCCATCCCGGAGGAGTACCGCGCATCCATCGAGAAGCACGCCAAGGTCACCGTCACCCCTGAGCAGGAGGGGTCGTGGGGATGGATCGGTGACACCGAACTGGCTTACCGCCCGAAGGAGTACTGGAAGCCGGGAACGAAGATTTCCTTCGAGCTGAAGTGGCTGGGGGTGCAGGCAACCGAGAAAACATGGCTGAAGAAGGATGTCCCCGGAAGTTTCTCCATCAAGGATGTGTCACGTGTCATCAAGGTGGACATCGCGAACTACACCACCACCGTGGTCGAGAACGGGGAAGTGGTCAAGACCCTGCCATCGACCACCGGGAAGGAAGGGTTCGTCACTCGCTCCGGCACGAAACTGATCCTGGAGAAATACGACAGCCTGAAGATGGACTCCGAAACCATCTCGATTCCTTCGGGAAGTTCCGAGTCCTACAACCTGAACGCAGAGTACGCCATGCGGGTCACCTGGACGGGTGAGTTCATTCATGCTGCTCCGTGGTCGGTCGATTCCCAGGGGAAGGCGAATGTCAGTCATGGCTGTGTCGGACTCAGCAGGGAGAACGCCGGATGGCTCTACGAGGGCACCAGCGTTGGTGATGTCGTGGAATTCACCGGGTCGGAGAGGAAGATGGAGCCCTCCGAGGGAATGGGGGTGTGGCTCTATTCGTGGGATGAGTGGAAAGCACTGTCAGCCTCCGGCTCATGAGTTGACCGGGGGCACTCCCGGGCCGGATTGCTAGTATGACGATGCTCATGCCTGTCATCGTTCCTGTCGTCCTTCTCGCACTGGCTTTCGTAACCACCCCGTTGCTCGTCCGTTTCCTGGGACGAAACGCAGGGTGGCCCTTGGCGGCGCTCTACGTGGCGGCCGCCGTGTTCGAGGCCCCCGCAGCCTGGGCCGTGGACTGGCTGCCCGCCCTCGGCATCCGGCTTGCCTTCGCCGCGGACGGTCTGGGTCTCGTCTTCAGCTTCATTGCGTTGCTGATCGGCGCGGTCGTGTTCGTTTATTCGACACGCTACCTCTCGGTCGGCAGGAACTATGCCTTTTACCAGGTGATGACGGCGTTCACCCTCTCGATGCAAGCCCTGGTGCTCGCTGATGACCTGGTGGTGCTGTTCATCTGCTGGGAACTGACGTCCTTGGCGTCCTTCATGTTGATCGCATCCGCTGGGAACGCGGGCGAAGGCGCCTCAATGCGCACTCTCCTGATCACATTCGTCGGCGGTGTCCTGCTTCTGCTCGCCATCGCCGCCATCTGGTGGCGCACGGGCACCACCTCGCTGTCAGGGGCTTTCACCCGCGAGGTCTGGGCCTCCGATCCTGGCTTTACCACGCTGATAGCTGTTCTGGTGGCCCTGGCCGGGTTCACGAAGGCCGCCCAGTTCCCGTTCCATGTGTGGCTTCCTGATGCCATGGCCGCGATCACCCCAGTCAGTGCCTATCTTCACGCCGCAGCGGTCGTCAAGGCCGGCATCTTCCTGCTGCTGCGTTTCAGTCCCGTTCTACACGCAAACGCGGTCTGGAACGGTCTCCTGGTGACGGTTGGGTTGATCACCACCTGCGTCGGCGGGTACTTCGCCCTGGAACAAACCGATGCTAAGAAGCTGATGGCTTACTCCACTGTCAGCCAGCTTGGTCTGTTGACCGCGAGTATCGGGCTGGGCACTGAGGCCGGTATCGCGGCAGCGGTGTTGCACACCATTGCACATGCCCTGTTCAAGTCCGGGTTGTTCATGATGGTGGGTGTGGTCGATCACGCCACCGACACCCGCGACCTTCGTCGCTTCCCTCCCAAGCTGTACCGGCGGATGCCCTTCAGCTTCGCGGTGATGGCACTGGGATGCGCGTCGATGGCCGGCATCCCACCGATGCTGGGCTTCGTCTCGAAAGAAGCGATCCTGGCCTCGCTGCTGGGGGCATCTGGAGCGTCGTGGACCGGTTGGGCGGCTTTCCTGGTGGCCGCCGCGGGCTCCGTGCTCACCTTCGTCTACTGCGCTCGGGTCCTGCTCGGAATCTTCTTCGACGGCGCCGATGAGGACCGTTCCGTCCACATGCACGATCCGTTGCTCGCAGGAAGCGCTGCGCTACCGATTCTGGTTTCCGTGCCCCTAATTGCCTGGCTCGGGGGACTGTCGGGCCCGGTGGCATCGGCCGCCGGGGCGGCTCTCGGCGGGGCGGCACCCGGGGTTCACCTGGCCCTGTGGCACGGCCCCGGCCCGGAGTTGTACGCGACGGTGGGCATCCTGCTCCTCGGGTCCATCATCGCGTGGCAGCGCAGGCCATTGGTCGATTGGGTTTTGCAGCATCGATTCCCTCTCAACGGTTCCAAGGCCATGTGGCACATCACGGAATGGACCCGTCGTTTCGGCGCGTTGCAGGCCCGCACCGTCGCCTCGGACACCGCCACCCGGCACATCGTCCCGATCCTGGGTTTGCTGGGAGTGATCGGCCTGGCGGGCAGCTGGGCAGCCCACGTCGCCGGTTTGCAGGATCAACAACCGGGACTGACCAAGTCAATCGACGTTATCGTGTTCGTCCTGATCACTGCGGCAACCATCGGGGTCTGCATGTCCCGGGTGCGCATCGCGGCGGTGCTGTCGTTGTCGGCGGTGGGGATCCTCGCGACAGTTCAGATCCTGGCCCTGGGGGCCCCCGACGTAGCCCTCACTCAGCTTCTGGTGGAGAGCCTGAACATCATCGTGATCATGCTCGTTCTTCAGCGGCTCCCGGTCCAGTTCCCGGTGCGCCGCCGGGGTCGGAACCTGCTGACCCTGGCTGCGTCCGCGCTGGTTGGTGGAGGGGTCGCGGCCCTCACCTGGGCCTTGACTGCACGGCGCGACAAGTCGGATCTAGCCAAGGAGTTCCTCGAACGAACGAAGGAACTTGCCTCGGGCGACAACGTCGTGAACGTGATTCTCGTGGAGTTCCGCGGATTCGACACCCTGGGCGAATTGAGCGTGCTCGCCATGACGGCGGTCGCCATCCTGGCGCTGCTCTCGACGGTGAGGGACCGCTACATCGATCCGCCGGGAGACGACCCCTATCTGATTCCGGTGACGGCACTGCAGATAAACCAGGACCCACGCTCGCGCGCACACCGCGCGATCATGGATGCATGGCCCAACGCGGTCAGTCTGCAGGTGATGCTTCGCTTCATGACCCCGCTTCTCATGGTGATCTCCGCTGTCTTGTTCTGGCGTGGACACAACAGCCCGGGCGGAGGCTTCAATGCGGCCCTGGTGGCTTCCTCCCTGGTGGGGCTGATCTACCTGTCGACCTCCAAGGACCGTTCCGTGGGTCCACCCCGGCTACCCCTGTTCCTGGTCGGAGGAGGAGTCATGCTGGCGGTTGCCACCGGTTTTCTCGACCTGTTCCTGACTGGTTCTTTCCTGCAACCGATCCACGGGGAGATTCTGGGGAACCACCTGACCACGTCGATGATCTTCGACGCCGGCGTGTACCTGGCTGTCGTGGGGCTGATACTCGTCTCCTTCAATGTGCTGGGCGCCACTCGGGGTACCCAAGCCGGAGGCGAGGGAACCCGCGAACGCATTGACGAGTTGCTGGAAGGTGAGCTTCCGGGGCCGCTGGAGACCGTTCGGGGGGAACGTCCCCGGCGTCCCGCGATCCGGACTCGCTTCATCACTGAGGGCACCCGTCCGAAGGAGACCAAGAAATGATCTTGATAGCCACGATCTTCGTTCTGGTCACCGGCGGGGTGTACCTCCTGCTCCAGCGTTCCATGGTGCGCGCAGTGTTCGGGCTCGGACTCCTGAGTCACGCCATCAACTTCGTCCTGCTCACCACCGGCGTGCCGGGCTGGCGGACGGAGCCCATCACTGACGGAACCAGTACGGGCACGGTGGCGGATCCACTCCCGCAGGCCTTCGTTCTGACCGCGATCGTGATCACCCTGGCCACAAGTATCCTGATGCTCGCCATGGCCGTCATCGGGCGCAACGACAACATGCTGCGCCATCCCGAGACGGGGGAGACCCACCGCGTATGAACTCCGCCATTCTGCCTCTGTTCGTCGCCGTTCCACTCGTGTCGGCGGGGGCCACCGTTCTGTTGCGGGGGTCCATCGTGCAGCGCATTGCGTTGTTGCTGGTGTCGTCAGCGACCCTCATTGGGGGAGTGGCACTCCTGGTGTTCCACCAGCACACCCCGGCCTTAGCGCACTCCATCGGGTCCTACAAACAGAAGATGGGCATCGTCTTCGTCTCCGATACCCTGAGCGCACTGCTTCTTGTGGTCACCGCATTCTTGACCATGATCTCCGGCATTTTCCTGATGCTCACCAAGGAAGACCGTTATCGTTTCGTGGTCCCCTTGATTCTGCTGCTCAACACGGGAGTCAACGGGGCTCTTCTGACCGGCGACCTGTTCAACCTCTTCGTGTGGGTGGAAGTGATGCTTCTTCCCTCTTACGCGTTGATCGCGGTGACCGGCTCCTGGCGAAGGCTCGGCATCGGACGGATGTTCGTGATCGTGAACATAGTCACATCCACCATTCTCGTGATGGGAGTCGGTCTGCTCTACGGGGCCATCGGATCGGTGAACCTAGCTGCTCTGGCGGGTAAGGGCGGAGATCCCCAGGTCTCGCTGGCCACCTCGATCATCCTGTTCGCGCTCCTGGTCAAGGGGGGCGTGGTTCCCGTCCACGGTTGGCTGCCCCGCGCCTATCCCGCGACCTCCGCCGGGATCATGTCCTTGTTCGCAGGGATTCACACAAAGGTCGGCATCTATGCTGCCTACCGGATCTATGCCACCATCTTCGGTGGGCCTGCCCCATGGCTTCCGGTGCTGACGGCCGTGGTGGTGATGACGATCGTCGTTGGTGCTTTCTCGACTTTTGGTGAATCCCGGATCCGCGGAGCGCTCGCCTTTCAGATGGTCACGGGAGTCGGTCAGATCCTGATCGGCCTAGTGGTGCTGACCGAGTTCTCTGTGGCGGCAGGGCTGTTTTACATGGTCCACCACATGATCACCATGGCGGGCCTGGTACTGGCCTCGGGTGCCGTCGAAAACGTCTACGGTTCAGGACGGTTCGACCGGCTTTCCGGGTTGATGCGCCGCGATCCGTGGCTTGCGGCCATTTTTGCCATCGGGCTGGCCTCGTTGGTCGGGTTGCCACCGACTTCAGGGCTGTGGGGGAAGGTCGGATTGCTGAGGGCCTTCGCTCGGGCGGATCCGGTTACGAGTTGGCTTCTCATGGGCTGCGTGGCACTGGCCTCCGTCGCATCCCTGATGGCTCTGCAGCGCCTGTGGCGCGAGGCGTTCTGGGGAGCACCTATGAAGAACTACCTGCCTGACGACCCCACCACCTCGCGTGGAGCGCCGACCCCGATCGCCGATGACGCGAAGGTGTCCTGGCGGATGTTGTGGCCTTCAACCCTGCTCATCGGGATCTCCGTGCTGCTGTTCCTCGGTGTCGGTTGGGTGTGGCCGCTGTTCGAATCGGCTGGCCGCGGATTGATCGACGTCTCTGCTTACGTGGCCTCTGTGGATGCGGTGAGTGAGTGATGCTGGTTTTCAGGCTGCTTTCGTGGTGGTGGTACCTGACCGCCCAGATCATCATCGGGTCGTGGAATGTCGCGGTAGCCGCGTGGCGGCCCAGACCGATGACTGCCCCCGCCATCGTGGAGTACCCGATGCGTGCCACCACCGACTTCGAGATTGCGATGTTCGCTTCCGCTATCACAATCACGCCTGGCACCTTGGTGCTCGGTATCTGTCCCGGTGACGAGAACCGAGGACCCTCGGTGTTCGTTCATTCACTGTTCGACTCGGAGCGTGCCTCTGTCCTCCATGGCCTAGCAGAATTGGAATGGCACCTGCTGCACGCGTTGCGGCGTCACGGAATGCCAAAGGGGGAGAGATGAATCTCGCCATCTGGGTAGCAATCGGGCTGCTCGCCGTCTCCGTTCTCCTGGGTCTGTTGCGGGTGATGACCGCCCCCGACTCCGCGACGCGGGCAGTGGTGGGAGACCTGGTTTTCTTCTCCTGCATCGGGATTCTCGCCATGTTCGGGATGCTGCACCGTTCCAGTGTCTCGGTGGATGCCGCTCTGTTGGCCGCGATATTGGGGATCCTAGCCACCATCGCACTGGCACGGATCATGACCAGGGGGAGAAGATGACGCTGCTCGAGATCTTCGTTTCCGTGCTGGCGTTGCTGGGAGCCCTGCTTGTGCTGTCTGTTGCAGTCGCGCAGTTCAGGGCCACAGATGCCGTCTCACGTATCAATGCGCTCGGACCGGCGACCGCGCTGGGGCTGCCCCTCATCCTGGTGGCGGCTGCCCTCGGGTGGACTTCCAGCAACGGCTTTGACCTGATGTTGTGGGCGAAGACGGCTGTCACCGTGGCGGCCCTGTTGATCGTGAGTTCGGTGGCATCAAACGTGCTTGCCCGCGCCACCGTCCGGACAGATGCCAGACTTGACCCGAGAACCGAACCCAACGATCTGAAAAGCGAGACATGATGCGCACAGGAATCCTCATCACCCGATGCGTCCGGACCCGCTCCTGAACGTGACCGAAAACCTGAATACAGTCTCTGCCACTATCCAGCTGTTCACCCCCGATGCACCATTGGTGCTCGCCAGCGGCGCCGAGCTGGGGCCTGTGGATGTCGCGTACGAAACTTACGGGGAACTGAACCCACGGGGTTCGAACGCTATCTTCGTGTGTCACGCCCTGACCGGTGACGCACATGCGGCAGGCCTCAGGCCTGGTGACCGGAAACCCGGTTGGTGGGACAACCTCATCGGCCCCGGTAAGGCGGTCGACACGAACCGCTGGTTCGTGGTGTGCGCGAACATCCTCGGTGGTTGCCGCGGCACCACGGGACCGTCATCGATCAACCCCGCAACGGATGAACCATACGGACTGGACTTCCCACTGTTGGCGATGTCAGATTTCGTGACGGTGCACCGCCGCCTGGGCCAACACCTGGGCATCGACCACTGGGCTGTCCTGCTCGGGGGCTCGTTGGGAGGCATGCAGGTCCTCCAATGGACGTTGTCTCACCCGCAGGACTGCGACAATGCGATCATCATCGCCGCGTCATCACGGCTGACCGCGCAGAACATTGCCTTTTCCGCAGTGGGTCGGCAAGCCATCATGCGGGATTCTGCCTTTCGGGGAGGACGTTTCCTCAGCGAGGGCACGATGCCCGCAAAGGGGCTGTCGGTGGCCCGGATGCTGGCTCACATCACCTACCTGTCGGAGGATGCGTTCAGTGCGAAATTCGGTCGGTCGGCCCAATCCGGCAGGCTGGATCCGGGTTTCGGAATCGACTTCGCAGTCGAAAGCTACCTGGAACACCAGGGGGAGGCCTTTCTGGAACGCTTCGACGCTCTCAGTTACCTGTACCTGACTCGGGTCATGGACTACTTCGACCCTTTTGCCTCCGATGACGCCTTGACACGGCTCATAGCCGATCCCGTGACCTTCCTTCTGGTGAGTTTCGACAGCGACTGGCGATTTGATACCGGCCATTCCCGAAGGATTGTCCGGCACCTGGAAGGAGCCGGTTTGCCCACCTCGTTTCGAGAGATCCACTCCCCGTGGGGGCATGACTCTTTCCTGCTGGATCTGCCGGACTACCATGCCATCCTACGGGCCTTCCTGGACCGGGCCGCAGGGGAGGGGATCCGATGACACGCGCTGACCTCCGGCTGATCGCGAGGCTCATACCGGAACGTTCACGCGTGCTTGACCTCGGATGTGGGGACGGAGAACTCCTGCGATTGCTTGAGAAACGTGGCTGCCACGGGACCGGGGTCGAAATCGAACCAGAGCCCTTCCTAGCTGCCCTCCGACATGGCGTCAACGTCATCGACCTGGATATCAACAGTCAGCTGGGCCAGTTCGAGGACTGCTCCTATGACGTCGTCGTGCTGTCCCGGACCCTTCAAAATCTACGACAACCGGCCGAGGTGCTGAGAGAGATGGCGAGGATTGCGGGACGCGGAGTGGTCTCGATGCCGAACTTCGTACACTGGCGCAATCGGCTTCGGTTGTTGACCGGGCGCATGCCCGTGACCAAGGACCTTCCCTACAGCTGGTACGACAGCCCCAACCTGCACTTCACCTCGTTGAAGGACCTATCCCCATTGTTCGCTCGGCTCGGTCTCGAGGTGGAACGTTGCATTCCTCTCACCGAGAGCGGTCGCCCCTTGAGGACGGGGGAGTGGGGCGCCAACCTGCTTGCGAGTTCCGCGGTCTACCTGCTCCAGGGTGTGCGGTGATCTTGATGCAGGCTCTGCATCGTACCCGGATTCCTAGGTCGCTAACTGCTCTTCTCGCCCTGCTTGCCGGGCTGGGCCTGGCCGCGGGATTCGCCCCTTGGGGGCTCTGGCCGTTGACGATCACCGGGGTGGGGCTGCTGACGTGGCTGGTCGCGGACAGCACCCCCCGGGTCGGATTCGCTGTCGGCATGCTGGCGGGTTGTGCCCTGTATGGCACCACCATCTGGTGGGTGGGCGCGCAGGCGGGACCGATGGTCTGGGTGCTGGTCGTGGTGATGGCTGTCTGGGTTGGGCTTCTCGGAGCCATGTCCTCCCTCATCACACGGCTTCCTGGCTGGTGTTTCCTGGTCCCGCTGTCCTGGGGGGCCATCGAATACGGTGCTGGACAGATCCCGTTCGGGGGATTTCCCTGGCTGAGGCTCGGTCACACGACCATCGACCAGCCCTTGGCCGGTTGGTTACCGCTGGTAGGAACCCCGGGGACCACCTGGTTGGTGGCAATGGCGGGATGCTGCTGTCTGGCTGTTGTCGTTCAGCGGCGCCGGCTGGTTCCGTTGCTCTCCATCATCGGTGTTTTCATCATCGGTGGTGGGTTGCTCCTACTACCAGCGGAGCGCGGTGGTGAGGGCATTTCGGTAGGTATGGTCCAGGGCAATGCGCAGTTGGGTCTGCACGGTGGTTACATCTCAGCGACTGGGGCAACCCCCCTTCACCTCAGCGAGACCATTTTCCTGCTGGCTGATGCACGAGCCCAGGGCCGCAACCTGGACATGATCGTCTGGGCGGAGAACTCCACCGACACTGACCCGATGCGCAACCCAACCACGCAAAAGCAGGTGAGTGTCGCCGTTGAACTGGCCCAGGTTCCTCTCGACCTGGGAGCAATCACCGCTGGCCCCGAACCCCAAACCCGGCAAACCACCACACTGATCTGGGTTCAAGAACAAGGAATCGTGGATCGCTACCACAAACGCAATCTCGTTCCCTTCGGGGAGTTCGTGCCCTACCGAGACGTCCTGGAACCCATATTTCCGGACGTGAAACGGGCCGGGTACCAGTCAATACCAGGCACCAATCCGGGTGTTGTGACAGTACCGACGCCTACCGACCCGGACCTGAGAGCGGGTACCGTGATCTGTTACGAGCTGGCCTACGATCAGACCGTCTACGACACCGTCACGAACGGTGCCGAGATCTTGGTGGCGCAGAGCACGACCCACAATTTCTCGGGCACCATCGAACCTCAGCAACAGATGAACATGAACCGGGTGCGGGCAGCCGAGCTTGGGCGGGAGTTCATCGCCAGTACCCTCAACGGGTACTCGGGTCTCATCGACACTCGGGGTGGGCTGCACGAACCCACTCGGGAATACACCGCAGCACACCGTATCTACACCGTCCCCAAACGGAACAACGTCACCCTGGCGGTATACCTGGCGCCGATACTGGGTCCGACCCAGGTCCTCGGTTGTCTATTAGCCGCCGGATTCGCGGTCCGTACGGTCCGCATCGCCCATCGGGCCGGTAGTCTTGAGCGAACGTCCACGAACTCGGATGAACAGGAGAAACAATGACCGAGGCCTCACACACTGGCAAGGTGCTCGTCATCATTCCAACGTTCAACGAGGCCCAGAACATAGAGAGCATCGTCTCCCGGCTGCGGCGCAGCGTCCCGGGGGCCCACGTGCTCGTCGTGGATGACAACTCACCAGATGGCACAGGCGAGCTCGTCGATGCGATGGTCGCGCGGGACGATCACGTGCATGTGCTGCACCGCAGGGGCAAGGAAGGTTTGGGAGCGGCCTACCTGGCGGGATTCCACTGGGGCCTCGAACGAGGATACGGCGTGCTGGTGGAACACGACGCCGACGGTTCCCACCAGCCGGAACAGCTGCCCAACCTGCTGGCCGCCCTGGAACACGCCGACATGGTCAAGGGTTCCCGCTGGGTCAAGGGGGGGTCGGTGGTGAACTGGCCTTGGACACGTGAATTTCTCTCTCGCGGAGGCTCTTTGTATATCCGACTGATGCTGGGGATGCCCTACCGCGACATTACGGGCGGGTTCAACGCCTTCCGTGCCGATGCCCTCGCCAAGATCATCGACCTGCCCATTGACCGTCGCGGCTACGGAATCCAACGCGACCTCACCTGGCATGCCCATCAGGCCGGGTTGCGCATCGTCGAAGTCCCCATCGAGTTCGTGGAGCGTGAATTCGGCGATTCTAAGATGGGCGGCACAGTGGTCAGGGAAGCAATAATCTCAACCACGAAGATGGGGCTCAGACACCGCTGGCAACAACTGAGAAGACTCTTTGGGAGGTGCCATGGCTGAACGACGTGTCCGGTTCCGGAGAGTAGGGCTGTGGCTGGTGCTCATTCCCTTCCTCATCTACGTGGCAACCGAGGTCATCATCCTGGTCATGGTGACCGATGCCTTCGGCTGGTGGACCATCGCCCTGCTGATTGCCTCCACGCTGCTTGGCTGTTGGCTCCTTCAAAGAGAGGGACGTCGTACGTGGGGTGCACTACTCGAGTCTTTGGGCAGGGGATCCCTACCGCCGGGGCGAACCGCTGACGCGGTGCTTGTGATGGCTGGAGGTCTTTTGCTCATCATGCCCGGCTTCATCTCTGACATCATCGGGCTGCTGCTGCTCATCCCACCAAGTCGCCATTTGGTTCGCAGCACGCTGGGGAAACTGTTTGGCAAAGCCATTGGTTACTCCTCCGAACAGCCTGTGGTGATCGAGGGGGAAGTCGTTCAGGAGACCTCGACTACCGACACGATGATCCCGAGGATCAGCCCACCGAGCCCCTGAGCTTCTCCAGCTGCTCGGCCAGGATGTCCTCGAGCTCAGGGATGCTGCGTCGCTCGCGCAGCATATCCCAGTGGGTCCGGGGGGGTTTCGTCTCCTTCGCTTCTCCCGTTGCACCATCGGAGCGTTTCGCCAGCTGACCACACCGCTTGCACTCCCACTCGAAAGGCAGCTCAGCCTCAACGGCGAAGGTGACCTCGAAGTGATGGCCCTTGGGGCAGTCGAACCCCACTTGGCTACGTTCAGCAAACTCGATTCCCTGTTCATCCTCGAAGCTCTTGGCGCCCAGCCCGACACCACGAAGCGCTCGATCTGCCATGTTTCTACCTCCCTACTTGGAGTTAAACGTCTCAGATGCTTCTCATGTTCCAAGGGTGCTGGCCCACATACCCCGAGCCTGCAGCACCTCCCGGAGAAGATCCGGTCGATCCGTAACTATGCCGTCCACCCCCCAGTCAATGAGCGTATGCATGTCATCACGCACATTGATGGTCCAAACGTGCACCCTGTAGCCAGCGCGATGAATTGCCCCAACGCGCGCCTTGGTCAGCAGCTTGACCTTCAGCCCGGCCACATCATAGGAGACGGGGATCTGAAACACGCCTGGGCCTCCTGGACGGTAGGTGCGAATGCTTCCCATGGCCATCGCGGCCACGCCTAGTGGACCAACTGCCGTTGTCACCTCGGGCATCAACTTCCGGAATCTGTTGATTCGATGCTGTGAGAAGGAGCCGACGCATACCCGCTGTTCGGCGTGGAAGCGACGGATGATTCCCGCGAGAAGCTCAACGGCACCAGGCGCTTTGAGGTCGAAGTTGAAACGAGCCCCGGGAAAGGCCTCGAACAGTTCCTCCACAGTTGGGATTGGCTCACGTCCACCGACATGAACCTCGCGTACGGCACTGAAAGGCAGCTGCGCGATGTGCCCCTCCACGTCAGTGACACGCGCTAGGTCCGAGTCGTGAAAGGCCACCAGATGACCATCTGCGGTGGCGTGAACATCGGTTTCCAGGTAGTCAAATCCCAGCGCGACCGAGTTGGCGAAGGCTGCCAAGGTGTTCTCGATACCGAGGTTCGCAGTGAGCAGGGCGCCACCGCGATGTGCCATCGCGATGAACTCCGGTTCGAGGAAACCCGCACACATGGAAACCATTATGCCTACTGAAGACGTGCTTGTGTCAGTGAAGTGAGAGACTTGCCCACATGCACAATGTCCTATCGATCCAGTCGGCCGTCGCCTACGGTCACGCGGGAAACTCGTCCGCAACCTTTCCGCTGCAGCGGGCCGGTGTGAATGTGTACCCCGTCTATACTGTCACCTTCTCCAACCACACTGGGTACGGGAGCTGGCGTGGTCCCATGATCGCCGCCTCCGATGTGGCGGATGTGATCACAGGAATAGACGAGCGAGGAGCTCTCGCCGGAGTAGATGCTGTGCTCGCTGGCTACCTCGGTTCGGCCGATATGGGGCAGGTCGTGCTGGAGGCCGCGGCTCTGGTGAAGTCGCGAAACCCGGAGGCGATTTTCCTCGCCGACCCAGTCATGGGTGATGTCGAGCGGGGGTTCTACGCCCGGCCTGGAATCCCGGAATTCTTCCGTGACCACGTCGTGACGGCCGCTGACATCATGACCCCAAACCTCTTCGAGCTGCAGTACCTGGTGGGGCACGAAACAAGTACCTTGTCCCAAGTCGTCGAGGCAGCCCGCGAGCTCCGGGAGCGTGGCCCCCAGATCGTGGTTGTGACCTCCGTCGTGGCCTCCGATGTTCCTGATGGATTGCTGCGAATGCTGGCCGTGGACGCGAATCAGGCCTGGCTAGTAGAAACCCCGATGCTGGATCGCAACTTCACCGGATCGGGTGATCTCACCGCTGCCATGTTCCTCGCGCATTGGTTGCGTACCAAGGGCCTCGGTGAAACCCTCGGAGTGACCGCGTCGGTGGTCTACTCGATCCTGGAACAGACCTCAATCAGCGGAGAGACCGAACTACAGCTCGTAGCAGCCCAAGAACAGGTGGTGAACCCGATCAACAAGTTCACCGCACACCGTCTCGACTGAGGCTAGCTAGATCAGCTCGGTGCATCACCCCAGAAGGTGTTGATTTGTGCGCCGAGCTGATTGAAGCGTCTCGGAAGGTCCTCGTAGCCCCGGTTGATCACGTAGACATCCCGCAGGATGGTGGTGCCGCGGGCCGCGAGGGCCGCCAGGAACAGACACACTGAAGGACGCAACGCAGGTGGACACTCGATGTCACGTCCACGCCATTTCGTCGGACCGATGACCATCAGCTTGTGGGCGTCCATGACGGTGACGTTCGCACCCAGGTCGCAGAGCTTCTTCAGGTGCACCGCACGGTTGTCGTAAACCCAGTCATAGATGATTGACTGCCCATCGGCTGTCGCGCAGATCAAGGCGAAGAAGGGAAGGTTGTCGATGTTCAACCCCGGGAACGGCATTGGATGGATTTTGTCCAGAGGGGCCGTCAGCTTGGACGGTTTCACAGTGACGTCCACCAACCGGGTATGACCGTTGCCCGATGGGTATTCACTGCTCATCACCATTCGCTGCCCCATCTCCTCCAAAACGGCGAACTCCACCTCCAGGAACTCAATGGGGCAGCGTTTGACTGTCAGCTCCGATTGCGTGACGATGCCGGCGGTGATGAGGCTCATCGCCTCGATCGGGTCCTCCGAGATGTGGTACTCGACGTCCTTGCGGATTTCTTTGACGCCCCGGATACGCAAAGTGGTGGTTCCGATACCCTCCACGCCGACCCCCAACTCGCGGAGGAAGAAACACAGATCTTGCACCATGTAGTTGCCCGAAGCGTTACGGATCACGGTCAACCCTGGGGTGCGTGCCGCAGCCATGATCGCGTTTTCGGTAACTGTGTCTCCACGCTCCACCAAGGTGATGTGGTGTTCGGGTGCACCGTCACGTTGCACGGTGGCGTGGTACTGGCTGTCGTGCGCGTCCACAGACAGACCGAGACGTTTCAGCGCCGACATGTGTGGATGCACAGTACGCGCCCCGAGATCGCAGCCACCAGCGTAGGGGAGTTCGAAGGAGTCGAACTCGTGCATCAGAGGACCAAGGAACATCAGGATGGAGCGCGTGCGGCGTGCTGCACGTTGATCGATGGCTTCAGGGGTGAGTTTCTCTGGTCGTGTCAACTCGAGATCCTGGCCTCCGTTGGTCGGGGTGACTGTGACCCCGATGGACTGGAGCACGTCGCAGATGCGATCCACTTCCTCAATGCTGGCGATTCCGCGCAGAACTGTCCGGCCATGGTTCAGCATCGAGGCGCAGAGCAGTGCGACGGCCGCGTTCTTGGAGGAACGGACCTCGATCTCACCCTCCAACTTCGTTGGACCGGTGATCTCGAAGTTGACGGTGCCCTCGGTGGCCGCGAGGATCAGGGGCATCTCGAGCGCGGATGCCAGTCTCTCGATCATATTGAGCGAGACGTTCTGCTGCCCCATCTCTATCCGGTGAACGGCAGACTGCGAGGAGTTGATTTCGTCGGCGAGGCGCTGTTGGGACCATTGACGGGCCTTGCGCGCCTCCCGGATCATGATTCCCAGGGACTGGCTGGTGGCGGTCATGGCGCCATCTTAACTCATATCTGAGATAACGCCTGTCGCCCGGTGCTGGCCTGCGCGAGGCGGCGGGAGCACTAGAGTGGGCCCCATGACCCACGAATACGACGTCTGCGTGCTCGGCGCCGGTCCCGGTGGCTACGTTGCCGCCATCCGTGCCGCCCAGCTCGGCCTGAAGACCTGCATCATCGAGAAACGTTACTGGGGAGGCGTGTGCCTGAACGTCGGCTGCATCCCGACCAAGTCGTTGCTGCGCAACGCGGAGCTGGCCCACATCGTCACCCACGAGGCCGACACCTTCGGCATCCAGGGTGAGATCACCGTCGACTACGGCAAGGCCTTCTCCCGCAGCCGCCAGGTCTCGGAGCGGATGACCAAGGGTATCCACTTCCTGATGAAGAAGA
>ERZ773076.197-NODE-197-length-33749-cov-8.242595_pt1 | contig 33749 bp, 47 predicted proteins | sample MGYA00580613_ERZ773076 | MGnify/ENA primary metagenome ERZ773076 (study PRJEB29015, sample SAMEA2738005) | human oral metagenome | biome: human oral; feature: human-associated habitat; material: dental | place: China | collected 2057 ...
CGAGAATGCTCAATAGTTCCACTGAGCCGAGATATAGCCATACGATATTGACGGCGAAAGCGTATTGACCTGCCATATAGTCAAAGCACCATGCGGCGCCAGTAGCAAGGCAATATGTTAAAACTTTTGTAACAAAAGGCTTTCTCATATGCTTAGAGGATATTAACCCCTTACCCCATGCAGCTGGAATCGCTATATATTTGTCTAATGCGGTTAGATTATCAGCATTCGCCCCCATATCTACAAGCATTTGATACGATATAGCCGCCCATTTTGTAATGAGGTCTAGGAATACCAATAATATGAATATACCTAACACCTGCACATGTTTTAAGCCAATCATATATATCGCCACATCAGCGATGATAGCAAGCAAGGCTTTAAGCACAAACGAATCCGTCAACGTTCGCCAAGCCTCGCTTATAAAATCAGTTAATTCTTGCATACGTTCTCCCCTGTAGATTAGTTATTCATTATCCGGTGCCGGTTTGTAGAAGTTGCCGAAGCCAGTAATTAATCCATTAAATGGCTCAGTGAGTACTGCAAAATAGTCGGCTTTTGTTCGAGGTAGTTCACTGACGCGATAACTGTTAATCCGCTGGCCTAAATATGTTACTTCGCGAGATGCTCCATCGCCTACGCTTTTATACACTTTTGTAATTGTAGGTAGCGTCAAATCGTTATTGGTATCGTTGTATTGGATATAAATAGTTTTGATATTAGGGTTATCAATTGTATTTAACATAGCATATAGCTTATTAAGTGGAATTTTGCCAGTTTCAGCGTAGCCAATAATTTTGTTAGGAGAATTAGAAGTAAACTTAAATTCTGTTACGCCGTCATATACCCAAGCTGGTCGATCAGATATATCGTAATTCTTATCGATTCTATCAGTTTGGTTTGTGAGGTCAATTGTTAATACGTTACCCTCTTTAAATACAGTAATTCCGTTTTTGTCAGTAAAATGTAAGTCCTTAATATCAGTAAATTGTAAGTCCTTAATACCAGTAATAGTAATACTTGATACTTTTACCCCTAACATGTTGAAATAATTAACTACAATATCATCTTTCCCGAATGCTGGGATTGTGATAGTTGCTGTTCCGTTTATAATCTCTACAGGTTCGTCGCTACCACTAGCAAGACAAACTCTATAATGGTCCTCACCTTTTAATGATAACTCTGTTTGTCCTTTTGTTGGTTGCGTAAATGTTAAAGCTTTAATGACTGTACGAGGGAACGGCTTCCCCATATTACCGATTAAAGCGGTGAGTACATCGTCAACGCTAGCACTTTCACACCATACGTTACCTTGCAATAAGAGTTGATGAGCATTGTCAGCCGTAGCACTTGTGCCGTCTCGTCCGTCCTCACCTTTATCACCTTTAGGACCTTTCAAAGCCTCTAATTGTTCGGCGGTGAAATCCTCATAGCGGAATGGGTCACCTTTTGGCCCTTGCGTACCTCGTTCGCCGGGCAATCCTTGCGTCCCCGGAATAACAATATCAATCACTTTCGGAACTTTTGCTTTAATTTCCACATATTCAAAATTGTTTGTATCTTCCATAATTTACCCCCTAATGTGCTGAAATATCATGAACGAATTTCATATCACCCATGACAATTTTAATAAATTCATTCCCATGAATAAGGAACACATCATATTGACCGCTCCTATAATTGCGGCCTATGTTCTTAGTTGCCTCGGCTGTGATTGTGCAGTAAACGATATTCTCGTGAATCACACATTCAGCCTCGGCCAATAATTTGCCCTGCACGCTACGCACTTTCATAACCGCCGTGCAGTTGCTTAAATCAAAATCGGCACTGACCTCGTAACCTCTACGATAGTCCGCGCCGATGTGTAATGTTTCTGGCTCGTTTCTGATAAAGTTCATTTTGCGACTCGCTTATTCAATTTCTGTAACTAATACCCCAAGCATTTTATTATTTCCTACTGGCATTGTAACCACATCGTCAAAGAAATATTCTGTTTCTGGAGCGTCATCGTGATTTGCAGTTGCATGAGCTACACTAATTTCTGCATATATACCTATTGTGCATTCGTCGATAAAAGAGTAATAAAAGAATATACAACTACCCCTAGTACCAATGATACAAGACGGCGTGCTTACAGGGCACACTGCGATAGGTTTATCGAATTTATATTCTGCGATTTTAATATGGCTTCCAACAACACCCCAGTAGCTGTATGGTTCGTATTCTTCTGGCGGGTAGTTTTCACTGCCTTCTATATATCCAACTCCCCACTGGTTATGTGAAACATATTTTTTGACAATATCATCAACATATATGTATTTTTTGATTTGAAGATATTTATTTGCCGATGAAAAAATTAATTTTTGATGTTCATCATACACTTCTAGGCCTTCATTACTTTTCTTATAATCAGTAGAATACACGAAGCATTTAAAACTATGAGGGCTTGAAGGGCTATGTCTAACACCGCACATAGAAGAGGTATCGGCAATTCCATATGTGTCAGTAAATGGTCCATATCCATTAAAAATACCTTCTTGATAGCTTGGCGTTAATAATTCAGTCTCGTTTTCTGTGATTTTTAACATGAACCCTTTGTTAAAAGCGTCTCTTCCATTTGGGGCAACAAAAACCAAATCATCTTCTTTTTTGTTGATTACAAAATGTGGCTCGTTATAACTGTATATTTGATACCCGAACGCACCTTGTGTAGGGGTTGTTATAATCTCTTTTAATGCTAAATTTTTAAAAGAATCATTGATAATGGTTGTTCCCTCTGTATTTGATACTCTAATATACTCCATAGATGATTTTGTACCTCCTTGTATTAATCGGAATAGCTGTATTTTCAATCCTATAAAAAATTTGATTATCTTTAATATCAATTTGTATAGGTTGAACCATAAAAGGTTTATTTTGCTCGTAAGATATAACAGACGCGAACGCAAAAATTTGCTCATTTTTTTGTTTTTCAATAGTAATCACCCCGCTATAATCTGTTACTATATGTGTGCCTAAAAATCGCGTTAATGTCGAGTTTAGGCTTAACATTAAAGCTCCTTTTTTATCATATATATCAAAAACCGCTTTAGTTACTCCCATATGCCTACTCTTACCCTTAACTGATTGTTTTCATCAAATACTTGAATCAAGTCATCACTAATTTCAACCCTTGCACCACTCGTTTTAGTTCGCAATGTGCCGATTGTACCCGTGATAGTTGATAGACTATCAACTTGCATTTTATCAGCAGTAACAGCTCCAGCCTGTATCATGCCTTTTGTAATGACATCATTATCAAATAATGCGTCGCCAGTAACATGCAATAATTTGCCGTCAATGCGTGTACCTGCTGGGCTCAAATTAATACGGCTCACCAGTTCAGCGCCGTCTATATTATTGATAGCTTGCGTTACCTTCAAATCAATACCGCTCGAAATCTGCGTGATTTGTGAATTTACGTTATTTTGATAGTCTATCAAAGTGCGCTGGTACGCATTGCCAAGGTCGATGATTTTGTTATTCATACCATTGACGGCGGTCTTGACTGTGCCGACTTCGCCTTTTAAGTCATTTACCGCTTTGTCTATGCCCTCTATGCCTAGGCTTTCCATGTCTAGTAGGGACTTATCAATTTTAGCTTTAATAGTGATAAGTTGCTCATTACTTTTAGGCCCCTCGCCAAATAAATCAACGAATGCAACTTTAACATTGTATACGCCAGCCTCGAGCGGTACATTGATAATGTTCGTAGTGATGTAATACACATTGTCATCAATATATACGTTCGCACCCTTGCAAATCACTGGAATAGGCTCAAATGTAACACCTATACCGCTGATATTGGCTGTTGCTTTGACTTTGGTCGGTTGCTTTGGTATAGGCACGTTATACATCAATTCAGCTGGTGCGCCGTATCCTTTAGCAGGATTATGAGCGATACAATACACTTTAGCGGTACGTTCCGTTAATAGGGTGCTGAATGTGATGTTATTACTTCGGCCAATTAGTCCGTCATTTTGCCCTGCGTTGAGGTCTAATCTGATTTCATAATAATCTACATCGGCATTTCTAACTTCAAGCCAATTGAAATGTGCCATATCGCTGAACGAAACAGAAAAACCTTGAGGGGCGTTCGGTATTTCGCTTTTCATCTCAACTGTAATGCTTTTAATTAAGCCCTGCGATGCGTTGCCGTGTGTATCCTTTACTTGCAATTTCACATCATATGTATGCCCTAATTCGCACCCGCTAACTGTGATAAGGCCCTCGCCAGCACCGCCATATTTCCATGCGCCACCTTGCTCTCTATACCACAATTCAACTGTATTAAGGCTATTGATACGAGGTACATCGAATTGAGCCACTACATCAAAAGATAATACGCCGTTACCAATTTCGTAATATTTGGTATATAGCGCTAAATTGCTAACCTCTGGGATATAGTAAGGTACTATCTTATACGGGTAAGCTTGCACTTCATCAAGACCTTGCTCATTCGTGCCGAACAGGTTCATTGATGTAAACTTCAAATATACTGTTTTCCCTATATCTTCCTTTCGGTAGGTATGCCTATATAGCGCCTCATCAATACGAATGAACCGCGTACTGCTTGCGTGGTCTGTTGGTATGGTTGCATATTGTCCGCGTACTAATCCAGTCAGTTTATAGCTGCCGTCGGTTTGTAGCTGTGCGCCCTCATAGCTTAAAGCCTCGCCGTCAATCCATGATAGGGTATTCGCACGTTCGGCGTCGATGTGTGTGCCACCTTTTATGCTGCCTTGATTAAGTTTTACACTTACGCCGTCGCCTGTATTAGACAATGCGGTAAGAGTTCGCCCCATGCGAGCCTGTTGCGTGATAGAACCTACTCTTGCATAGTTCTCATCGTTGTCTGATAACCACACGGAACAGCCGCCCCAGCCGCTTGGCGCATTTACGCCGATAAATACTTGATTACCGCCAACGTCGCCGACTGTTTGGAATATTGCCACATCATTGATGCTAGGCGCCTCTTGATTGTAATCCACAAAAGGCCGCTCGTTTTCATGCACGTCATAACGTGCTGGCGCGTATGTCCCTGCTGGCTTGCCCTCAGCCGTGAATTCAAGTTGCCCGTCGGCTGCCTCATTCACTGCGGTTATAACTGCAATTTGCTTGTTGAGTTGACAAGCCTCATCTGTGAGCGTTACAAGGTCGCCAACTTCGAGCGTACAAAAGGCCCAATCTAGCCTAAAAGTATACTGTGTTTTTGAATACAGCCGTTTCATGGCTAATTGCTCCGCATAGTACTGCGCTCTAGCCTTTGTATAAAGGTAGTGAGCCGTTTTCTTTGAGGCTGGCTTGAGGCCGTTCTTTTGCACGTCCGCCACTACTTCAAAAGATACTGTTTCTTTCTCGTAGCTATTGGCGCGGTTAATGAATTCGACTGTTGCCTCATTGTATGCTTCGCTCGTATCCTTGCGCTTGTATAGAATAAGTTGGCCGTCTGTGCCTGCGATAAAATCATCGGCCGTAAGGTCATATTGAATTTGATTTTCTGGCGTCCAATCGCCTACAGGCTTATCGGCCAAAGGTACGATTTTTAGGCGGTCGGTACTCCAAAATACAAGGCTGTTAGTAATCTCGGCTATATCGTTGATAATACTTTGAGCCTTGGCGCTCTTTTGCTCGGGCGGTGTGCTGATTAATATATCGGCCGCTCTACAATAGGCCCGATAGTTCTCAATGCCCTCGATTTGCACATCGGCCCCAACTGATTGTAGTACATGCTCGATATAGTCGGCTGGATTGACGTCTACGCCGTCGCCTGTATTTCTGAGTTTACCCATAATTTCAAAGTTGTATTGTGGTAAGCTACCACGCTCGCCCAAATCAACCACGCCAGCCATGTAAGCCAATCCGCTATACGGTAGTGCTTTGTCTGGATGCTTAGATACCATGTAAGGCCAAGGCGCTTGACCTTGCTCACCATTGAATAAGGTAAGTTCGATTTTTTCACTAGGATAAGTATATATCTCCTTATCCCGCCACACCTTGCCAACGCCAACGATAGGCCCCTCACATAATGCAATGGCTGCCGCCACTGTATACGTGTAAGTAATTTCAGTATGCGACGAACCACCGCCGCCCTTACCTGTTCGGGTGGTGCTGCTGTGTTCGTGCGCTGTGAAATCCTCATAGTCGATGATGTTACCACTAACCCGAGTAGTCCCCAATATTTCGGGAACCACCTCACCATAAGAGGCCGTATTGATTTGGAAATCGGCTATCATGTCGGCGCGGGTTGTAGTATTTTTCCCTCTATGAAATAGAAATCCCATTATTTACGCTCCTCTCTGTATCGGTACACCGCTCTCAACCGTGAGCGGCCTTTTTTATCGAAAAATAATACATCATCAAGTTTCGATATAATTACGCCATAGTCAACAAAGGAATGAATTACAAGGCCTTTCCCTATATAGATAGCGCCGTGAGAAATACAACGTCCATATTGATATAGTAGGAAGTCGCCTATTTCAAGCGGTGCGCCCTCTTTCACCTCATCGGCTACTTGTTGCACATACTTGAGATATTTCTCCTCTGAATGGTGCAGGTGCCACTCGTTTGAATAATCTTCTATATCGATTCTGTCGCGTTTCATTACTCCGCTATCAACAACTGCCGCAACTAACAAATATGAACAGTCAACGCCTACACCTTTAACCATTGAATTATTGACATACGGCGTACCTAACCACTTAACAGCCGCATTAGCGATTTTCTCGCCTGTTGTTAATTCATTAATATCTGTCATCGTATGCTCTCCTTTAATGGAACGTAAGGCGTCGCTCTGTTCCTATCCCAATTATTGAATTTATTCTTGCACTCTGTAGGCGTCTTATTACAGCCAGCATATATATAGAATTGGTCGCCAACTCTTGGGCTTACTTCGAGGGCGCTCATATACAGAATTACGCCGTCATTGCTTTGTAATATCTGTGTTGATTGCCCCGCCATTGGGCCAGTGAGCCAATCTATACCGCCAGCCGTGTAATAGCCATTCTCGAATGGAATATCTATTCTTATGGAATTGGCACCGCTGCCGAGGCCTGTAACCTTGCCGCTTTTACGGAACCGCTTAATATCAACGCCACACTCCTTAGAGTAGACGCTGAAAGGACATTGAGGATAATATCGGCGATTCGGATATTCGATATTGAGCTTTTGCACGATTGATTTAACATTGAGCTTTAATGTGAGGCCGCCGCCTTGCGTAACCTCACATAAGCCAGTAAACAAACTAACTACACCGATAATTTTATAACTATCGTCAAAGAACGCTCGGCGTAGCGTCATCTCAGCGCCGTCAAATCCGCCATTATGAGCCACCGCCATAATAGGGACGCCGCCTATTGCATCCTGTTCATTTGTCGAAATACTAACAGTCATCTTGTCAACGCTTACAGTACTGTTTGTTGTTATCTTATCCCTTACGATAATAGGGCCGTTACTCTTATAGATTTGTCCATTATAGGAAACGTCCGCGTCTGAATCAGCCCAATAGTAAGAGACACCACTGCGCAAGCGCAACTCATAGAGGTCGCAACTTACGAAATACTTATCATTGTTTAGGTGCTGCCTTAGCGCCTCATTTACCGTTTTCATGATTGCCCCCTATCGAGTTGTAACTAATTTGAATGTTTTCGATTTATAAACATCAGTAAAAATATACTCGGCCGTCATATCGCCGCTAAACCGCACTAACCAATAGTAGGTATAATCTGCGGTTATAACTGCATTCGGTGCTACTGTCTCGCCTTGCGCCAATTTTATAACGCCTTTATCACTAACTGCACGAATCGGCGTGCCATTGGCGTATAGTTTCAAATCCTCAACATAATAAACAGGCTCGAGGAAGTCGCCGAATTTTCTCACGGCTTGCCATGAACCCTCTGAACCCGTACCGAGTTGTATGCCTTTTTCTTGATTATCCTCAGGGTCTAGCCATAAGAAAGGAATTGTACCGCCCTTTGTCTTAGAATAAAACCCCATGAGTTCCTTATATTCCGCTGGTTTAAGTACCTCGAAATCTGTCGAAATCGTATATTGCGGATATTTCCATGTTGTCATGGTCCGCACCTTACCCGAGCCAGCTGTTTTAGTTTTTGTGTCCCATTTTTGAATTTTCTGAGACTTCCACCCCAACGAAATAATCTTAGGGAATTTCAATAATTTTGCCATGTTACCACGTCCCCGCTGTTGTTACGAATTCCCTATCTTGATTTACAAAGAATTGACGTAAAACTCTACCGCCTCGACTTTCAAGGAACCCGCCAAAGCTTTCGGCATCAATCGCATTGATGTTGATAGTAGTGCCGCCAGTACCTGCGCCACCATTGGCGCGGTTGATTCCGTCGCCTAATCTGTCGAATACTGTGTCAGATAAAGGAAGAACAGCCTCTTCATATTTGCCCTCGCCAATTTGCGCAAGGGTAGCGCCATAGGTAAGACCACCCTCGGCCAATTTTGGCATGCTCTTATTGCTGAACATAGCGCCAAAGTTGCCGCCTTTGAGAGAACCGCCTAAATTACCAACGCTACTCAATGCCGTTGCCTGTGCTATGCCTGCCGCCGTGCTACTACTCCAAGCAGCGAACCCAGCCGCTGCACTAGCGCCAAACGTTGCCATACTAACCTGTTGGGCTAATTGGGACCATGCAGGAAGTTGAGCTTGTGCCGCTGCAATGCTGGCCGCTGTTTGTTGCGACTGTAGCATTTTGCCAAGAACGGCCTGCTTAACTTGTGCCGCTACCCATTGAGCCAAACTATCGGCGATTGTTTTGAGTATTGCTTTACCCATATTTTGAAAAGCCTGTGTAATCGTCATAGTGCCTTGCAATAGTCCAGAAATGCCCTCTTGCAATTTATCAATACCAGCGCTTGCAGCATCCCATATTAGCTGTTGACCGTTGAAATGGCTATCTATTACAGCCTGCTGATATTCTGTAAGCAATTCTTTCTTTAAATCATAGCTTTGTTGAGTAGCTACATATTCATCACTAAGCGCTTGCTGTAATGCCTCGAAGTTCTGCGTACGCATAGCCTCGTCAATGTTCCATTTTTCCTCTTGTAGCTCTCGTTGTAACTGTGCAGATTTAGCATTAAATTCTTGTTGTTTAGCAAGAATCTCCTCATTCTTCATTGTTTCAAAAGAAATCATACCGTCTGTTGTTTGTTCAAACGCAACGCCACGAGCTTTTAATTCGGCTATGTATGCTTGCTGTCCTTTAGGGTCTAACTTCACAAATTTATCTTGCATTTCTGCATACTTATCTGTGATTTCATCAATAGCATCCATATAATCATGTTTCAACTGCGTCATAGGGGATACGCTACCAGTGGAATCCTTAGGCGCTATGTTGAAATTGAAATCTTTTACATAATCTCGTACAGATTGCTCAATTTCTAGTAGCTTTTGAGCCTCTTCCTGTTTGGCTTTAGCGCGTTTATCTGAATAGATAGCCTCTAAGTTGGCTAAATCCTCATTATAATTGACATTTGCGGCTTTCGATTTGTCGAGTTCCTCAAGTTCTTGCTTGTATTCAAGTTGTACAAGGCCTTGCTTGTCTCCCAACATTTCAAGATAAGATTGCAGTATTTTTTCATGCGTTTGTTTAGCCTCTTTGACGAGTTCGTCTTGTTTGCTCGAACCGCCACCGCCAGCGCCGCCACTACCGCCACCGCTACCGCCGCCAGTGTCATAATCAGCACCACCACCGCCAGCGCCAATATCAGCGGCTCCGCCGCCAGATAAGCCCTCAGTGATTTGCGAGGCCATACTAACACCAGTATTGACAATGTCTTGTGCCGTGTCAGCGCTGATAGTGTCAACCTGTTGGATAGCTGTGAATGTACCGCCAAAGAATTTAGCTACTTTTTCGCCTACGCTATTGAGTTTGTTAATTAACCAGTTAAGGGCATCTATAATCTTATTCACGCCCCAAACAGCGGTATGAACGATTGTAGAGAATACTGAGGCCAACGTATTGCCGAACCCATTAGAGGCTGCCGCTGCTGTTGCAAATACAGTTACGAGCGTCATAATTACGGATATTAATATTCCGACTGGGTTGGCTCTCATCACCAAATTAAGCACCCGCTGCGCCGTAGCTGCCGCTAATGTACTGCCACGCAATGCCAAGAATAAGGATTTCAATACAGTAGTACCCATTGTTAGGGCTCCGACTGTTAATATAGTACCTTGGATTGCAATCTTAACCGCTGTTATCGCCACGCCGTAGGCTCTAGTCGCTACTTCCGAGGCTAATTGTGCCGTTTTCAATGCTACTGTTTTCACTGTAAGAGCCGCCGTTTGAGTGCTGCATAGTGCCATAGCCGCCCTATATGTAGTAAACGCTACAACAACGGCCAATACGGCTGCGCTAACCCTTGGCATGGTAGTGATAAATAAGCTTGTAAAGCTGCGTATCGTTTGGCTTATTACTGCAATAATCGCTTTCAGCCCGTTAAATGCAGCGCCTATGATGCTAATCGATGCCGAGGCTGTAACTGCCATAGTACGAATTGCAACGCCAACGCCTTGAACGAACGCTTGAAAGTCACCATTTTGAGGAATAGCTGAAAGCTGTTCAAGTACAGGCTGAAAGGCTAATAACATTTCATTCTGGATAGATTGACCTACTTCGGCGAACGTCATCGGAATTTCTGCAAATTTTGCGTTTGTTTCCTCAGCGCTATTGAATAATGCCTCTTTGATAATGTCGGCTGTGATTAACCCTTGCGAGGACATATCTTTTAATTGTCCTACAGTAAGGCCCATTTCTTGCGCAATAGATTGGGCGAGCATTGGCGCATTTTCCATAATGGAATGGAATTCATCGCCTTGCAATTTGCCCGCTGCCATAGCTTGCGTTAATTGGTACATAGCGGCGCTTGATTCTTCGATACTAGCCCCAGATATTTTGAATTGCTTATTCAACTGCTCGACGAACATAATCGCCTCATCATTCGAGCTGAATGCGTCTTTCGCTAGCATGTTAAGCTTGGCAACACTGTCCGCCATATCTACATAACTACCGCGAGACCGCTGCGCTGCGTCAAACACTTTCTCCATAATTTCGGCCGTGGTCTGTGTGCCATCATTAATAAGGTTAATTCGCGAACGTACGCTTGTTAATTGGTCGGCGGTCTGTGCCGCTGCAGTTGCCACATCTTTGACTGCTGTCGCTGCCAAACTAATGCCAGTAACAGCGCCAGCGAATTGCAAGCCCTTATTTACTTGGCCCATTATGGATTTAATTTCATCACGAATGCCAGCCGCCTCTTTGGCTACTTTGCTACCCGCCTCTGATACGCCTTTCGGTAGGTCGGTACTAAGCTTATTGGCAACTTTATTTATGGCCGCCTGTGCTTCTGTACTGTCGGCACTAATTCGTACATTGATATTGCTATCTGCCATTATCTATATTTCACCCCCTGCCTCTCTAAATTCACGAATAAAATCCGCCTCATCTTGGCGCTTTTGTGCGTCTGTAGGCGGATATAAAATATCTATAAATTTTTTCGGCTCAATTGCTTTTGATAATTGCGTGTTCATGATGTTTGTTACCCAGAACGCTCTATTCTGGTCTTGGATTTTGCAACGTCGTTCATAGCCCTGTACGAGTTTCCTATACTCAATAGGCTGTAATCGCATTAATTCCCAAGGTTTTAACTCGAGTACGCTATACGCAATTTCTTCGGCATTTCTTAGCCATAAAGAAAAAGAGGGGGCGCGTTGGCCCCCGTCTAGTTTTTTAATTGTTCGGCCTCTTCCTCGATTGCTAATTTATCGGCTTTTGTAAGTTCGTCGGGGAACATTTTATAATACATTTTCATGCCGTATGCTCCGCTCGCAACAATCGCTTTCATCAATGGCGCTTGCAGTGTCAACAAGCTTACATCGCTATCTTCCTTAGAAAGTAAATCGTCAATCAATTCAAAGTATTGCTGAGGGTTCCGCTTATGGTGTTTCATGCCGATAGCGTAACCCGAAACAATACTATTAATAGGCCATGTCGGCATTTGTAAAAGTTCACCAATAGGCTTGCCTACTGCCGCCTCTAATTCCATGAGGCGCTGAATGTTGAACATAATATAATCGCCGTCTCTAAATAAATTACATGTAACTGTTTTCATAAATAACTCTCCTATTGTTTAGCGCTAAAAAAGTAGGATTATTCTGTTGAATTAAACGCCAACCGCTGGGCTACCTGCTGGTGCGTCTTGTAATTCGGATAAAGGACCGACGCCATTCAAGGACCCTTTATAAGTCGCCACGCCGTCATGAGGCGTATTGATAGATAATTCTGTTACGCTGGCGATACCAGTGAAATAACGTTTATCTGGGTACTCGAATTTAATCATTACATTGTCGCCGTCAAGGAATGCTTTTTCTAATAGTTTTAAGCTTTCCTCTTTTGGCATGAGCAATGTTTCGATAGAGAATGACCATTCTTTAAGACCTGCAATAGTAGATTTCCAACCGCCAGAACCTTTGTGAGATGCGTCAATGCTATCAGCTTTACGAGAAAGGTCGCCGCTACGTTGGCCGCCTAATAATAGCCATTTAGCGCCAGCTTTTTCATCTGTGCCAACGTTTAAATATAAAAGGTAGTTCTTGCCAGCCGTTGGCATATCTACCGCTATTGGTTTATATAGTTTTGTTTCAGCCATTAATAAATACCCCCTTTAGTATCATTGTTTAAGTCATACAAACGAGCCTCGAATCTGTATTGAGTACCGATAAACGGCCTCATACTATCATTGTCATCTGTTTTGTTGGTGCAGCGAATATCAACAACTTGGTACCCGCTATTTTGCAATACACAATATTCCTCGTTAAGCACGCCACACGCCTCACGAAACGCAATCAAGATTGTCTCTATTTTGCTTTCGAGTTTAGATATTTGTGCATAGGCTGCACTAAATTCGTGACTATCTGATTTAGTCCATACTTCAACATAAAACTCTTGTTTCAGCATGTTATGCACTTTATCGTCTATCGGCGTACATTCGCCACGGCCTAGCATTACCATGCCAAGCGTATCGACGCCAGCATTTTTAGGATTTAAAAAGCCGAGTTCGACTTTTCCGTCAAACCCAGCTTTCTCGATTGTGTATTTAATTTTATTCAATAATTCAAGCCACATATTAACCACCTCGATAAAGCGGGATACATCTATATCCCGCATACTTCGCTGGCTGCCCTGTTAGTTGCTCCGCCGTGATTTGGTTTTCTAAAACCGCTATTCTAGCATTGATATATGTCAATTTCTTAGAATAATAATCATCGTCTTGGCCGTTTCGACTATACGGCCCTACCAATGAGGCTGCTTTATTCATGCATGTCTCTCGATAGCAGTATAGCGTTACGAGTTCATCAGCAACAAATGAACGAATTACATCGCTCTCTTGTACGCCTAGCCGTTTAGCCAGTACATACAGCCATTGCTCAGCTTTTGTCAGCGTTGTTTCAAGCACATTAGGGCCTAGTAGCTCATCATTAAATGTCATCTCTTGAAATTCGTATAGCATATATCAAACCCCTTACAGTTTAATTTCTAAATGCGTGCGGTTAGTGCTTAACTCAATATCTCGAGCCACATCATTGAGAGATACATCAACCGCTTTTGAGAATATATCACGAATTTCATCACGGCTATGGTCTAGCGCCTCGTATAAGAACGGGTCGGCCTTTGTGCCTCTGTGATGCACACGTTTAGCGAATACAAACCCATTACCACCGATTGGAACCCAACGCAACGCCTTTTTATTCTTCGGAAAAATATCATGCGGCTTAGTTCCCTCATGCACGAATGGGCCATAATATGCTGCTTGATTGTCGATATATACCTCTGCTGTCTTATCGCCAATCATGCGCACATCAATAGCCCTCTCGAGTTGCCCCGTGTGCGATGTGAATTTATGGTTATTTTGCGCCGCTGTTTGTACCTCTCTAGCGCTATCCTTTACCGCTTGCCTCAATCTTTTTTCAAAGACTTCGCGCGCATTCATGATTATTTCTTACTGGATTTTGTAGACTTTTTCCCGCCGTCTGTTGGTTCTTTGTCTGGCTCTTTATCGTCTACGCCGTCCGCGCCGTCTGTTGGTTCTTTGTCTGGCTCAAATGCAGGCTCTAATGTAAAGCCCTCATCAAGCAATTGTTCAAGAATGAATTCATCATCTGTGTATTTGACTACATTCATTCGTACAAGTCTGTATTTCTCCATGATGTACCCCCGTTAATTAAGCGCCAAAGTTAGCCCATACACTAGCCAAGCGATTTTTTGGAACCCATACATCGTGGAATTTACGATAATCAATAGACCAAGCATTTGCCTGCTGTGTAGTGTTAGGGTCAAAAATACGCATATTGTCAGTTTTAGATACTGCAATAGCTGCCGCACGGCTCATAATAATCCAGTTGATAGCTTTCGCGCCTGTATCAGCTTTAAAGCCGCCCTTTTCTTGCCCGCTAGTTGTGCCGTCGTTGAATACATATTGAGATTTCATGCGAGCGCTAGGAACGCCAATAATAGGGATTTCGTTATACGTACGAACACGAGTATTATATGCGCCTTGTGTAAAGTTAGCTACATCGAGCAAGCCTTTAGCACCTGCCGCCTCGTTCAAAATGCCTTGAACGCGTGCGCTCATTACGATTACAAGGTCGCCAGTTTCGCCGATTAAGTCCTCGATTTCCATAACTTCCTTGTTTAATTGTTTGATGATATTCGTATCATCTGGCGTAAATGCGTTTGTTTTGCGACTTTCACGAGTTGCATATGCAGCCACTTTGGAATAACGATAAGCATCAACTTCTGGAATTACTTGTTCCCTTTGGAATGCAGTCATAACATTTGTACCTGTTGCTAGGAAGTTTGTTTCATCTACATCCATAGAATCAAGCAAGAATTTACGGCCGCGGTCTTGTGTGAGTTTGAAATCTTCAAATTTCAAAGATACACCGCCACGATTATAACCATTATCACGGTCATAATTCGCTAAGCCGTCAACAGATAAAGTAGGAATTTTTACGGTATCGCCGCCGTTATATTTAATTTGGCCAGCGTTTACTTCCATAAAGCCAGATGTTGCACCTACTACCATTTGTTGGTCTAGCAAGGTTTGAAAGTTTTGAGCCATTTGTAAAGTATTAATTGCCATGTTTTACCTCTTTTCTATAAGTGAGTAAATTAATTATTTTCGCTAGGTGGTTTAATGCCTGCGATTTTAAACATTTCGGCAAGTTGCGTATTACCGCCGCCTACATTGCCAGCACCTGCACCGCTGCCGCCATTTTGTGTAGGTTTAACAGCATAAGGCTTATCAGCAAGGAACGACGTCGCACACTCTTCAATAGTTCCGATAGTGCCGTCCTCTTTCTTCCAGCCATACGAGCCGTCCTCTTGCACGCTAATTTGTCCAGCGATGAGCTTGCTGAATGTTTGGGCGTCTGTACAATTTGCCTTTGTTAGTGCCGCAATAGTTTGGGCGCTAATTTCTGAATCGGTACGCTTTTGAATTTCATCTTGTCGAGCCTTTTCTGCTGCCTCGTATTTGTCTGTAAGGCCTTTAATTTGCTTTTCAAGTGCAATAATTTCGGGCGTTTTTTGCCCTTTGTTCGCCTCGTACTCGTCAACTTTACCTTTTAACTCGTCGCGCGCCGTTGTTAATTCGGTAATTTTGCTTTCAAGTTTTAGGCGTTCCGTTTTCGCCCCGTCATTGATTTTGGAAATCTCGGATTTGAACCCTGCAATTAGGTCTTTACCGCCCTCAATTCCCTCTAATTTTGCGTACAATTCTGCTAAAGTCATGTATCTGTCTCCTTTTCAACATGAATGCGCCACCTTTCGCCGCTTGCTACTTAATGGCAATATAAAAGGCTCACACCTTCGCCAGTGTGAGCCTGTAAAAACAATTATTTAATTTTAGCAATAAAAAAGCGCTTACAACATAGTAAGCGCTTTAACTCTCTTCAATCACTTTAAGAATATCGGATGTTTTGATTTCATAAATATTCGAATCGGCATTTTCGACTTGAATACAGCCGTCTTTATAAAAGTGTAAGAGTGTTACTTCTTCACCATTTTTAAGTTTAACAACATCAAGCTCTTTCATTTAATCTTATCCTCAGGTTTTACATAAGTACTAATAAGCCTAGGAATTTTTGAACCTGTATCAATTTGCCACGCCATAACCAACTTAATGCGTCCACCTTTTAGCGAATCAACATATTTCGTTAATTCGTACCGCGTGCCATGCTTATTAACTCCTTTTTCAGTGATTTTAGAATCAATAACTGATTTCCTTAAAAACTGTTCAAATTCCTTTGCCCTACTTAAATTATATCCTAAATACTTTTCAAAAGCTACGGCCTTTGGGCCGCCTTGCTTATGTTCTTTGTTTAAACAGTATTTTGTGATTTTATCATCCTCAATTGTGAGCGAATCAATATTGCTGAATGCTTCATATAACGATTTCGGTCGTCTAACCTCAAATATATCACCACTCCACCCGCGCGCTCGTTCTGTCCATGATTCTTTACCGCCACTAACAACACGCCTGCCATGAACGCCAAGAATGCGCTCTTGATTGACTTTAGACAATGAATTAATGTATCGCTTTCCGCCCTCTTCGATGTTTTCTTTTGCTTGATGTATATCAACCTCAAAATCATAAACAGGGGCAATCTTGCATAAACAGTGAGGATGAGCGGGTAACGTTGGAAATTTATCTTTTGGATATATTCCTTTACCCAGCCCGTAGAAATCAGCATTTGCATACACGTCGCATATATCACATACAGGGTGGCGACTGTTTAGCTGCCACTTCAAGGCCACTACATCATCATCGTTATTATAACGTAGCATTTGCCCGTCTGCGTAAGCTCTCGCCGCCTCTGTGCGTGCTATCCGTTCGGCGTTGTATCGTGCTTTCTCTTGCACGGCTACGTTTACCGATTTTGATAGGTCAATCGCACTCGCCTCGTCAATGGCTTTTATCAATCCAGTATATGCAGCGCGTAGGCTCGGCGTTGTATTCTGCCGAACCTGTCTTTCTGTTTGGCGTAGCACATGCTTGAATTGAGCTACTTCATCATCATTCAAATAGTTAGGCCATTTTAGCCCTCTAACCATTTCGATATATTTCGGTAGCTTATCCTTTTGAATTGTGCCGCCATTTCCGTAGCCCTCAAATATAGCTCTAGCCATTTGCTTGATTGATTTACCACGTTTCAACGATTGCCGAATCACTTCCGCCGTATCTCGTTGTATCTTGGTCGCATTATTGTGCAGTCTCGTTGATAAGGTTAGTCCGTCGCTCGTCCAAGCCTCTTGCATAGCCTCGCTAATTGACTGCGTAGAGTAATTAAAAGGCATATGGCCAGCTGCACGATTGGCAACCAGCACGCCATGATATGCATTATTGAAATTCTGCACCATATCAGCCGTAAGAGGCGCCTCTAGCAATTTCATAATAGGATAAGACTTATAGGCCACTCTAACCGCCATATCGGGCGAATAGCCAAGGTCTATAAGTCCCTTTATCATACGTTCAAATTGCTCGAGCGCCTCGTCAATCGTTTTCGCCGTCTCTGTTTTCTTCATCGTTTACGCCCTCATCATTGCCATGCGGTGCGCCGCTGTCTAACTCATCAAATGCTTTTTTCTGACGCGCCTCATCGGCTGCTTGCTGCGCCTCGTTGATGATTTCGTCTTTAACCTCTTTTTCAAGATTAGGCATATAAGCGTCAATCACTTTCTTCAAGATTTCACTATCGAATGTATCAGAATTAAATTCAAGGTCCTTCGCCTGTTGCGCCTGTGCTAGGCTTTCCGTTACATCGTTGACTTTGAAATCTCGAGGGTACTCGCAAGAATACTCGATATTATCACCGCTCCATAGTTTATATAACGCGATAATGTCATATTCTGCGTTCTCGCATTGTACTGCAAAATCAGAAAGTCGCTGATTAGTACGCTCAAAGTCCCATTGTTTAGCAACGCCACTCTTAGCTTGCTGCACTCCAATTACTGAATCAATACCACTCATGCGATACATTTCATTGATTAGCTTATCAATTTGAGCCATAAGCACCTCAGCGGGCCCCTTATCTGGTGCGATAAAGTCAGGCGCCTTTGAGGAATCATGAGGATATGCGAGCAGGTTATCCGTTCCGATTGTTACATCTGAAAGGCCGTTACTATCTACTGGCATAGTCAAGATTGAGAATGTTTGATTGTAGAGAATTTGAGACAATAATGAGCATAGGTTATAAACATGTGCATTCGTTTTGGCGATACTCAAATACTCGGGCGGTGGTAATATATCCCGCTTACGAGCAGCACGGCCAAACCACTGCACAATAGGAATACGCCTGATATTATGCTCGCCCTCGCCAATCGTCTTGCCGTCGCCGTCTTTGATGCTCCATGAGGTAGGCGTCCAAGTATGGTATTGCGTTTTGACTGTGCCGTCCGCATTTGCCAAGTATGTCGCATAGGTAAATACAGATAATCGGCCATTATCATCGAATGTGAAATTCATTACATTCTTAGGCTCTACCGCTGCTAGGTATGGCATAGAACGATTAGCCAACGTATCAGCCAATGAGTTGCCGAATTCTGTTACATTGTCAACTACGATGTACATAACACCGTAGAGTTTCGCAAGCGTTGCATTTTGACGAGTGAATTCCTGTAACGATGTACCCTCTCGGTCTACATCGTTGATGAATTCATCAAATAACACAGAATTACTATATTCTCGCTTGATTTCATCTTTGAAAATAGGGTCTACGCTCGCATTGAGGATAGGCCCTGTATAGTTTAGATAATATGCAATTTGACGCCGAAAGTTAATCGAATCGGTTCCCTCGCGTCTGTGCGGCGTGATTGCAGCACCGCTGGCGAACATACCGCTACCATAATAGGCGTCATGCAGTATCTCGTACTCGTCTGTTCGAGGATTAGAATAAATAGTTGCCATGTATTCCCCTTTCTAATATATGTTAATGCGGCCACTTCTAACCTGCGGCGCGTTTATCTTCTCCGCTATCCCTGTTAATGCGTCGGGCGCGTCATCGTGTGCGTTCTTGCCCTCTCGTTGGTATCTCGTAATGTCAGCAGCCAACTGAGGCCACCTATCACGCCAATTCTTAGGCATATACACATGATTCATAACCCATGTAGCATTGGATTGAATACGGGCTATTTTGTTGCCGCTTTGATGAAACATATTAATCACGCACTTATTAGAATTGTATTTCTGTTTGAGTATGCTTTGAACATTGCGCCCAAACCCTCGGCCGCCGTTATTGCTTTCTATATCGGCCACATTCACGCCGTTTCTATGCAGCATATCCGCTACCTCTGGTTCTGTGGTTTCCATAGCATCCTTTGTATAGACTACATCGAGGATATACGCCTCTCCCTCATATACGCCGTATGTAAAGCTAGCTAGGTAATCGCTGCCAGTATCGGCTGTATCTGTGTAGTTTTTAATGCAAGAAAATAACACATTGCCTTTTGTATCTCTTGGCAATGTGTCATATGTGAGGATATTCGTGTACAAGCACCCTTTGAGGTCAATCGGTACTTGCTGATAGTTAGCGCTGGCTATATCTTCGCCCATAGCGCGAACCTTTGACATATACGAGGCCTTAGACAATACCTCTTCGCATAGCATCGAGCCGTCATCTTGTAAGGCTTTCATGGTGATGACTTTCGCCTTAAATAACGGGTCATCTTTAAAATGTTCAATAGCTCGTCCTGCTAGGTCATCACTCGCCCAGCGCGTCATGATAATTATAATCTTTCCGCCCTCTTCCAAACGTGAAAGCATTGTATTCGTAAACCACTCCCAATGTTTCTCTTTCACGCTGGCATTATAGGCCTCTTCGCTGTTCTTAATAATATCGTCAATAATCATCAAGGAACAGCCGAACCCTGTAGCGGTGCCTGTTGGCGATGTAGCTAGATATGAATTCGTGTATCCCTCTAGGCTCCATAGATGAGCCTGTGCGTCGCCTACTGCCACATGAACGCTAGGGAATACATCGCTAAATACGATAATATCATCATCAGCTTTATTCTCTTGAATTGCGTTTCTTACCGATTTACTAAACATTTTAGATAATGTCTCGTTGTATGAACCAGTCATTATCTTAGCGGCTGGATTATTTCCTAGCCACCACTGCGTAAGATGTTGCGCCGTTAAACTTTTACCATGTCGAAGCTACGGGGGCAAATTCATGATAAGAACATTGTATTCATCATTCTTGATAAAGTTTTCTAGCTCATTACATAGCTTGACTAGGTATTTTCTACTCTTTTTGTAAAAGCTGCCCGTTTTAAGCTGGCAATAATAAAAAAACTCGCGCCGTGCGAGTTCCCTTTTAGCTAGTTCTATGATTGTTTCTTTCTTATCTCGAATTTGCATATCCTCACCACCTTTCATGCGTGTATATCGAGTTTAGTCATCGCCTATGAGTTTCTTAATGTCAGCCGTATCAATTCCATCGAATGGGTTTTTAACCTCAACGGCTGCGTCTATGTTCTTAGTGTCTCGCCAATCTGCTGGGCGTCGATTCTTAAGCCAGAATATTAATGAGGTCGAATTCGGCGCCACGTCCTTAGTAGTGCGTTTCACCTCTACGATTTCGCTCTCGCCAGTCTCTGGGTTATATATCCGTTCTTTCACCACTTCATCATACTTGTAACCCATAGCACTTTTAAGCAAGGCGTTCTCAACCATAATGTCGATGACTTCCTTGCCTCTTTTTAATGCGTTTGAAAAGTCGGTATATTTTGCTTTCCATGCGTATAAAGTAGTTCGATTAATGCCGATATTGTTGGCTATTTGTTCATCGGTGAGGCCATTACGCGCCCAACCCTCTAGCTTAATCAAATTATCTGGCTCAAGCCATTGCTCATATTTAGGCGTACGCCCTACTCTACGTTTTTTCTTTGGTTCTGCTTTCTTCGTCTTAGTCGCCATAGTCTCACCTCGTTTCTATGAATAGCAAAAGCACCCCGCCGAGTTTCCTGTTACTCGTACGAGGTGCTTTCGCCGTTGTATTTTAGTGTAGTTTGAAAGGATGATAAATGAATCGTAGAATCTTTTACAACACCATTCACCACTAACAGTATACCACCGCTATAATGCACTGAATATGACAACTTTTTGACAACTTTTATAGTGCATAAGCACCAAACAGGTATATCGAAAGGTCATCTATTCCTTTTTCAAGCCACCTGTATATATTCCGCTCTACTGTGTTATGTTTCTCGGCTATTTCGCCGATAGTCATATCGTTAATATAGCGGTCAATCACACATTCACAATAATGCTTACCGCTGTTTGCGCAATATTCGCTATACGATACTAGCATTCTATCAATGTGTTCGATAATCAATTCAGTGCGCCGCTTACTCGCAAGAATAGCCTCTATCTGCAACAATCCGCGGCGGTTGAATACTTCGTACAATACTGTTTGTAAGTCGCTCGGCGTCAATGTATCTTCGCTTTTCGCGATAGCGCTTTTACAATGTGCTTTCATAGCCGTGTATCCCTCGAGCAGCGTTGTAGTATTCTTATAGGCTCGCTCGTTTTTCTTGGCAAGCATATCTTCATTGTGCCTGTTAAATTCAGAAATCGCCGTTTGTGCTGCTGTCTCTGCAGCTATTTTTACGATTTGCTCCACTTCCCCCTCTGTGAAAGTCCTTTGATGTTCCATATGCTACCCCTTTGCCCATTGTGAAAGTACTGCTACTACAAATATACCAATCATGAGAAGAGTTGTGCAAAACGCCACCCCTATAATCAACATGGCAATATCGAATACTTTTTCCATTATCTCGTCAAGCATCTCGTTAAGCGTCTCTTTATCCAACTCTTACCGCCTTTCCGTTGACTACCTTATATGCTGTTTCATTTCCATAATATGTACCATTTGGGATGCGTTTATTTCTGATGAGCCATTGCCTAATAAGCGTCTCCACGCCTTGGCGTAATTCGTCAAATTCAGCTTTCGATACATTACTCATCACATCATCATCACACACTACAGTTTCACATTCATTTTTTATTACTTCGGCTAACTCACAAGCCCATCCACACGCACGAGGCCACCACTGCGTACATTCAATGATGTAAAATATATCTTTATTTTGCTCTTTTGCCTTTTGTGCGCCTATACACTTAGCGGCCGCCATGCCTTTGATTTCTTTTTCTTTGGTCCATTCATAATTACCGCTCTCGAATGTAATCAAGTATTTATTCATTCATTATCACCCGCCAATTTTGCGTACTTCCAATAACAGCTTTTTTCACAATTATTACTCCACGAGGTAGTGCCATTAGCCCACGCATACACTTTTTCATTTTCGTATTTTGCAAAATGCCTGCGCACCCATGGCTCTTCATCTTTCATTCTGACAAAAATAGGGGTATCAATCTCAACGCTTTCCCAGTCAACAATACCAATATACTCGCCTATATCAATACATTGCCATTTATCAGCGAAACATGTACATTCTGTCGGTACCCTCGGCGTCCATACAGTCATAAGCGTGTCGCATTTGTAAAAAAATACGCCACCTTTTGCAACTTCGGCTTTTCTATACCCCAATTCGTACATAATTTTAAATAAATAGTCTGTGAATTCTTTCTTTGTCATGTTATTCCCCTTTTACAACCCAATTTTTTCGCATTTACAGCCTTTCAAAACTATCCTATCAATACATTTCATCAACTTTCGATATTCTAGCTTTGTAATTCTTCCGTCATCGTAATACGCTGTGCATTTATGGCTGGCGTCGGTTAAGCTGCTTAAATCGTAGCTTAATAAAATGCGGTCTCTAAGCTTTTTGTACCATGCTGTCATTATCTATTCACCCATTTCATACATCCAATTCGCAAGTAATACATCAATTCTTTATCACTCAATGGATATACCTCTTTTCTCGGTTTAGCGCGTTTTACAAATCCACCAAACCTCAATAAATTTCCTCTGTAACTATCTGTATCAGTTTCATCAATTATTATCAATCCTGCATCACCCAACATGTTATTAATTTCTTCACGATATTCATCATAAACGCAACTAGGCATTGCGTAATATAAGTACTTTACATTCTTACAGTCATGGTATCGTTTCTTTTTAAAATCTCTCCTAAAATCATGAATATCTGTTTTGATTTCGACTTCTGTTAGGTATTGTGTTTTTAAATCAAAATATATGAAATCAGCTTCATATTCAGTTCTTCCAGGGCAATACATGCTCACGTTTGGTATGCAGATATTATTACGAAATAGGTGTTTCCCGAGTACCACTTGAATATCATGTTCAGTCATTTTGCGCCTCAGCAATTACAAACAAGATAATCGACGTTGCGTAAAATTCAATTACTATAAACAATACTTTTAACGCATCGCTGCCAGTAATTCCGAATAGACCAATTATCCAAAGTATAAAGGTGATTACGAGCGCAATGCTTGCAACCTTTCCCATTAATCCAAATATAGCGCCAATTATCAATAACAACCCTTTCATTGTGCTATCTCCTTATATTCGTCTCGTTTAATATGATATGGCTCACTGTTCTCTACAAATATGCCTCCATGGTGGTATCCGTGGCGGTTACACCATGCACGAAATACCTTTGTTAGTTCTTCGCTTAATTCGTCTACATGCTCACGTTCGACGTTATATAAATAATCCTCGTCCGTGTCATAGACTTCATCTGGTAGCATTTCTATAACATTTTCGATTACTGCATCCCCGTCAATATCGGGAATGTAAAAACTAGGGTGTCCGATTCCGATAACAATATCATCGTTATCTGGTCTATGTAATTCTAGGTAGCTTTTGACTGCCTGCTCTACGCTATCCTCTGGGCCGCCGATTCCGTTGGGCGTAACCCAGCAATATTGTTTTCTATCTTCCTCTAACACAATTAGGCTCCTTTCATTGCTTCTTTTCGTTTCGCCATTGTCTCGCCTCGTTTAATGCCGCATGTCGAGATGAACCAAGAATGTCGGAATTTTGCGTTCAAAGCGTTCAGATATTGCTTCCATAGTCATTCATCTCCATTCTTTCAATTTCATCAATGAGCAACCCTTTATATCCCTCAAATGCTATGGCACTACCATGCGATACATTCTTGAGAATTGTATCTGCCACGCCACTCACAAAAGCCAAGCACTCAATTGCGTTAAGCCCTTTGATTTCGACTTCTAACTCGAATTTTCTATTCTTACCGCATTCGGCCTTAATATATCCCATGTTATCCCCCTTAATCTGCGATTTCTGCACATACGAATTTCAATGCAATTTCATTTGTGATGATTTCTTTCACGTTGGCGATATTACCGCAATCAATCGTGATTTGATTGTTGATTGCCTCTTGCACCGCGTCCGCTTTATCAATTGCGTCGCTTTCCGATGAGGCCGCTATAACCGCCTCTATATCAATTTCGCCTTTTAGGCGTAGTCTGTACTCTGTTTCGTTCATGTGTGTGGTTTCCTTTCATTATTAACTTTCGATATTCGATATATGAGATTGAGATAGGGGCTTTCGGTTTAGCCTTAGCCCCTCTCTTGGCAACTTGTCGGCGTTTTAGCTGTTGAGCGGTGTCGCACTCTCTAGCTTTCGCCTTGGCATATTCCTCGCATAAAATACTTGATTCGGTAATTTGATGAATTGCAATCACTACTCTAGGATTGTCCTTATCAAGCCCTACGATTTCCGAGCCGTCATAATTCACGATATATTTATCGTCCTCAATAATTCCAGCGTCTTGCAATATGTCGGAAGTTGCTTGTAATAGGCCAACCAAATCGGGCCAGCTCCGTCTGTCTTGTAAGTAATAACGGCAACATACTGAAATTGGTCCTTGAACAGTGCCAACATGTGCCAGCTGCAACAACGCCGCCTTTTCGTATCGAATAAATGCGTCCGAGGGTAGGAGTTTTCTGATATTGTCCCTTATCACAATGCGGGCGCTGTTCTTTTTCGTCCTTGGTTGGCCGTGAATTACAATTTCCAAGATTTCACCTCTATATCTTTTGCATTAATTTTTAATTTGGCGTCGATTTCCGCCCCGTCTTGCCCTATGTAATATTTCTCACGAGTATTTTATCGTCGGAAAATTTAAATGAGCATACAGGGCGAATAAATCAATTTTCTAATCTGTGAGACTGCCCCATGAATACTGCGACTTTATACTCGCCGCGTAAGCGGTCATATATGCGGCCGCTGTAATTGTCTTTAGTCCATTTGTCGCTGTAGTTTGTGGTAAGGATAATCGGCCTCATGCTGTTGTATCGTTCAATGATGATACTTTCGACTTTAGCCGCTACCCAATCCGATTTAGAGTATTCTGCCCCGAAATCATCGAGCAGCAACATTGGAATGTGTTTCAACTTTTGCTCATAGGCAAGGTACGCCACTCTATCGCCCTTTGATAAGGCGAGCATAGTATCAAGCAGGTTAGGCATAGAAATCATCATTGCCCCTGTGTTTAACTTCATCACCTCTTTCAAAATGCATACAGCGAGCGACGTCTTGCCTGTGCCAGCGGGCCCCCTTAATATGAGTCCCTTTCCTGTATTCATGTATTCCGCTAGATTATCCCTATAATCTTTAACGATTGCATATGCCTCTTTGTTAGCACTTTGAAATGTGCCATGCTCTTTGAGCCATTCAAAACTCATGCCGTAGTAGCGTTTAGGAATACCAGCCGCTGCATATGTTTCATTGATGTTAGTTTTAAGTACAATCGGCTTGTCATAGATTGGCTTAAAAAACTCAATCTTTTCCGTAGGTCTTGGCCGCCTCTTGCTCCCAGTCGACTTGCTCATCTTGTCTCGTAGTCGCTCGAGTGCTGCCGCTACATCCATTTGTTCCATTTTCTAACCTCTGATTTTTCAAAATTCCCTCAACGTATCCTATTCTGGATTTGCCTTTCTCTTTTGCTATGCGTACGGCGTCCGCTACATTGACAAGGCCATATTCATCGATAAGGTCGTCAAGTTTGCCTTTGACAAAAGAGGAGATAAGACCGAATAAGCTTATCCACAAATTATATATATCTGTGTTTGACATAGGGGCAAGAGATTGAGAATTTTCGATTTCTTTATCTTCTCTAGTTGTAGATATAGTTATATCTCTATCTCTGTGTTCTAACTCTTTATGTATCTCTTTATGTAACTCTTTCTCTATCTCTATCTCTTTCTCTCCGTAACAGGTTTGTAACGTCGGCGAACATTCTTGTAACATAGGTGTAACATTGTTACATAACGACGTAACATTGTTACACTCTGAACCTTTTGACTTTTCTCGAAGTTTCCGCATTCTACTGGCTGCAGCGGTTTCCGAACCTGTATTATTATTTGCCTCGGGTAGATAATACTCGTCATTTTCGCATTCAATTAATAAACCATTTTTTAAGAGATAATTTACAGTTATTTGAACATTTTGTTCATCTTCATCAATGTCAAGCGCTAACTCTGAAACGAATGTATCCTCATAGCCGTCAAAGTATAATTTCCCGCCGTCAATGATTGACCTTAATAACATTTTGAGATAGATAATTGTGTAGGTATCCCCACCAGCTACCCGCCGCAATCGCTTAATTTCTTTCTTTTGGAAGAAATCCTTATGCAGCCGTAGCCAGTAATATCGCTTAGGTTCTGACATAACGCTCCTTTCTATTTGACAGGCGATAACGTGATATAATCTCTGTCGCTCGTCTTGCCATATAGCCCAATCTGTAGGCCATAGTCTAAAATGCTTTTTACTGTATTGGCTGGCACGCCTGTCTCCTTTTCTATTCGCACCATAAACGTAGGCGTGTAAGAAATATAAAACGCCCTTAATGATTCGATAAAATCCCTTACCTTTACCCAGTCAGCGCCGAATTGAGCGAGCATTTTATCGTTATTTGTCATCGTTTACTACCTCGCCAGTTTCCGCGTTGATAACCTCGCCACCTACGATATAGGTATCATGATTTGTAACGGGTTCGCCTGTTGGTTCATTATCGCCAATTTCTGCGTCGATAGTTTCACCGTCGAATGTAGCGTCAAGTTCGCCGTTTTCATTCATTCTAATCACGGCCCCGTCATTGCTAACCGCTTGCGCCATATGAACATCTTCAATGCTAAGAGGCCCAAACTTTGATAGCAGGCGTTTGAGAATGGTCTTTTCAGCCATTACGTTAAAATCTGCAACACCCCATTTATCGGTGCCGCCCTTATAGTTTTGAGCGTACTTTTGAGCGTGTTTCTGAGCCTCATCGATTGTCATAAATAAGTACTTCTCGAATCCGTTTTTTAGCTTAAAATAAGCTAGATAACCGATGACCTTATCGGATACTCTTTCACCGAACTCAAATTGACCTAGTAGGCGGTTCTTTGTTTCAAGCTCGCCCTCGTATACAGTCGCTGAGCCCATGTCTACGTACTTATTTGTGCGTTGGGCTAGTTGGATATATCCTTTATAGCCGAGTTGGAATTGTGCGGCCCCTTTATAAGGCACGATGTAGGCGAACCCAAGAGATTGATTGATTGGCAAGTCCAACATGGCCGCCTGTGCTGCTGCACCGATGACTGTCGCGGGGTCGGCTTTCATGAGGTAATTACTACTATTTGTTACCGCGATAATACTCGAAATAAACCCAGCCGCCTTTTTGCCGAGCATTTCTTCAAATCTCTTTTTGAATGCTGGTGTTTCGAGCATGCCTTTTACTGTCTTAGCCTCTTCTTGAGCTACGATATTATTTTTCTTTAGTTCAATTCCTGTTGTAGTTGCCATTATTATTTATCCTCGCTTTCTGGGAATGCGTCGCCTCTGACACCAGCCGCATAGGCACGCAATGCTGTAATTTCAGCTTTTAGTTGTAAGATTTTTCTTTCTAGGCTTTCAATAACGTATCCTCTATAGTTAAAGTCGTCCTCTAAAGACTTATTTTTTGTTTTTAGCTGCTCGATTTCAGCAAGTAAATGCTTTCTTTTTGGTTTTGTTTCTACTGTTTCAATTGATGTATTTTCCATTATTTTTTATCCCCTATTACAATTTTTTTGTTCTTAAAATCAATATAGATAGTTTCAACCTCTACATCTAAAATATGTGTGTTAGTCGCAGGCTTAATTTTTACTCTAAAATCGTAAGGCACTGCCTCAATAATTTTTCTTAAATCATTAGCATGCATTATTTAACCTCGAATCTACGACTTAGCTCGCCGATTTTAATATATTGCTTATGTAACTCTGGATAGTCATCCTTGAACGCTTTGGCGTCAAACGTTTCACGCGGTTTCGTAGATTTCCATGAAACATAATGCTCGCCGTATGTGGCTTTTTCGTTATCTTTCAAAAAATCTTTCATCACGTTTTCAATACCACGCTTTTTAGTTTCTAACTCGGATAGTTGATTTTTGATTTCTAAATAATCGATAATCATGTTCCCGTAGTTAGCAGGTAGTTCCACACTTTGGCCGTTGCTCTTTTGATAGAGTTTTTTGAGTGCGTTTTCGCATTGTTTCGTATCATCTGGCGCTGGCATGGTCTTATTCTCAACCAGCTCCCAGAATGCTGCACCCGTGTCGATAATTGCAGCTATAACTTCCTCATTACGCTTGATTTCCTTGTAATAGAATGTATTTCCACCTACGAGGCAAGCTATCCACCAGCTAGATTTGCCAGTAACAGCCATGTAATGCTGACATTGGATATAATAGGCATCTGGCACATTGTCACCGTCCCATTCATTAGCTTTGAATGCGTTGGCCGTCTTACATTCGAGGCCAGCGTCTAGGCCGACGATTTCGCGGTCGATGTTAGCCAACAAATAAGGGTATTCATCACTTTGTAGAGTGAAATTGTTGTTTCTAACTTTCCACCCAGTACGCTTTGCAAATTCTTGCGCGACTACTTCCTCGAGTACATTCCCCCAATACATCGGCTCGCTTTCCTTTTCCTCAACGGCGTCGCTTGTTTTATCGAGCCATACATCAATAGGGCTGCGCCAAGGGCTTAACCCTAGTACTGCGGCCATATCTGAACCGCCAAGGCCTAACTTACGAACTTTTAGCCATTCCTCTCGAGTGGCGTTTTTGCTGTCAAAAATTTTCTTGTACATATTTGTGTGGTTTCCTTTCTTTTGACAATTAAGAATAGATACATTACAATGTTGTTGTGTGGTTTCCTTTCGTTTTTAACGACTGGAACGTTGAACAGTCAGCTTTTCGTTGACTGTTCTTTTTTTTATGCCAGCCATAGCATGGCGATAATAACAAGGCAATGTAATACGAGCGCCGCCGATAGCGCCATACTTACACTCATCAAGCATTCAATAATAAAATTCATAATTTCACCTCTAAACTAACCAAAGCACCACTGCCGCATATATCAACGTTACCCAGCCAATAACTCCTATAATGTCAATAAGTTTCATTCTGTTTTTCTTTGGGCGTCTGCGTCTGCGCCGTGGTCTTTCTTGTGTCATCATTGTGTAGTTTCCTTTCTTTCCATGCCTCAAAGTCCGCTAGATTTTGAGGCTTACTATAAAACTCATATATCGCGTCTATAAATAACTCCATATCATTTACCTATAAAACGATTAATAAAATACTGCTGGCCCTTACCTGTTACTTTAGGCGTTTTGTTTAAGCTAACTCGGCCGTCAGAATGAGTAATAACTGTTTCTTTAATTCTGAATAGACCCATTTCCATGGCTCTTTGAGTTGGCATGTTGTAAGAGTTGCCTTTTCGTGAAATTAGAAAGCCCTCATTTCTTAACTGTTCAAACAGTCTATTTTGTCCGACTGCATAGCCGTTTTGGCTTAACAGTTTGGCGAGGTCGCCTACTAAAATATCTGTATTGCTAGTACTTACAGCGTCGGCAAAAAGCACTTTCGGCCGTTGAGCCTCAACTAAAGCTTTTGTCTTATTGTGCTGCTCTACCTCATCTGCATAAGCTCGTAAGGCCTCTGGCAAGGTTTGAGGGATATTCATAGAGTAGCTGCCTGTTTTGCGTAGTGCAGGGAGTACTTCGTGTGTTATCCAACGTTTGAATTCTTTTGCCTCTGGCTTACGGCTTGAAAGTACCAAGCTATATAGTCCATATTCATTGACGATATTTGTTTCACCTTGACGCCCTAGATTAAATCTAGCCCGTTCATCATCATCTAATCGTTTCAACGCATCTGTTGTATTTTTGATTTCTAAACAATCACATACGTCTTTAGCAACGAACCACGGTTCATTATTTTGTAGGATAATTCGAACGTCTCCAAACATCACATTATTAAACACTTGTAATTCGTTCATTTTTTCACTCCATCAAATACGTTTTAAATCGTATTTTTTACCCAAAAAAATATTATCTAAGCTTATATGATAATATTTAGCCAATGCTTGTAATAAATTAATCGGAATGCCACTACTATCATTTTCGTATTTCAATAATGTTTGATGGTGAATTTTCAAATCACTCGCAACCTGTTTAGCACTCAAATTATAATTAACTCGCAAGGCTCTCAAACTAATTTTATTCATTTTAAATCACCCCCTTTATTAGTTTGTTCCAAAACCTTAATTATATGTTAATACGAATTAAATCGTATGTCAATAAAAAATTCGTATTTTTTCGTATTTACTATGTTTTTTACATTTACAAATACGAATTAATACAATATTATATACTTAATAATAGTATTTATTTTAGTATTATTAAGGAGTACACTATGGCACGTGGACGAGGCTCATCAACACCTCAAGATTTAGAATATATAAAAATCATCTCTTCTAATATAAACCGATTACTTGAATATCATAATTTAAAACAAATAGATTTATCTAAGGAGACTGGCATACCTACTAGTACAATAACTGGCTATGTTAAAGGCACATCTCTGCCAATTCCAGGGAACATCCAAAAAATCGCTGATTATTTCAGGGTAAATAAATCAGATATCGACCCTAGATTTAAACAATTAACAGATACAAAAAAGCAAAATAAAGAACAAAAAAAAGAATTCGCTAATGATTATCAATACATACCCTATGCTGTATCAGCTGGAGAACTAACAGAAATAGATAGTATTAACTTTTATAAAAAACTCTCTGTACCAGATATATTGATGGGCAAGTATGCAGGCAATAAAAATATTGTACTCATGCCAGTAAACGGTGAAAGTATGAACAACGTTATAGCTAATGGTTCAACTATTGCGGTACTTACAAAAACTCCATTAGCTAACATCCATGATAACGATATAGTTGTAATACGTCACAACGGTGATTATAGTGTTAAACGTTTTTATAACGACACAGCACATCAAGAGTATGTATTTAAACCAGATAGCACAGATTTATCGTTTAGAGATATTATTTTTAGTTATGACAACGCCGATAATTTAGAACTCATAGGTAAGGTTGTAATGTATAGTATTATTTTATAAATATTTAGGAGGTATTTATTATGTATTGTTCAAATTGTGGTTCTAAACTAGATGATAATGTAAAATTTTGTTCTAATTGTGGGACACCTATAACGGGTAATGCCTCACCTGCTCCAGTGCCAGATGTACAAACAGCAAATGAGATAACATCTATGCCGGAGTATCCAAAAGAGGTTAACGGGGTAACATTCAATGCAGTACAAGTGGCACTAGATACTAAATTATTTGAAAAGTCAGGATTTACCGCCACAATAGAAACCGCTGATGAAATCAAAAAAATCTCCGGTTGTGGAACGTGGAAATCATCAAGCGCAGCAACACAAATGCTAAATGATGAAACGTTAAAAAACATTGTAAAAGCATACCAAAGCGGACAACCTCTATCTGTAAATATAAATGTCGATGACGGACAATTACGATGTCCGCAATGCCACTCAGCGCAAATCGAAATTGATAAACAAGGATTTAGCGGCGGTAAGGCTCTTGTTGGCGGGTTATTAACTGGCGGAGTGGGATTAATAGCAGGGTTTCACAATAAAAATAAGCGAAAAGGGAAATGTTTAAAATGTGGATATAGTTGGAAAATTTGATATAAAAATAAAAACAGCCCCCATTTAGGGGGCTATATAATATAGAAAAAGCCGAGTGTCAACTCGGCTTTATTCTGTGAATATTCTGTAAAGATGAAACTATTATAACATAAAGGAATGAATTCAATGGAATTATCAAAAGGCGTGATATATGCACGCTATTCGTCCGATAAGCAACGGGACGAGTCCATAGAGGGCCAAATACGAGAATGCACCGAATACGCCCAGCGTGAGGGTATTCTTATTACTAAAATATATACAGATAGGGCTTTATCGGCTCGAACAGATAACCGCCCAGAATTCTTACAAATGATACGAGATAGCGCCAATCAATCATTTAACTATGTGATAGTGTATCAGCTTGATAGGTTTAGTCGTAGCCGTGAGGATAGCGCCAAATATAAGGGTATACTCCGCCGTAACGGGGTTAGAGTGTTGAGTGCCAAGGAACACATCACCAATGAGCCAGCTGGTATTATCCTCGAAAGCATGCTCGAGGGTATGGCCGAGTATTATTCTGTTGAGCTATCGCAAAAGGTAAAGCGCGGCATGACAGAAAACGCACTTAAAGGCAAGATGAACGGCTCGGCCATTCCGCTCGGCTATGACCTTACAGAAAGCCACCATTTAGCCGTGAATGCTCACGAGGCCAAGGCGGTAAGGTTAATATATAGCTTATATCTCAAACAGTACTCGCTGACTAAAATAGCGAATATTCTACATAGTAAAGGATATACAACCAAACGAGGCGGCAAGATTTCGTATAGCGTTGTCCGCAGCATATTGAGTAATGAAAAATATATCGGTGTGTATCAATGGGGCGATATTAGAATCGAGGATTCTATCCCGCCTATTATATCAAGAACAATATTTAACGAGGTGCAGCGGATGCTACCGACTAGAATCAAGAACAAAGGACGTAGAAGTGAAATGTATAATTTATGTGGCCGCTTAGTATGCGGCGAGTGCGGCGGGCATTATATGGGGTCTACTGCCACATCACGCAACGGCGAAAAACATCATTATTATGTATGTACCAATCGCCGTAAACATCACACATGCAACGCGCCAAACATACGCCGTGATGAATTAGAAGATTTAGTAATCAATCGTACTCTTGAAATCTTAAAGCAACCCCAAATTATCACCCGCATAGTCGATTTAGTTATGAGCGGATATAATAACACTACCCAAGAGGCTAAAACGGCCATACAGGGCATACAGGGCAAAATTAAAGCTATTGATGCAGAACTAGATAATTGTATGGCGGCTATTAAACAGGGATTTATTAATGAGCGCCTAAAAAACGAAATCGAAAGCCTAGAAAAGGAACGTCAAGACCTACTCGAGCAAAAAGCGAACCATGAAAGCGTAATATCACCTATCAAATTTACAGCCGAGCATATCGAGTATTTCCTCGAAAGAATGGCAAACGAAAACCCTAGCACTAAAGCAGGCCGTTCGCGTATTCTTGATACTTTTATCAAGAGCGTAACCGTATATAGTGATAGGGTTGAAATCGTATTTAATTATAAGAATGAACTGCCAGAATTTAGCGCTCAATCTGCAAGCGGTTCGCATTTTAGCGTTTTGGTGGGCCCACCTGGGATCGAACCAGGGACCGACCGGTTATGAGCCGGTTGC
>ERZ773076.200-NODE-200-length-33517-cov-11.307902_pt1 | contig 33517 bp, 33 predicted proteins | sample MGYA00580613_ERZ773076 | MGnify/ENA primary metagenome ERZ773076 (study PRJEB29015, sample SAMEA2738005) | human oral metagenome | biome: human oral; feature: human-associated habitat; material: dental | place: China | collected 2057 ...
CTGTACCTAGTGACCCGCTCCCTTGACCCCACCGGCGGGGGCCGGGCACGCTGGGTGATCAGATGGAAGCCCGCACTCAACGCGTTCGCAATCACCTTCGCTGAACGATTCGACCGAACCACTCACTGATGAAAACCGCCGGACCCTACACACCGTTTATCGGACAGACCCCTGCCTCATGTGGAGGTCTCCGGCTGGGCATGATCGAGCATGGAGCTTACGATGAGCCAGCGGCAGGCTGTGACGAAGAGGAAGGCATTGGCGTATCGCAGTGCTGATCGGGCGGGCAAGACCCGTATCTTGGATGAGTTGGTTGATTTGACCGGCTGGCACCGTGACTACGCCTGCGCGGCACTGCGTCAGGCGCTGGTCGTCAAGCCGGCCCGGCCCCGCCGGCCTCGGCCCCAGGTCTATGGCGATGAGCTGCCGCCTGCTCTGGTCCGGTGCTGGGTATTGCTGCGGGCCCCGGCTGGCAAGATCCTGACCCCCTTCATGCCCGTGTTGGTGCCGTTGCTGTGAGCTGAGGGTGAGATCACCGTGACCGATGCCCAAGCCGAGCTGCTCGCCCAGATCTCAGCGGCCACGATCGACCGGATGCTGGCCGACCAACGATCGCGGATGAGGTTGCGGAGCCGTACCCGTACCAGGCCTGGATCACTGTTAAAACACCAGATCCCGATCCGCACCTTCGCGGACTGGGATGATACTGCCCCGGGGTTCGTGGAGATCGATCTGGTCGCTCACGACGGCTGCATCGCGACGGGCGAGTGCTACTTGCACGCCCACCATGACCGACATCGCCACCGGCTGGACCATCAACCAGCCGGTGCCCAACCGGGCCCGCAAGCGGGTCGTGGAGGCCATCGATCATGCCGCGAGCCAGTTCCCCTTCCCGATCAAGGGTATCGACTCCGACAATGGCAGCGAGTTCATCAACCATCAACCTTGAGGCTTATTCACAGACGGCGCGTCGACCAGCGAAACCCCTAGTCAGAGCACACTTGAGGATGACTGTGAATAAGCCTCCTTGTTGCGTCTCGAGTTTGATGGAGGCAGTGATCCTCTCTGTCATCACTGCCTCCATCAAACTCGAAGACGCAACAGTCCCTGTCCCTACTACGAGACTAGGCTGGCAGCCCATCGCGCAGCTTGTTCCTGTTGGCCAGCGACGAGAACGTCGCCAGCGGTGACGGTGAAAGAGGGGCCGCGTTCCACTTGGAAACCCCGTGCACTCAGCCGTTTGGCAGCTGCTTTCGCGGCGCAGCCGAACAGGGTGGCGAACCGCCCAGTCGACGTGTCGAATGTGATGGTTCGGGTCCCGGCAGAGATGTTTGCGTGCTTGATCCACTCCGCAAGTCCTCGCTGCGGAGGCGGTTGGATACGATTCGCGCTGCCAGTAGAGCTGCGAGTGGCGGCCAACTGTCGGCTTTTGGGAGTCGGTAGCGCAGCCTCGTGGGTTGGGGCGCCCAGCAGTAGCAGGTTGATGTCGTCGGGGATGACATCGGGCGCCTCGTCGAAGCTCTGAATCTGAGCGTTAGGCAGGGCATCCGCAATGGCGTGAGCGATTTGCAGTGTGTTGCCGAAGTATGACTCGATGATGATGCGTGTGTTCATTGTTTGTCCTTGGGCATGGTGATGACTAGGACGTCGCCGTCGGTGGTGAATGGGGCGGGGGTGAGGGATTTCTCTGCGGGACCTTTGAGTACGGCTCCGCTGTCTGTGCTGAATCGGGCGCCGTGGCTGTCGCAGACGATTTCCTGCCCCTCGACGCGGCTGACCTTCACGCCGGCGTGGGGGCAGGCCGCGTAGTAGGCGTGGAAGGTTCCTGCTGTCGGCTGTGTCACTACGTACCACCCGACCAGGGCCCCGCCACCTACGGGCACATCGGATTTCTGGACGCGCTGGGTGCCGCCTTCGCCACTGCGCTCCGTGCTGCATCCCGACAGGCCCACGACGGCGAGGGTGGCGCCTGCGCCGAGGCCCAGCGAGGTGTGGATCAGTGTGCGGCGTGTGCACGCGTGCGGTGACGCCTCCCCGTCTCGATACATACCCACTCCTAGATGAGACATTATGTATCAAGTACGATATCGTGCGGCGAGTCGGAGTGCAACGCGGGGCGTTTCAGAAGGAGGACGGGAGCCTGTGAGCAGGGCGCAGAATAACCCTCGGAGGAGTGGGGAACAGTCCCTGTCTGGTGGTTCCTCGGCGCTGGGGGTGAGGGAACGGCTTCTCGCTGCTGGGGTCGAGATCGTCTCCGAGGCTGGTTTGGACACGGGACTCGGGAGGCTCAACTTCGAGGAAGCCATCAAGCGGGCACACGTGGCGCGAGCCACCGCCTATCGCCAATGGTCGACCAAGGAGGCTTTCGGGAACGCCGTTCTCGTGGAGCTGGCCAAGGGGCTGCACCTCGCCTCCGATTTCGTGGCCGAGGTTCCGGCCATCGTCGCAGACATGGTTGGTGACGGATCGGCGCTGGCCACACCTCAAGGGCGGCGGAACCTGATCGTCGACCTGACTCGGACGCTCGTCAAAGGTGACTTCGAAAGCATCCTGCAATCACCGAGCTGGCATCTCCATGCGGCCCTCAGCGCCGCGTCCTCCTCGCTGACCGACCCCGAACTCCGCGCCTCCGTTACCGCTGCACTGCGCGTGTCCGATCAGAGACGCATCGAAGCTCGCGCCCAGCTGTACGGGCAGTTCGCGGCATTTGCGGGATACCGTCTGCGCGCCCCCCTGGCTGGCCCCTCCGGTTTTCGGCAGATGTCCGAGGCGGCAGGTGCTGCCTTCACGGGTTTCCTGATTCGTGCCCAATACGACACGACCGTCACAGCGGAGACCATGCGACTTCGGGCCTTCGGTATGTCGGAGCCGCGCCAATGGAGCCCGCAGACTTTTGCATCGACAAACGGAATCTTCTCCCACATCGAACCCGACCCGGGCATCACATGGGATCAGGAACGAATCTCGGACCTGCTGCTGACTGATTTCACCAGCCTGTTTCGCGACCCACAGTTGTAGTCGCGAAACCCGACAGGGTATCGCATAATTCGTATGTTGAGGTAGGTGGGCATGGTCGAGGCTGGCAATACGAGGTTCCTTGGCTCCTCACGAGACTGGATTCGGTGCCATGTCGTCTGATCCCGGGCGTCGTTCTGGGAGGAGTATCACTACAATGCTGAAAGCCGCGAGCGGAGAAGTGGTTTGAAGACGCTTCGGATGTGTCATTGGGATATGTCGATGGGTTGTTGATACCTGTCGGATAGCCTGATGGCTGGCATGTACCATGCCGCGTCCTCTTGTGATTGCAGTTTTTATTAGTTTTCCCAAGGGAGGGAAGAAATAAAATGGCACGTCCCTGCCCGGGGGGTCCTGTCCCCGAACCCAAGGACCTGAAACCTCCATCTTTTCCTGATCCACAACCGGACCTGACCGGAGCTGCTCTCTCGGAGCTGACGCTTTCTTTCTGGGCCAAGAGCGGCAAATCGGATCCGACGACCTGGCTGTCCGTGAGTCAGCACCTGATGGATGCTGCCGATGTCGCGGGGCTGCTCTTCGACCACTACCTGTCGGAGCATCATCGTCGGCTCCTGGCGTCGGTTTGGGACGGTGAAACGTCCAAGGCGCGAGCCGCGCTGGTCTTCCTGGCGGGTGTTCACGACGTCGGGAAGATTTCTCTCCACTTCTGCTGCCAGCACACCGGACTCGCGGAGTTCGTCCGTGAACTCGGCCTGCCTGTCCCGGAGAAGAGGGACGTGCAAAACCGCGAGCATCTTCCGCACGGATTCGCCAGCCAGTTCGCGCTGGTGGATGCCGTGGCGGCAGGCGGCGGCCAAAGAGAAAGCGCCGCCCAATGGGGGGTCATTGTGGGCGTCCACCATGGACGTTACCCGGACCCGGCGGTTCTCGGAGTGGCGCGTAAGGAATATGAGAGCAGGGACGGTTGCCTGGGAAGCGACCCCCGCTGGCACGAATCCAGGCAGGAGACCATCCGGTGGATGGCCCGTCGGTCGGGTTTCCCCATTGAGAACTGTGCCGAGACGGCGCTGCCCGAACTGCCGATCACTGTGGCCGCCGCCTATTCCTCGGTGGTCGTCATGGCAGATTGGCTCGCGTCGAACGAGGACTACTTCCCCCTCCTGCCCCAGGAGGAACGCCGGGAACCACTGAACCCGGTGGAACAACGGCAAAGAGTCGAGCAGGGATGGTCGCTGGCGAAGGTGCTGCCCCCCGTGAGGGCCCCGAGGGGCGAGGGGGCGAACCCTCTCGACCACTATCGCCACAGGTTCGGTTGGGGCCCCGAGATGCAGCCGACCAGAGCCCAGCAACGGGCGATCGAGATCGTCAACGATGAAGATCCCGACCTCATGATCGTCGAGGCCCCTCCAGGATCGGGAAAGACCGAACTGGCCTTCGCCGTTGCCGAGGGACTGATGCGGAAACGCGGGCTGCAAGGGGTGATGATCGCCCTTCCCACGCAGGCCACCACCGATGCCATGTATGCCCGTTCCGTGGATTGGCTGAAATCCATTCTGAAGGACAGCCCCCAGGAGATCGGCATCCACCTGGCGCACGGCAAGAACGACCTCAACGAGGGTTTCCTCTCGCTTTTTGGCAGGCGACAAACTCCCGTGCAGGTCTACGACGACGAATCGGGTGGCGGCGAAGAGAACGGCCTGCTGGCCAGCAGATGGATGGCGCTTCGGTGGCGCGCCACCCTGTCGCCGGTCGTCGTCGGGACGATCGATCAGGTGCTACTGGCCGCCCTGAAATCGCGACACGTCCTGATGCGTCACCTGGGGTTGATGGGCAAGGTGGTGATCATCGACGAGGTGCACGCTGCCGACACCTACATGGAGGTGTACCTGGAGACGGCACTCACCTGGCTCGGGCTGTACCGGGTACCCGTCGTGCTGCTCTCGGCCACGCTCCCGTCGGATCGTCGGCGTGGCCTCGTCGCCGCCTACCGCCGCGGACGCACCCACGGTGAACTGGGTGACGATCCCGGCCTGGATGGTGACATCGGCTACCCGGTGATCACCACCGTGAGTGAGGAGGGCCGCACCATTCACCGCGAGGTGGTTTCGGGGGGCGGTGTTCACACACCCAAACGAATCGTCCCGCTCGATGTGGTCGACGAGAACTCCGTGGCGGACCTGGTGGGGGAGAAAACAAGAAAAGGCGGCTGCGCCGTTGTCATACGCAACACGGTCAGGGCAGCCCAGGAAACCTACGACGTCCTGGTGCAGAGGTTCGGCACCGATGAGGTCACGCTGCTGCACTCGCGTTTCCTGGCCTGCGATCGGGTGGAACGCGACAAACGGATGCTGCATCTCTTCGGCAAGGACGGCTCCAATCGTCTCGGGCGGCACATCGTGGTCGCCACCCAGGTCATCGAACAGAGCCTGGATGTCGATTTCGACGTGATGATCACCGACCCGGCCCCCATGGACCTCGTGTTGCAACGGATAGGGCGCCTGCACAGGCACCCGGGGCGGAGAAGACCAGCCGGGTTGGAGGAGGCCGTCTGCCACGTCATCGTCACCGACCGCAGTGCCTCGCCGTGGGGTTACGGGCGTGGCAGCGAGGTCGTCTACGGGGCGTATCCGCTTCTCAGATTCCTCGGTGTCCTGGCCGATCACCCCGACGGACTGGTGGTCGAGGAACCCGGCGACTACGCGGCCTACACGCAGCTCGCCTACTCGACGAAGGAAGTCGGTCCGCAATCGTGGGCAGAAACCGTCGAGAAAGCCTGGGAGAAACAGGGCGTCGAGAACCGCAGGTCGATCGACAAGGCACATCACTACTTCCTGGGTGGGAGCGAGCTGCCGACGTGGGAAGCAGACGCCTTGGTGTCCTCGTTCGCCGGGAACGCGGCGACAGGGGATGAGGGCCTGAACAAGGAGGGCATTTACGCGCAGGCAGCGGTGCGGGACACGGAAGATCAGATTCCCGTGCTCATCGTGCCTTTGGATCCCTCGATGGGAAACGTCCCGGTCATTCCTCCGTGGTTGGAGGATGAGAACGGCATTCCGGTGGCCCTGGACGTCGGAACCTGGCCCAGTGCCGAGCAGGTGAGGCGGGTGCGATCCTGGAGCATCTCGTTGCCGCCGTGGTCTTTTAGGGATAAGGGCGATTCTCTTGACGAGACCATCGAAAAAATTGTCAGTGCCATCTGGGATTGTGAAATCACCCGGAACTGGGAGTGGCTCGAACACCCCCTGTTCAGGGGCGAGCTGATTCTCCCGATGAGCCGTGTGGACGCGTACTCGACTCGCCTGGAGACGGAACTACACAACCGCAAACTCGTATACACCCAGGAGAAAGGGCTGGAGGTGCAGGAACTTGACCGAATGTGACTACAACCTGCTGGACGAGGAGTGGATCCCCGTCCTGCTCACGGACGGTGGCGTGGAAAAGGTGGGAATCCTCGGGGCATTCGAGCGCGCCCACGACATCGAGGATCTCGCCTGCGAGCTGCCGACGCAGAAGATCGCCATCCAACGTGTGCTCTTGGCCATCTGCTACCGGGTGGTGCCGTTGGCGAATAAGAAAAACTGGAAAAACCTGCGGCGTGCGGGTTTGCCGGTGGATGCGATCCGTGCCTATCTGGAGAAGTGGCGCGACCGCTTCTACCTGTTCGGTGGAAGGTATCCGTTCATGCAGGCTCCGGATCTGCGCACGCCGAAGGGTGCGGTGTCCGGGCTGGAGAAGATCGTCGCCGATGTTCCGAACGGTGAACGACTCTTCGCCACCCGCCACGGACGGGCCCTGAAACGCATCACCCCTGCGGAAGCAGCTGTTTGGGTGATCCACACGCAGGCATACGATCCCTCCGGCACACGCTCGGGCGCCGTCGGCGACGATGAAATGAAAGAGGGCAAGGGATATCCCATAGGCCCCGCGTGGTGTGGGCAGACCGGCACCGTCTGGCTCCGGGGTGACAACCTTAGGGAGACTTTGATGTTGAACCTGGTCGTCGCGGATACGGTGTGCCTTCAGGGACCATCCTCACAGAGCGACGAGGCGGCCTGCACGTGGGAATCAGATGCGGTGGAAACCGCGGCGCGGCGCGACTACAGCAGGGAAGGCAATCCGGACCCGAACGGGATCGGCATTCCTAGGCTGCTCACCTGGCATTCCCGGCGGATGCGCCTGCACGGCGACCGCGATGGCGTGACCGGGGTGGTCCTGGCTCAGGGCGACAAGCTGGGGCCGCAGAACATGCAGCGCTTCGAACCCATGAGCCTGTGGCGATACTCCGACTCACAGTCCAAGAAGTTCAAGGAACACGTCTACATGCCCGCCAAGCACGAGCCAGGACGGGCCTTCTGGCGGAACCTGCCATCCACCCTGCCGGTGAACGAGAAAATCCCCGGCTTCGACAAGCGTGAGCAGCAAAAGTTCCAGCAGTCCGCCACCCTGCTCTTCCAGACGCATTTGAAAACCTTGGAGCTGGATGTCCCAGCGCGCATCCGCCTCGAGGCCGTCGGAATGACCTATGACGATAAAAACGAGAGTTATGTCAAGGATCTATATCACGATCAGATGACCTTGGCGAAGGTGCTGTTGGAGGAGGAAGGTAAGGCACTCGCCTACTTGGTGACGAAGCAGGTTGATAACGTCGAAGAGGTTGCCAAAGCCATCGGATTCCTGGGGGCCAACCTCTCACGGGCGGCTGGGGAAAGTGGAGACGGCGCGGGCGAGGGTGCCCAGAAACGAGCCAAGGAGAGTTTCTTCGCACTGATCGATGATCCTTTCCGCTCTTGGCTGGCATCACTCGACGGGAACAGCGATGTCGACGACAAGCAGCGGGAATGGACCGAAACCGCCCGGAGAATAGCGAAACAGGTCGCCGGTGAGCTGATCGCATCCGCCCCCCGCTCCGCGACCACGGGGCGGAACACTGGCAAGACCTACATGAGCAGCGGAATCGCCGAGAACTTTTTCAACAAGGAGCTGAACAAAACACTGCCACCCACCAACTCCATGAAAGGAGAGAACAAGTGACCGCGGATACCGTGGATGCCACCCCGACCGATGCATCCGAGAACGTGGACTGGAACGGTCCCCTGCGCTCAGCAGACGACGTCAAGAAACGAGTGCGCAGCGTGATCAGAATGCGACAGAAAAACGATTCGGCCGCGGTGGCCGCCCGCGCCCACCTGCGTTCCGCCGCCGGACGGGAGGTCGGGGACGTGCCCGCCATCTGGTCCTACACCCTCGACAGCGGGTCGGAGAAAGAGCTGGGACAGAAACCAACCGTGGGGGAGCGTGCCGTGCACACCGCGCTCACGCTGTGGGCCCTGCACCAAGGATCGAACGACGCTCCCATGAACAGCACATGGAAACACGAACGCACCATCGGCGCTTCCGTTCGCAGACTGGCTCACGCCGACATGGGAGGTCGTGAGCGAGCTGAGGAGCATCCCGTCTACAAGCGATTGTGCGCCATGATCGCCGCCCCCACCTTCGAATCCTTGACCGTGCACGCGCGGGGCCTGGTCAGCATGCTCGGCAGCGCGGAAATCCCGATGGACTACGGACGTTTCGCGGCGGACCTTTACAACTGGCAGAAACCGGAGCGCCGCGCGGGCGTGTTGCGTCAGTGGGGCCGTGATTTCGCTCGGACCCCGGCCGATGAGGAACAAACCGGCTCCTCCACCACAACCTCTATCCCCGAACCCAACTAATTTGAAAGGAACCACTTCCATGGCACGTTTCGTCGACATTCACGTCCTGCAGACCCTCCCTCCGTCCAACCCGAACAGGGATGACACCGGAGCCCCGAAATCGGCCACCTTCGGCGGCGTTCGCCGCATGCGGGTCTCCTCCCAGGCCGTGAAGCGGGCCACCCGTCAGGACTTTATCGATTCCCTGCCGGAAGGAAACCGGGGAATCCGCACCAAGCGGGTCGTCGAGGTGCTGAGGGACGCTGTCGTCCAGCGTGATCCGGCATTGGCTGAGACCGCTGCAGGCTTGGCGGAGATGGCACTCACCGAGATGGGTTTCAAACTGAAGAAACCTCGTCGCAACAAATCCGAAGCGATGACCGACGAGCAGCTCAAGGAAGCCGGATTCCTGGTGTTCCTCTCCGCCAAGCAGGTCGAACACGTGGCGGACGCCATCGTCTCCGTCGCCCACGCCGATGATGCGAAGAAGGCATTCAAGGAACTCAAACCCAAGAAACTGATCGATGTCGACCACTCCGTCGACATTGCTCTCTTCGGGCGAATGGTGGCGGAACCCAACAGCATCAACGTCGATGCCGCCTGCCAGGTGGCGCATGCGCTGGGGGTGGGGGCCGTCGAGTCGGAGTTCGACTACTACACCGCTGTGGATGACGCGAAGAACGCCGATGATGAGGCTGATGAGGGCGCGGGCATGATAGGTTCTATCGAGTTCGCATCGGCGACGCTCTACCGCTACGCGACCATCAACCTCAAACTGCTGAAGGAAAACTTGGGTTCCGAGCAGGTGGCTGATGAGGCCGTGAAGGTCTTCATCGACAGTTTCGTGCGTTCCATGCCCACCGGAAAGATCACCACCTTCGCGAACCGGACGTTGCCCGATGCGGTTCTGGTGCAGGTGCGCGACGATCAGCCAATCAACCTGGTCGGCGCCTTCGAGAGTCCTGTCGTGGCCGACCAGAAAGGCTTCGTCGAACCGGCCGTGAAAGAGCTCGTCGACTTCGAGAAGGAACTGTGCGAGGGCAGCGGCCTGCTGCCCGAGAAGTCTCTCGTCGCCTGGACTGTCGCACGTGCCCAGGGGATTGGGGCTATCGGGGAACGTGTCCCGCTGGTGGACCTGGGTGAGGCAACAGTCGCGGCGCTTCGGGACGCTCGATGAGCAAGGTCCTCGTACTCAGGCTGGCAGGCCCCATGCAGGCATGGGGCTCCTCTAGCCGTTTTACTCGACGCTCCACGGAGGCCTTCCCAACGAAGAGTGGCATTGTGGGACTGCTCGCAGCTGCTCAGGGGAGACGCCGCACCGACCCCATCGAGGATCTCGCGAATTTGAGGATGGCGGCGCGTGTGGAGCAGCCCGGTGAGCTGTTGCGTGATTTTCATACGGCACACCGTGAAGGAACCCCCATGCCCCTCTCGGAGCGTTTCTACCGGGCGGATGCGGTTTTCGTGGCATTCGTCGAGGGATCGGCAGAGCTCATCGAGGGGCTGGCCGAGGCCCTCCGACGACCGGTTTTCCCGCTCTACCTGGGAAGACGGTCCTGTCCCCCGACCATGCCCTTGTTCCTACAGGTGCACGAGGGTAACGCGTGGGAGATCATCACTCAGCTGCCGTGGCAGGCTGCTCGTTTCTGGCAGCAGCAAAAAAAGTGGGAAGAACACGTCTCCCTGCGGGTGGTGGCCGATAAGGGGATTCTCCCGGATGATGAACCGTCATCGTCCTCCCATCGCCTGCAGGACGTACCCGTGAGCTTTGACTCCACACGGCGCCTCTACGGGCTGCGTTCGGTCGATGAAACACGGGTGACGGTCCGCAATCCGCAGTATGAAAAACCCAAGGAATCGCCGGTTCCTGTGTCCGGCGGTCATGATCCCATGGCGGTGATCTGATGTATCTCACACGTGTGTACCTGAACCCATACCGTCGCGGTTGTCGACACCTGGTGTCGTCTCTCCAAAGGCTGCATGCGGCCGTTCTCGCCAGCTTCCCTCCGGGAGTTCTCCACACAGAAGGCGAGGGCAGGGTGCTGTGGCGGCTGGACAGGCCGAACGACAACCGCCGGGCCAGCAGAAGTGCAGGCATGGATGGGAGCCGTGGGCTGTGCCTCTACATTTCCTCGCCGACGGCCCCCGATCCTGCTGCTCTTGTCGAGCAGGCGGGATACGAGACCGAGGGAGGGGTTGTGGTGAAGAAACTCGACGATTTTCTGGCCACGTTGGAGGAAAACCAGGTGTGGGGGTTCCGCGTCACGGTGAATCCGACCTATCGACACACGGACAATGACGGTAGGAAACGTCTGCTGGGACACGTCACTGTGGCTCAGCAGACGCAGTGGCTGCTGGATCGCGCTGAGGCAAACGGTTTCCAGATCCCGATGTCTGCTGAGGTTGGAGGGGACCTGCCGGTTCTCGAAAACAAGGCAGGAGAACGAGTGGATGGAGAAAATCTACTGGTTTCCTTGGTGGATCGGCGTGTCGAGAATTTCGTCCGGGTGAAGGGCGAGGACAAACGTCCTGTCACTCTCAAGTTGGCGACTTTCCAGGGGACTCTCAAAGTGACCGATCCGCGGGCTTTGCGGTCGGCGCTCGCCAATGGAATCGGTAGGGCCAAGGGCTATGGGGCTGGCCTGTTGACGTTGGCGCGGCCATGAGGGACATACCGGGAGCGCGACCTCCGGCTCCGAAAGACCTGGTTCGGATCCGGGACCGCCTCACCTTCTTGTATGTGGAAAGGTGCACGGTGCATCGAGACTCCAACGCGATCACCGTGACTGACGCCAGAGGCGTGGCCCATGTTCCAGCGGCTGCGTTGTCCGTCTTGATGATCGGGCCGGGGGTACGTGTCACTCATAGTGCCATGTCTGTCCTGTCGGAGAGCGGCGCTACCACGGTGTGGGTGGGGGAGAATGGTGTGCGTTACTACGCTCACGGCGTTCCGCCGTCGAGGTCCTCCCGTTTGTTGGAGGCGCAGGCCAAGGCCGTGAGCGACCCGGTTCTGCGGGCTTCGGTGGCTAGACAGATGTATCTCATGCGGTTCCAGGGTGAGAATGTTGAAAACCTGAGTATTCAGCAGCTCCGGGGTCGTGAGGGAGCCCGGGTCAGGAGGCTGTATCGACGTAGCTCCAAACGTACCGGGGTGCCGTGGGACGGTCGCGAATACGATCCGAACAATTTCGACAACTCGTCTCTGATCAATCAAGCCTTGTCTGCATCAAATTCTGCGCTGTATGGGCTGATTCATGCAGTGATAGTTGCGCTGGGGTGCGCCCCGGGTTTGGGTTTTGTCCATACCGGTAATTACCGTTCTTTCGTGTATGACATCGCTGATCTGTACAAGGCTGATCTCTCCATACCCGTTGCCTTTGATGTCGCCTTGGAGAACCCGGAGGTGGGAGTTGGTACCGAAGCTCGGCGACGGATGCGGGATGCCATCAGGGAAAGCAGAATCTTGGAACAGGCTGTTCGCGACATTAAGGAACTGCTGAGTAGGGGAGGCGCTTCTCCGGAGGACGATGATGAGGACCTGATTGTCGATGACCTGCATCTTTGGGACGATCTTCTGGGAACGGTTGCGGCCGGCGTCTCCTATGCCGAGTGGTGAGTGCTGATGGTTGTTTTGGTTCTGTCAGCTGTGCCGGATGGGTTGCGTGGTCACGTGACTCGGTGGTTGCTGCAGATCTCACCAGGCGTGTTCGTGGGTAATCTCAGCGCGCGGGTCCGGGAGAGGCTGTGGCAGATTGTTACTGAGACGATGGGAACCGGGCGGGCAACTATGGTGTTCCGCGCCAGGAACGAGCAGGGTATGTCCTTCCTGACATGGGGTGATCCATGGGTGCCAGTCGATTATGAGGGGCTAACCCTGATGGTCCGCCCAGGTCCTTCAGGCGAAGAGCCAGACGACTCACCTCGCCAGGATGACGGCCGCCGCAGACGCGGGGCGAGTGACTTCGAGAAGCGGAGACGTGCGAGGAGGGGGTTCCCAAGATCCGACAGGTCCAGCTGATAAAATCCCTTGTCAGCAAGTGTATTCCCCGCGAGAGCGGGGATGATCCGGATGAGGGCCTCGATCCCGTGACGACGTCGAGGTATTCCCCGCGAGAGCGGGGATGATCCCAATCTCAGCCATGATCCATCTCCTCCTCGACTGTATTCCCCGCGAGAGCGGGGATGATCCCCGGGATCGGGTTCGAGGAGCTCCGCGAGGTCGGTATTCCCCGCGAGAGCGGGGATGATCCTGGCAGGATGTCTCGCCACATCCGGTGAAGTTCGTATTCCCCGCGAGAGCGGGGATGATCCCTCCCCCAACAGCTCTTCCACCCGCGGTTTGTCGTATTCCCCGCGAGAGCGGGGATGATCCCCGGATGTGTCCCGGCAGTGGGACGATGTCGTGGTATTCCCCGCGAGAGCGGGGATGATCCCCCAGAGGTTCGGACTCGCATTGCTTTCCCTGAGTATTCCCCGCGAGAGCGGGGATGATCCCAACAACTGGGCCTCCCCGGTCACCAGGCCGTCGTATTCCCCGCGAGAGCGGGGATGATCCGCCGCAGGCGATAGGCAGGCCGCTCTCGCCGCGGTATTCCCCGCGAGAGCGGGGATGATCCTTCGGCGATTTCACTGCACCTCACGCGCGGAACGTATTCCCCGCGAGAGCGGGGATGATCCGGCCCGCACCAGCAACGTGTCACCAAGGCGCAGGTATTCCCCGCGAGAGCGGGGATGATCCCTGGCGTGCACATTTTATGCGCTCCAGGGGATAGTATTCCCCGCGAGAGCGGGGATGATCCGGACCCTTCCCCGACCCCGACAGAGATCAGGTCGTATTCCCCGCGAGAGCGGGGATGATCCCTCACCAACCCGCACCTGCGTGTTCCGGTCGAGGTATTCCCCGCGAGAGCGGGGATGATCCCGACGGCACCCGCGTTACGAAGTAAGGAACAAAGTATTCCCCGCGAGAGCGGGGATGATCCGGCTTTGGCGGGCCCTCAGGGCGCGAAGCTGAGGTATTCCCCGCGAGAGCGGGGATGATCCCATTGTCAAACACACCGTGGGACCTGAGGACTCGTATTCCCCGCGAGAGCGGGGATGATCCGCGGGCCGCAGATCACGGTTCCTGGGTGTTGGGGTATTCCCCGCGAGAGCGGGGATGATCCGCAGCATGACCAACCACACCCCCACTGCTGTTTGTATTCCCCGCGAGAGCGGGGATGATCCCTCATCCTCTGGTAACCCCGGTACGCGGGTAGCGTATTCCCCGCGAGAGCGGGGATGATCCCTGCGACGCCGTTAGCCGTGTCCCGGAACGCAGGTATTCCCCGCGAGAGCGGGGATGATCCGCTTCTGCATCTGCTCCGGTGCCAAAGCACCGCGTATTCCCCGCGAGAGCGGGGATGATCCGCTTGCCCACAGCTCCCCGAAAATCGGCAGCAGGTATTCCCCGCGAGAGCGGGGATGATCCTGAGCATATTGTTGGTGCTTCTTGGCTCATGGTGTATTCCCCGCGAGAGCGGGGATGATCCTTGCCCTTTCCCGCCCGGTCCCAGGTTGGGATGGTATTCCCCGCGAGAGCGGGGATGATCCGACACGCTGCCCAGGGCGAAGTTCCTGCAATGAGTATTCCCCGCGAGAGCGGGGATGATCCCAACGAGTAATAGAACGTCGCCTGCTGATCACGGTATTCCCCGCGAGAGCGGGGATGATCCCCCATTCCTCTACCCTCGACGACATCATTCATCGTATTCCCCGCGAGAGCGGGGATGATCCGTACTCTGTGCCCGCAGCAGTGGGTGAGGAGGAGTATTCCCCGCGAGAGCGGGGATGATCCGAGCGCAACCGATCAGGCTTGGCAATTATCACTGTATTCCCCGCGAGAGCGGGGATGATCCGGTGCATGCAAGCGTGCGTCACCAGATCGACATGTATTCCCCGCGAGAGCGGGGATGATCCCCCTCGTCGCGAAGTGAACTACCTCGCGACAAGGTATTCCCCGCGAGAGCGGGGATGATCCCCACCGGGCCAGCTTCACCACCACTCAACTTAGGTATTCCCCGCGAGAGCGGGGATGATCCCCTCGGTTAATTTTCGGGTTTGCTCTCCGGGCCGTATTCCCCGCGAGAGCGGGGATGATCCTCATGAAACGCCCCGAAGACGTAATTATCACAGGTATTCCCCGCGAGAGCGGGGATGATCCGGCGATGCGATCTACACCACCAGATTGGTCGCCGTATTCCCCGCGAGAGCGGGGATGATCCGCCGGGGTACAAGGGTGAGCATCAGAACCAGTGGTATTCCCCGCGAGAGCGGGGATGATCCGAAGGCCGGGACGTGACTTGGCTGGAAGCCCAGGTATTCCCCGCGAGAGCGGGGATGATCCCGTGGCCGCCAAGAGGACTGCTATGCCTACTAGGTATTCCCCGCGAGAGCGGGGATGATCCGTCATCCGCCACACCTGCGACGAACCATCCTGCGTATTCCCCGCGAGAGCGGGGATGATCCCAAACATCCACCTCTAAGAACTGGGAGGGAACAGTATTCCCCGCGAGAGCGGGGATGATCCGCTACCATGAGCTCGCTGTCGCACCCCCAGCATGTATTCCCCGCGAGAGCGGGGATGATCCGTTTCTGAAAGCTTTGCCTTCAACACCGCTAACGTATTCCCCGCGAGAGCGGGGATGATCCCTGCCCGACCTCGATCTTCGCCTCGGGATCATCGTATTCCCCGCGAGAGCGGGGATGATCCGCGCATGAGGATTCGCATCACGTGGGTGATGTCGTATTCCCCGCGAGAGCGGGGATGATCCTGAGTGGCCCCGACCCGGGGCCTGTGGAAAAACGTATTCCCCGCGAGAGCGGGGATGATCCGCCACTCACCCCGACCGTCACTCCCCTTGGGGAGTATTCCCCGCGAGAGCGGGGATGATCCTGCGGGTGACAATATCCTCAGGGATCAGCCCCAGTATTCCCCGCGAGAGCGGGGATGATCCGGGTGCGGAAGGACGGCCTGGTGAGATCCAGGAGTATTCCCCGCGAGAGCGGGGATGATCCCTCGCCGCAGTCGCCGCCGGCGGGGTGCTCCGCGTATTCCCCGCGAGAGCGGGGATGATCCGAAAACCAGTGACAACACCTCCCCGCCCGCTCTGTATTCCCCGCGAGAGCGGGGATGATCCCTCGCTCCTTGGCAGGACGATCTGGCACCTGCCGTATTCCCCGCGAGAGCGGGGATGATCCCTTCTGGCGGGTCCTTCGTGACCGCCCCGAGGAGTATTCCCCGCGAGAGCGGGGATGATCCGACGAGCGTCGTGCACGGTTCCGCTACGAGAAGGTATTCCCCGCGAGAGCGGGGATGATCCGCTGGGTAAGGCCCGGACGATCCCTGGTAGAGCGTATTCCCCGCGAGAGCGGGGATGATCCCTTGATGGCGGCAGCCTTGGCGGCGGCTTCGGAGTATTCCCCGCGAGAGCGGGGATGATCCTACTACCATTCGCGATCGCCCCTATAGCGGTCCGTATTCCCCGCGAGAGCGGGGATGATCCCGGGCTTGGCCTCACGGGTTCGATAGCGACCTCGTATTCCCCGCGAGAGCGGGGATGATCCCGCTGGAACGACGACTCGGGTGCGGAGTGAGAAGTATTCCCCGCGAGAGCGGGGATGATCCGTCGGTGGATCCCGATGGGGCGGGGTCCACCGAGTATTCCCCGCGAGAGCGGGGATGATCCCCGAGCCAACCGAGGACCCCGGGCAAACCCTCAGTATTCCCCGCGAGAGCGGGGATGATCCCAGGAACGCGATGATGGCCACAACAACTGCGGCGTATTCCCCGCGAGAGCGGGGATGATCCCAAGACCTTCGTAAGGTCAGCGACGGAGACCCGGTATTCCCCGCGAGAGCGGGGATGATCCGAGAACCTTCAATACCCATCAGCATTCAAAAAAGTATTCCCCGCGAGAGCGGGGATGATCCGGTGTTTCCTCAGCTGCGCCGCAGCATCAGTGAGTATTCCCCGCGAGAGCGGGGATGATCCCGCATCGTGACCTGCGCCTTGTGGGGCGTGACGGTATTCCCCGCGAGAGCGGGGATGATCCCCCACCACCTGCTATGCCACCAATGCGTCACACGTATTCCCCGCGAGAGCGGGGATGATCCGTCTTTCGAAGACTCGATCAGACGCCCACCGCCGTATTCCCCGCGAGAGCGGGGATGATCCGCAGACGCCCGGGCCGCGGCAGTGGCGGCCACAGTATTCCCCGCGAGAGCGGGGATGATCCGGCGGCTCGACGAAAACCACCACCGCCGCCGAGGTATTCCCCGCGAGAGCGGGGATGATCCCTCCACCATGAACAACACAGCCAGAACAACAGCGTATTCCCCGCGAGAGCGGGGATGATCCCAGCCACCAGGCCACCGCCAAGCAACACCATCAGTATTCCCCGCGAGAGCGGGGATGATCCCCGGCCTCGGAGAACGCCCACGGACCTTGTGTCGTATTCCCCGCGAGAGCGGGGATGATCCGTTGCCGGTTGCCTGGCGGACAGTCAAGCAGGAGTATTCCCCGCGAGAGCGGGGATGATCCGGAATCCGATCTCGGCGGTCGTGGTCGACGGCAGTATTCCCCGCGAGAGCGGGGATGATCCGCCCGAGGAAGGCGGACCGGAAGACATGCTCGAGTATTCCCCGCGAGAGCGGGGATGATCCTGCCCATCGGCGCGGAGTTTTTGGGCGGCCTCGGTATTCCCCGCGAGAGCGGGGATGATCCCATAGCACACCAACACCGCACCCCTGAAGGCAGGTATTCCCCGCGAGAGCGGGGATGATCCGAGTATGAGAAAATGAAAGAATCATTCCAGTTGGTATTCCCCGCGAGAGCGGGGATGATCCCGCCATCATGCGTTTCGGGAAGACGCTTACATCGTATTCCCCGCGAGAGCGGGGATGATCCTAGATGCACCGCATCCTGGCAGGGTGACAGCGCGTATTCCCCGCGAGAGCGGGGATGATCCCCTGCCATCGGCGTAGTAGAACCCAGGTATCTGCGTATTCCCCGCGAGAGCGGGGATGATCCCTCCTTGTCGCCTACGACGCCCCCGGGACCTGTGTATTCCCCGCGAGAGCGGGGATGATCCCAATCACGGGGTGTCGGCGTGTCAGATTGGTGTGTATTCCCCGCGAGAGCGGGGATGATCCAAGTTACCAGTACATGGACAATTGAAGGAAATGGTATTCCCCGCGAGAGCGGGGATGATCCCAGCGGGATGGCGAAGCGAGATGGACTCTCTTTGTATTCCCCGCGAGAGCGGGGATGATCCGTGGGGAGCATTCGTAGATGCTCGTCGGCGGGGGTATTCCCCACGAGAGCGGGGATGATCCGGAGGGGGAGTAGTGGGCGAGGCGCGGATCGAGGTATTCCCCGCGAGAGCGGGGATGATCCGGCGTCCCGCGCCGCAACGGCTTCCCGGATCGGGTATTCCCCGCGAGAGCGGGGATGATCCCAAACGCGCCAAGCAGCCCGACGGGTCGTGGGCGTATTCCCCGCGAGAGCGGGGATGATCCTCGCCGCACCCTCGAGGCCCGCATCCAAGGCGAGTATTCCCCGCGAGAGCGGGGATGATCCCACTTCGAGCGGGACGTCAAGCGCATCTGCAATGTATTCCCCGCGAGAGCGGGGATGATCCGTTCTCAACCACGTTAAGGACTTTGGATGCCAGGTATTCCCCGCGAGAGCGGGGATGATCCCGGCTCCTCAAAATGAATGGCGACATCGAAGTCGTATTACCCGCGAGAGCGGGGATGATCCGTGAAGGAATCATTCCAGTTGTGACAATTGTTTGTATTCCCCGCGAGAGCGGGGATGATCCGGCGAGCTTTTCGCTCGGGTCCGCTACGAAAAAGTATTCTCCGTGAGAGCGAAAATAATTCCTATACTGGAGAATTATCTCAGCTCTCTCGAGTTTTTTTGCGGGAATCTGGTTATTTATCCAGCTGGAGGGGGAATTGAATAGAGGGTAGAGGCGACTCGTGATTTAGCAGGCCTCGTCTCCGGCGTCCAATTTAGATTGGCGAAGTGTTGGGCAGATTTTCTGTGAGTCGGAGTGCCTGTGAGATATCTTATAGCCATTTGAATCCCTATTCGGGTGGAGCTGGTGATGGCTGCAAAATGTCTTGCAGGGGTTAACTTGAATCTGTTTAAGGGTTTGCTGGCCGCTGTCCGTATCTTGGGTGATTTCTGAAGTTTTTTGAAAGGGTTTTTGATGGTTGGCGCCTTTGGTGCGTGTGGATTATAAATTAGACAGAGCGGTGGTGGGAGTTGGGTGCTGAACTCGTAGGTTATTTGATATCCGATAGCATCCTCTGTAGTCGGGATTGGTCTCGTCACGTGCTGACGGATGGTTTTAAATGAGTGCTTGGTGTCTGGCTCCCTTGTTGTTCAGCCCACGACCGTTCGGTGGCGGCCCTCAGCATCGGCATGCCCACTGGCTGTGGCTACCGACGGTGGGTGCTGGCGGTGAGCTGACGGGGCAGGTGGAGGATCTGGTGTTGTGGGTGCCCGATGGAATACCCGCCGACACGCTTGCCCGGCTGGCCGGGGCGAGATACCTGCCGCGCTGGAGCAACGCACCCAAGGGGTATCGTTCCGGAGCTGAACTGCACCTGCAGTTGATGGGACCCGTCGATACGGTGATGTGCGAATACACCAGCGTCGATGCCACCACGTGGGTTTCCGTGACTCCGTTCCTGACCGACCATTTCCCCAAGCAGAACAAACCGCGGGAGAAGTTCGCGCAGAAACTCGTGGAACGTGAACTCGGTTTCCGTCACCCCGAGGGTGCGCCGCCGGTGAGGGTGACGCTGCTCGCCGACTGGGAGGACCAGGACGTGGTGAGGTTCCGTCGATACCGCTGGAACGAATCGATGGCGCAACGTCGCCGCGGAATGCTGCTGCAGCTGGACTTTGACGAACCCCTGCCGAAGGGGCCCGGGGAACGTCCGGAGCCTCTGGTGCTTGGATCCCTTTCGCATTTCGGTTTCGGATTGTTCCGCCCGGTGGAGCGATAACCATGTCGGAACAGGGGGAGTGCTCGGCGGGACCGCAGCTGGTTCCTGCGAGGATGCTGAACGAATTGGTGTACTGCCAGCGGCTGTTTCATCTCGAATGGGTGGATGGTCGCTGGGCTCACAACGACGACACGATCCAGAGGTCGGTGGCCCATGACGCGACGGATCGGCGTTCCGGTCGGATGCCCGCACCCGATGAGGAGGAGAAACCGTTCACCTCGATTCAGGTGACATTGTCGGATCCGGATCTCGGGGTGACGGCTGTCATCGACCGGGTGGATCACGAGGACGGATCGTCGAGCCCTGTGGACATGAAGAAGGGATCCGGCCCCGGCGATGGCGGAATGTGGCCCGCCGACCGGGTGCAGGTCCTCACCCAGGCGGTGCTGCTGCGACGTGCCGGATATTCGGTGAACCGCGCCGGATTTCCTATCTGGGATCGCATCACAGGGCCTCGATCGATGTGGGACCGGATGCGGAGAGGAGGTGCGGGAGCTGGTGGCGTTGCCACGGAAGGTGGCTGCGCAGGAACTTCCGCCCCCACCGCTGCTGAACGATCCGCGCTGTCCTCGTTGCTCACTGGCGCCGTTGTGCATGCCCGATGAGACGAACTATCTGCTCGAACGTTCCAGTGCGCAGCCGCGTCGAATCATCGTCAAAAATCCTGACACCAGACCTGTCTACGTGAACACGCAGGGGGCGTCGGTGAAGGTTTCCGGTGGTCGACTGCTGGTGGCGGTCAAGGGCGAGACGGTGGCCGAGCGTCGACTCCTTGACGTTTCCCAGCTGTGTGTGGTGGGAAACGTGCAGATTACCACCCAGGCGCTCAAAGCGTTGTGGCGCAGGGGCGTGGTGCTGCATCAGCCCCGCTACGGCAGGCCAGCCCTTGCCCTCGACCTGGCCGAGGAGTTCCGCGCTCTCGTGGCGGAATCCGTGGCGTTGCAGTGTTTCAACAACGGCGAAATCAACGAGAGAAGCTTCATGCGGGGACATCTCGGGGTGGTTCTGACCGCGGACGGACGACGCTCCGTCATCCAGGCGTACGAACGTCGCCTCGACATGGAGCTGAAACATCCGCTGTTCGGCTATCAGGTGTCCTATCGGAGGGTGCTGGATCTCCAGGCGCGGGTGCTGGCGGCTTCCTTCACGGGAGAACTGGATTCCTACACCCCATTGATGACGAGGTGACTCATGGCTCGACGACGATATCTCATCTCCTACGACATAGCGGATCCCACGCGGCTGCGAGCCACCTTCAAGCTCATGAAGGGCTACGGGAAGTGGCTTCAGTATTCGGTATTCGTGTGTGACCTGAGCAAAGCGGAACTCGCGATGTGGGAACGGGACATTCGCGATGTGATCGCGCTCGCCTACGACTCGGTGGTGGTGATCGACCTCGGTGCACCGCAAGATGCCGACATCCGTATGCTTGGGGTACCGCGTAGATTGCCCGACGAGGGACCCGTGGTGGTGTGAGCCGCTGCGAGACCTGTGGTCGTGTCGCATCCCCTAGGGAGTGCTCGCAGGGGTTTGACTAGGCGTTTTACCCCGTGACAACTTAACAGAGTGGTGTTGCCGGGGTCTGTGGGGCGCAGCGCTCGCAGACGTTGGTAAAGTTCCTTGTCAGGACCGCCTTCCGAGGCGAGCCATTGTTCCGGCCTCTAAGACCGGACTTCATGGAGACGTGAAAGCTTGTTTCCGGCCTTATTGGCGTTGTTCTGGGTGATAGTCGCGGTGCGACCTGATTGTGTTACTCGCGGCCCGGACCTTCCGGGTTTTTGTGGGTTCTGTGACGGGGTCGGGTCAATCGGGGTGTGGGGAGAATGCCCGGCTCATGTTTTGCGAAGATTTTTCCTCTGGTGGCACTCCTGTGTTCCGGATTGCCACCAGAGGCTCCTGCGACCTTCTACGCGTGCAGGTGTTCCTTGTGTCGTTCTGCTACCTCTTCCGATTCTAGCTGCAGGGTGCAGTGCTCGATGCTGATTTCGTGATGCGTGACCAAGCATTCCTGGATTTCGGCGAGGATCTCCTGCGAATGCCCGTCGGTGAAGCATTCGTCGGCCAGCACCACATGGGCCGTCAGGACCGGAAGTTCGGTGGAGACGGTGGAGGCGTGGAGGTCGTGGACCCCCTTGACGTGAGGCTTTTCCATCAGGTGCTGCCTCACCTTGGTCAGGTCCAGCTCAGTGGGGGTGGCCTCCAGCAGGATCGACCCCGACTCCCGCAGCAGCTTCAGGGCGCGCGGCACAATCAGTGCTGCCACAAGAAGCCCGGCGACGGTGTCGGCGCGGGTCCATCCGGTCACGGCAATCACCGCGGCGGAGACGATCACCGCCACCGACCCGAGGGCATCGTTCAACACCTCTAGGAAAGCGGCACGCATGTTCAGGTTGCTGTCCTTGCCGCCCAGCAACACCAGCAGCGACGCGACATTGCCGAGCAGACCGATCACACCGATGACGGCCACCCCGCCCGCCTCCACCTCCGGAGGGGCGAACAGACGAAGTACACCCTCGTAGATGGCATATCCGCCGACGCACAGCAGAATCGCGGACTGCGCCCCCGCGGACAACACCTCCGCGCGCTGCCACCCCCACGTGTGACGCTCCGAAGGGGGACGTTTCATCAACGTCGCCGCAATGAGCGCCACCACCAAGCCGACGGAGTCGGTCAGCATGTGTCCGGCATCGACCAGTAGCGCCAGGCTGTCCGTCACGATCGCGCCGACCACCTCCGCGGCGAAGATCACCCCGGTGATTCCCAGCGCAATGCCCAGGCGGGTCCGGTTCGTCGATCCGTGCGCATGATTGTGGCTGTGCCCGTGCCCATGCCCGTGGGAGTGGCCGTGATCGTCATGCCCGCGGACTGCGCGACCGTTCTCGTCGTGGGTTGTGGTGTGATGCTCGTGACCGTGGTGGTCGTGGTGTTCGCTCATGATGTCTTGACTTCCGGCTCGCAGGTGACAGGGACCTCACCGGTTGCAACCAGAAGGTCGTCGGCAGCTGCCAGAAGATTCGTGGTCAGTTCTGGCTCGGCCAAGGAATAGAAAGTGGCGCGGCCCCTCACCCGTGCGGTTAGCAGCCCGCTATCCCGCAACCCCCGCACGTGGGCCGACACCGTGGACTGCGCCAGCCCGAGGTGCCCGACGAGGTCGGCCACCCGGTGCTCCGACAGCATCAGGTGCTTGACGATGGCCAATCTGTTCGGGTCGGCGAGGGACCTAAACAGCGTTGCTGCCATCTCGGTCTCGGTGTCGGGAGATCCCGTCTCTTTCATCGTCATGAGACGATGATAACGGTTGGTGACGATGACGCCAAGGGGTTTTGGCGACGGAATCTGCCGTGTACTCTCCGATGGGTAAGCCCCACCTTGGTTGGACGGAGAACGGCATGGCACATCCCTGGGAGATCTACGACGCACTAATCGACGCGATCCCGCAGGAGGTGACCCTCACCACGGTGAACGTCGGCGCCCAGTGGACCCGGGTGATCAACTCAGCCGGCGGGATCGGCATGGCGTGGACCATGAACGTGAAGACCCGCCCCGACAGCTTCCCCGGGGTCACCCTCGACGGCATCCCACTGCGCGAAGCCGCGGGCCTGGTTCGCAGCTGGAACCTGGCCGAGGCCTCCATCGGGCAGGCCGCCATCAACTCCTGGCATAGTCGTCCAGAAACCGCAGAGGCCAACGGTTTCGTCCCCACCGGGCAGGGCGTCACCTGGGGCATGGTCTTCGACCCCTACGCCACCGACGTCGCCGGCACGAAGGTGGCGGTCATCGGGCATTTCCCCTTCGCCCAGAAGGCCCTCGAAGCGGCGGGGGAGTACATCTGCCTGGAACGCAACCCGCAGCCCGGCGACTACCCCGACTCCGCCTGCGAATACCTCCTGCCCGAATGCGATTACGTGTTCATCTCCGGTTCCGCGTTCGTCAACAAAACCGCGCCGCGCCTGATCGAGCTGTCACGCAACGCCCACACCGTGCTGGTCGGCCCGTCGGTTCCGCTCAACCCGGTGTTGTTCGACCACGGCGTCGACACCATCACCGGGTTCGTCTCCCCGAACCCGCAGCAGCTCGACCGTGCACTGGCTGGCGTCAACATGAAGGGCATGTTCGCCGCCGGGTACCGTGTCCACCAGCATCGCCCCGCCTGATCAGTAAGGAGATCCCATGGCCGAACAGAACCAGGTTCCCGTCAATACCCCTGACGTCTTCGGCGCTCCGGAGGTGTCGGGCAGCGGCGGGACGATGACCGTGATCGACTCCGTCGCCTCCGCCCCGCACACCGATCCGTCGCGCTCACGCCCCGGCGTGCGCAGGCAACTTCAGGGTGACGGGGCCAACGTCATCCTCATGAACTTCGCGCCGGGTCAGTGCCTCGACGACCACAAGGCGGCACACCCCATCCTGGTGCAGTGCACGCAGGGCAGGCTGTTGTTCACCTGCGGCGACGACGTGGTGGAGATGGGGCCGGGGGTCGTGCTGCACCTGACCAGTCACCTCACGCACCGCGTCGACTGCCCCGCTGACGCCCCCGAGAAAAACGTCCTGATCCTGACCATGCTGACGGGGGAACGCCACCAGCGACCACAGCTGTCTGCCCCGGATTTTCCAAAGGAGAGATGAGCGTCGCCCCCGTTGACTAAAGTTCATGCATGATCATCTACAGGGGCTGGGGAGGAATGGGCATAGTTCTGCCCGTTCTAGGGGCCGGCATCATGCTGGCGATCGCTTCGTCGCTCAAATTGTCCGACGCAATGTTTCTAAAGTTGGCCCTCGTCGGGGGCTTTCTGGGTGCAGTGGGGGCATGGTTCCTGGGGCGGTGGCTGAACCAGAAACGCCCCTTCGTCAAACTGGAGGAATGGAAGGCGCAGCGGCGCGTGGAATTGTGCTCCCTGGTGGATCAGGGGCAGTTCCAGATCTCTCCCGGCGCTCCTGCCCCCACCAGCAAGGAGGAGGGCTACGCGCAGGTGGAAGAGCTGCTGGAGCGCGAGGCCCGGGACCTGTCGCCGAAGATGCTCAATCAGCATTCCCTCTACGGGGTGCCGCTCCACATGGTGGGTCTGGGGATCGGGGTGCTGATCCTGGGAGGTTTCGTCGCATCCTTCTTCACGTCGTGACCCGATGCATCGTTGAATGAATCACAACTCCTTACCGCGGGGTCGGGAAACCCTTACCATTCGGGCATGATCATTTTTCGTGGCTGGGGGCTTTTGGGGGCTGCCTTCCCTGCATTGACCGCGTTCGCCTTGGGCGCCCTACCGGCGAGTATGTATGGGAGCAAGAGCGCGATTACCAATATCGTCGCCGCTCTTGGTGCACTCGTCGGTGGCGCCCTGGGCTTTCTGTGTGGGCGATGGCTCAACGTGATACGTCCCCGCACCAAGGTGGCCGAATGGCAGGAACAGCGACGCGCCGAGCTGCGCGCCCGTGTTGATGCGGGCCAGTTCCAGATGGCCCCCGGCGTCCAAGCCCCTGCCTCCAGGGAGGAGGGCTACGCCCAGGTCGAACAGCTGATCGCTGCGGAGAGCCCCGAGATACTCAGCCAGCTCAAGAACATTCACACCCTTTTCTACATTCCAATGCAGTGGTTCGCGATCGGTGCGGGAGCGGTGATATTTTTCGGGGCGCTCTCGACTGCGCTCCGCTGAGGTTGCTGGCTCCTCAGCCCGCGGAGGGACGCAACAGGGGATAGAGAATCGTCTCCCTGATGCCCGCTCCCGGGTTGAGGAGCATCACCAGGCGGTCGATGCCGAGCCCCAATCCACCCATCGGCGGGGCCCCGTACTCGAGGGCCTCCAGGAAGTCCTCATCGAGCTGCATCGCCTCCGGATCCCCGGCGGCTGCGGCGAGGGACTGACGCACTAGCACGTCGCGCTGGATCACCGGGTCGATGAGTTCGGTGAAACCGGTGCCGCGTTCCATGCCGCCGATGATCAGGTCCCAGGCCTCGATCTTCCCGGGATCGGAACGGTGTGGGCGAGCGAGGGGCTGCGCCAGCGACGGGTAGTCGTGGACGAAGGTCGGCTGGATCAACCTGGGCTCCACGAGATCCCCGAACAGCTCCAGCGACAACTTGTCCGCGTTCCACTTCGGGTCGTACTCCACCTCGCGTTCGTCAGCGACAGCCCTCAGCTCCTCCAGGGAGGTCTCGACGGTGATCTCGCGACCTGCCGCCTCGCTCAACCCGTCGAAGAACGGCAGCCACCGCCACTGCCCATCGAGGTCGATGGTTCCCTGGTCGGTGTCGACCTGCCGGGAACCGACGGCGTCGGCGGCGGCGACGATGATGTCGTGGATCAGCTGCGCGATGGTCCGCTGGTCACCCCACGACTGGTAGGCCTCCAGCATCGTGAATTCCGCAGAATGCGACGAGTCGATGCCTTCGTTGCGAAACACCCGCCCCATCTCGTAGACGCGATCCGCGCCACCGACCATGGTGCGTTTGAGGTGCAGCTCCAGCGCGATGCGCAGACTCATGTCGATGTCGAAGGCGTTGAGGTGCGTGGTGAAGGGCCGGGCCGCGGCGCCGCCGTGGACGAGCTGCAGCTGCGGGGTCTCCACCTCGATGTAACCCTGCCGGTACAAGGTGTCGCGGATGGCGTGGGTGATGGCGGCGCGTTTGCGCACCATGGCGCGCGCATCCTCCCGGGCGATCAGATCGACGTAGCGGCGGCGTACCCTGCTCTCCTCGGACAGCTCCTTGTGCAGCACGGGGAGAGGGCGCAGCGCCTTCGACGCCATCCGCCACTGTTTCGCCATCACCGACAACTCACCGCGTTTCGACGAGATGACACGGCCCTCCACCCAGACGTGATCGCCCAGATCGACGTCCGACTTCCAGGCTGCCAGGGCCTCCGCTCCGACCTCTGCCAGCGACAACATCACCTGGAGGCGTTCACCGTTGTCGCCAAGGGTGAAACCGTCCTGCAGGGTCGCGAAGGCCAACTTGCCGGTGTTGCGGATGAACACGACGCGCCCCCCGACCTGTACCACATCGTCGGTTTCCTCCCCGGCTTCCAGGTGACCCCAGCCCTCACGCACCTGGAGGAGGGTATGGCTGCGGACCAGGTCGGCAGGATAGGGCTCGGACCCTGCGGTTAGCAGCCGTGCCCGCTTCTCCTTGCGGACCATCGTCTGCTCCGAGTCGGTGGGTTCGGTTGCCTGCGTACGCGGTTCAGTCACGGTAGGGAATCCTACCGTTCACGGTCGAGGCCGATGAATCGTCAGCGGGTGGCGTGAACGATCACACGGATACCCTCGTCGCCCACCTCCCAGGTCACCTGCGACAGATCCGTCACGTGCACATCGGCGCGGAGGACGTCGGCGGTGTGGGTGCTGAGGATCCCGAGCGTGGGGAACCCGCCGGCCCGAGCTGCGGTGATACCTACGGGGGAGTCCTCCGCCACGAGCGCACGCGACGGTTCCACGCCGAGTCGCTGCGCGGCCAGCAGGAACGAGTCGGGGGCAGGTTTGCCGTGCTCCACCTGGTCGCGGGTCACCACGACTCGGGGATGGGACAGGCCGGAGGCGTGCAATCGGGCGTCGAGCAGAGGCTGCGTGCAGGAGGTCGCGATCGCCACCGCATCACTGGGCAACACTCGGAAGGCATCGACTGCCCCCGGCATGGGCACCACCCCTGTGGTGTCGGAGACCTCCAGCTCCTCGATGCGTGCCGCCGCCTCGTCCCAGCGTGTCGCGTCGGGAACCAACGCCTCCGTCAAGGCGCGGCTCGGCATGCTCATGTACTTCGGCATCTGGGTCAGATCGACGTCGTACTCCGCAGCCCATCGGGTGTAGGAGCGGACCATGGCGTCGTGGGAGTCGACGATGGTGCCGTCGTGGTCCAGGATCACCGCGTCGAAAAAACCGACGGTCTCACCGCCGATGTGTTCCCACCCCATCGACTATTTCCAGAGCGTCATGAGGCTGAAACACGTGATGATCAGGCCGAGGGCGATGAGGATGTTCCAGTCACGTAGTTCCTTCATGAAATCGATGTAGCTCCCCGCCAGGTTCCAAGTCACCATCCAGAGCACACCCAGCAACCCGATGGGAATGAAGGTCCACGGAACCCACCGGCGCTCGGTGTTGGCGGCCAGGCGTTTGCGTTCCTTGCGTTCCTTACGAGCCTTTTCGAGCTCTTCGGACTGCTTCTTGCGCGCCTTGCTCTTGGCTTCCTTGCGCACCTTGGACTCGGGCACCGCGCCCCTCCTTTCGCATCTGCCGACCAAGATTAGTGGAGTCGACCGGTCGGAAACACATCCGAGGTTCGTGCCGCGTAGGGTTGTTTCATGAGTGAGACCCGTCTGATCCGGCTTCTGAAACGCATCAGGGGACCCCGCGACGACGAGAACCCCCGCAGCCTCAGAGGCCGGGTGGGCACGGGAATCATCTGTGTCCTGGCCGGTGCGATGCTCACCGCCTCCGCCATCGCGGCCCGCGGCACCGACCTGCGATCCGATCGCAACACCGACCTGCGGGGCCTGGTGGCCACACAGGCTCAGCGGAACGAGCAACTGCGAGGCGAAGTCGCAGAGGTTCGAGCCGAAGTGGAGGAACTCGGGCACCAGCAGGGGGCATCCCCGGAGCTGGAAAAGCAGCAGCGTGTGGTCGCGGAACAGGCCGCGGTCGTACCCGTCACGGGTCCCGGAATGCGAGTGACCCTCACCGATGCCCCCACCGATGTGAGACCAGCAGGCGTCGACGACGACGCCCTGGTGGTGCACCAACAGGACATTCAGGCTGTCGTCAACGCCCTGTGGAAAGGTGGGGCAGAGGCGGTGAGCATTCAGGGACAACGGATCATTTCCACGTCGGGCATCAAGTGTGTCGGCAACTCCGTGGTCCTGCACGGTATTCCCTACGCACCGCCCTACGTGATCGAGGCAATCGGCGACGCCGGTCGCATGGCCGCTGCCCTGAAGGGGTCCCGGGCGTTGACCACCTACCGGCAGTACGCCGACGCCTACGGTCTGGGATATCGGGAAAGCGTGGAATCCTCCTTGTCTCTGCCGGCATTCCAGGGCGCCTTGAGAATTACCCACGCAAAATCCAGGTGACAGGAAACACCGTCCCTCACGACGTCGCCCCGGTGTGGACGATGGAGTGCTACATGTTTCGTGGACAGTGACGAAAAACAGGTTTAATCGAACATGTGAGGTAAAATCTGTATCGTGTCCGCATCAAAGGTTCAGCGAAGAGTTCAAACAGCAGGTCGTGTTGGAGGTCATTGAGAAGTCCCGCACGATCAGCGATGCGGCAAAGTCCTACGGTCTGGTCCCGCAAACCGTGAGGATGCTGGGTGAATAAGTGGAGGAAAACCCATTCCGGTATTGAGGGTGAGGAAATGACGGCGACCCAGCTTGCCGAGTACAAGAAAATCAAAGCCGAGCTGCGTGAGGCCCGGACGGGGGATCGATTTCTTGAAAAAAGCGGCGGCCTTCTTCGCGCAGGAGTCCCGGTAAAAGCACGATACGCGTACATCCACCGCGAAGAAGGCAACTACCCAACCCGTTTGATGTGCCACTGTCTGGAGGTGTCACATTCAGGCTATTACGCCTGGCGCAACAGGGGCATGTCAGAAACCCAGAAACGCCGTGAAGAACTCGCCATTTTTGTGACGTATTTCTTCAACGACTCCAAACAAACATACGGTTATAGACGGGTCCACAAAATCTTGGAATGCGGGTGGTGTTGCGACCAGTCCGGAGACGGTGCGCCGGCTCATGCAGCCTGGAGGGCCTGGTGGCGTGTCAGCCCCGCCCCAAGGCCCACAACTACCGTGCCTGCCGCCGACCTGGCAGGGCGTCTCGACCTGATCGAAAGGAACTTCACGGCAGATGCACCAGTTCCGGAAACTGGTGGGCGACCATCACCCATATGCTTCTCGCCCGGGAAGGATTCGTGTACCCGGCAGGCTGTGACGGTGCTGCCTACTCGAAAAGAATTGTTGGCTACGCCATGGCGGAACACATGCGAACCGAATTGGTCCAAAAAGCTCTGCAAAATTGGCGGCTCGGAACTGCCAGCCCATCAAGGGTGTGACGATTTTTCATGTCGAGTCTAGGGATCGCAGTACACGTCCGCTGACTACACCGCCACCATGAACGAGTATGGCCTCCTCGCATCGGTAGGAAGAACCGGCGTGTGCTACGACAACGCAGCAGCGGAATCATTCAACGCCACCCGCGCAGGAAAGAACTCGTCAACCGGAAGATCTACCACACCAGAAGAAAAGCAATCAAAGAGGTGACATCATGGATTGAACTCTGTTACAATCAGACCAGACTTCATTCCTCGCTCGGGTACCGAACCCCGAACGAAGTCCATCAGCACTGGGGGAAAACCAAGACGGCAGCCTAAACCATAATCCAAGTTTTTCACTACCGTCCACAAAACCTATAGCAGTCCACCTCCGTGGGCTCCACCAAACTGGACATCACCCGGGACGGGGACGTCATACCCGACGCCTACGACAACTGCCCGAATGTCGCGAATCCCAACCAGCAGGACATCAACGGTAACTGGATCGGGGACGAGTGCGAAGATCCCGGCCAGTTCCTCCGTCCCCCTTCCCCCTCCCCGACGCCGAGTCCTTCGGTATCGCCCACCCAGACCGTGACGCCCTCCGTCGCTCCGTCGGAGTCGCCACGTCCCACGGTCTCCCCGAGCCAGACTGTCTCCCCGACGGCGGAACCGGTTCCGAGTGCTTCGCCCACGATCTCGGAGGTCCCGAGCCCGTCGCCGACCGCCAGCGGCTCCGGAGCTGTGACCGTGCCACCGGAGCCTCCCCAGCCACCATCGACAGCTCCCACGGCGTTGCCGCCGACGGCACTGCCGTCGCCGACCTCAGCCCCGTCGCCCAGCAGGTCGCCGGTCAAACCCGGACTGCCTCGAACCGGATACGGCGTCGGGTAGCGGACACCAAAGCCGTTGGGCCCCTTCCTGCGGGCCCAACGGCTTTCTTTGTCAGGACCGGTGAGGAGACGCCGCGGCGTGGGCGCGTCGGTTGCCGCATCGTGACAGAATTGCGCCCGTGGCACGCATCCTCGTCATCGACAACTACGACTCGTTCGTCTACAACATCGTCTCCTACCTGGCCCAGATCGGCGCCGACGTGGAGGTGTGGCGCAACGACGATCCGCGTTTCGCGAAACCCGGCTGGGAGGACGCCTTCGACGGGGTGCTGCTCTCACCCGGCCCCGGCACCCCAGAACGGGCCGGGGTGTGTGTTGACGTCATCCGGCGACTCGGTGGTCGCACACCGCTGTTCGGGGTCTGTCTCGGTCTCCAGGCGATGGCTGTTGCCCTCGGCGGTGTCGTCGACCGGGCCAGTGAACTGCTGCACGGCAAGGTCTCACCCGTGACCCACGACGGCAAGGGTATTTTCACGGGCCTGCCGTCGCCGCTGCGCACCACCCGCTACCACTCCCTCGCCGCCGTTGAGGAAAAACTCCCGGAGGAGCTGGAGATCACGGCCCGCACCGAATCCGGGGTCATCATGGCCGTGCGTCACCGCGCATGGCCGATGGAGGCGGTGCAGTTCCATCCCGAGTCGGTGCTCACCGAGAGCGGCTATCAGATGCTCGCCAACTGGCTTGTGACCTGCGGTGACACCGATGCGCCGGCCCGCGCCGCCCGTCTCAGCCCTCTGGTCGCCGCCGACATGAGCGTCTAAAACACACCGCTACCCTCCCGGACCAACACAGGAACCCCCGGGCGACGGTGGTGTCGACTCGGACCGCTCGTTCCTCGCGGTCCAGCTCAGCCAGCTTCGGGGATTTCCCCTGACCAGCCTGTAATCAGTGAAATCTTTCGTCAGCCAGTCTTCGATGGAGTTGGGGACGGGGCCGGCGCCTTGGTGGAGGTTGGCTGCGCACTCGGACTTGCAGTGGGCTGGTTCTGCTGGGGCGGGATGGCGATCTCCACCGAGACGTCGGAGGTGTTCTTATCCAGCTCTGTGTCTGGGTCGAAGTTTTGCGAGTAGATCCTGTTGATCGGTTTGCTGGGGTCGGTCGTCGTCACCTTTGTGATGCGCAGATTGCCCGTGAAACCGGCGTTCTTGAAGGCTTGGCTGGCCTGATTCTCATCCATGCCGATCAGGTTCGGCATTTTCGCGGTGGTGGGGGCGGCCTTTGCGATGGTGACGGTGATCTTTCCGGACTTGCGATCCAGCGCTGTGCCATCCTCGGGATCCTGGGCGAAGACCTTCCCGGCAGCCTGTTCGGTGCTCTCTTTCTCCACCACGTTCACCTTGTTCTTGAAGCCCTTCTCGCTGGCCAAGGAACGGGCCTGCTCGGCAGTCATGCCGCTGAAGTCGGGCACCGCGGACTTGCCCGTGGCGATCCGCACGGTGATGGCTTGGTCCGGGGCGGTCGCCTGGCCCGCTGCCGGTTCCGTTTCCTGCGCCTGATCCTTCACGGCGTCCGCGGCTTCTTTTGCCGGGTCCATGTCCTCCTTGGAGATCGTTCCTGTGAAACCGGCCTCTTTGAGCATCTTCGAGGCCTCGTCGAATGACTTGCCCTTCACGTCGGGCATCGGCAGCTGGTTCGAGCCCACACCCACTTTGAGGTTCACCACGCTCCCGGCCTTGGCCTGCACACCTGCTTTCGGATCGGTGTCGACCACCTTGCCCTTGCTGGCATCGTCGGACTCGACGGTCTCCACCTTCGTCTCGAAACCCTGCTCCTTCAAGGTGGCTTCAGCGGAGGCCTGGAGAGCGCCCACGACATTCGGCACCGCGACCTGCTTCGTACCCGGGTTGAGCACCATGTAGAGGGCTGTCGCAATGCCGATCACCAGCAAACCGACCAGCACCGAGACGACCACCAGGGCCTTGCGTTTCTTCTTCGGTTCCTCCTCGCCCTCCACGGGCTCCATGGTGTCGACGGCGCCATTCAGCGAGGTGGCCTCCGCCGCGTTCGCATCCGCGGGAGTGAGGGGGCTCGGGGCCGCGCGTCGGGCAGAGGACGGCATCACCGTCGTCGGCATCTCGACGGGGGAGGAGTAGGCGGCCATCACGGGCTGCCCGTTCAGGGCCCGCAGGATGTCCTCGCGGAACTCGCGGGCGTCCTGGTAGCGGTCATTCGGCGACTTCGCCAACGCCTTCAACGTGATGGCGTCCATCGGTGGGGTGACCTCCGGGTCGCGCTGGCTGGGCGGCACGGGCGTTTCCCGGACGTGCTGATAGGCGACCGAGACGGGGGAGTCGCCCTTGAACGGCGGCTCCGAACACAGCAACTCGTAGAGCAGGCACCCCACCGAGTACAGGTCCGAACGTTGATCGACCTTCTCCCCGCGTGCCTGCTCCGGCGACAGGTACTGTGCGGTGCCGATCACAGCGGCGGTCTGCGTCATCGTCGCGGAGGTGTCGGCCACGGCCCGGGCGATGCCGAAGTCCATCACCTTGACCGTGCCGGCGGGGGTGAGCATCACGTTGGCCGGTTTGATGTCGCGGTGAATGATCCCGGCCCGGTGGCTGTACGACAACGCGTCCAGCACTCCCGCGGTGAATTCCAGCGCACGAGCCGGCACGATCTTGCGACCGTCGCGCAGCACCTCCCGCAGGGTCACGCCCTCGACGAGTTCCATCACGATGTAGGGCACCATCACGTCCGACTTGGTGTCGCGTTCCTCACCGGTGTCGTAGACGGCGACGATGTTCGGGTGGTTCAGGCCCGCTGCGGATTGTGCCTCGCGGCGAAATCGGGCCTGGAAGGTGGGGTCGCTGGCCAGGTCGATGCGCAGGCGCTTGATGGCCACGTCACGAACGAGCCGCAGGTCGC
>ERZ773076.201-NODE-201-length-33492-cov-4.820708_pt1 | contig 33492 bp, 32 predicted proteins | sample MGYA00580613_ERZ773076 | MGnify/ENA primary metagenome ERZ773076 (study PRJEB29015, sample SAMEA2738005) | human oral metagenome | biome: human oral; feature: human-associated habitat; material: dental | place: China | collected 2057 ...
AGCTGACGATCGCCGAGGTCTGGTTCAACTCTGAGGAGGCCGCCGAGGCGGCCGGGTTCACAAAGGCACAACGCTGACCCTGCCCCTGCTCCTACTGGCCTGCGCCAGCGCATCAGCAGCCGCGGCCCACCTCATCTGGGTGGTGCCGCGGCTGCCTCGTGTTGCACTCGACCCGGACGATCCCCCGCCCGACTACCGATCTTTGGCAAGACCTCGGGAAGCCATCGCTCTAGGTCTGGTGGTTCTCGGGTGTACCTGCGCCCTCTGGAGAGTACCCGTCGCGCAGTTGCCGTTGTGGTTCGGTCATCTCGGCGCGGGCGGAGCGCTGGTATGGGTTGATTTCAGAACCACATGGCTGCCGAAACGCCTGCACTGGATCGCCACCGCCCAAGTTGCGGCGGGCTTGGAGGTGGTCGCCTTCCGGTCCCCGGACGTGCTCGCGCCGGCCTTGGCAGGGGCGTGTGCGACTTCGGGCCTGTTGTGGTTGGTGTGGCGGTTCTCCCGCAGCTTCGGTTTCGGTGATGTCAGGCTCGGTTTGATGGTGGGTGCGGTGTCCGGGTCGATGGGGCTCCAAGGATGGACAACAGCGTTGCTGGCGGGAGCCCTCATCGGGGCGGTCTGGGCAATCGTCCACATGCTGCGGGGGCGGACCTCAGAGCCATTTCCCTACGGCCCGGCACTCTGGCTGGGCCCCATCGCTGCCGCATTGACGAGCGGCTGAGTCTCAGGCCCCGGTGGCCTCAATCCAGGCGTCGAGTTTCTGCTGGGCGCTGCCATCGTCCAGGGCCCGATTGGCATCGGACAGGGTCGTCGCCAGCTGCTCAGCGAGCGGCACCACGGAGCTGACCCCACGGTAGGCAAGAAGAGCGGCTGCCGCGTTCAGGACCACGATGTCGCGAACCGGACCGGTCCTGCCCGCCACTAGATCCCGCACCACCTGGGCGTTGTGCTGCGCGTCCCCTCCCGTGAGGTCCGAGGGAGCTGCGGGCGGCAGCCCGAGTTCCGCCGGATCCAGGGTGGTGCGGTGCACCCGTCCGTCAGCCAGCAGCCACACGTCCGAGGGGGATGTGGTGGTCAGTTCATCGAGCCCGTCGAAACCCCGGAAAACCAGGCCTCGTACTCCACGTCCCGCCAGCACCCGTGCCACGACGGGAGCGATGTCGTCGTTGGCCACCCCCAATGCCATTGCCTGGGGACGGGCTGGATTGGACAGGGGCCCGAGGAAATTGAACGTGGTCTGAATGGCCAATTGCTTCCGCACTCCCGCGACGTGCTTCATCGCGGGATGGTGAAGCTGCGCGAACAAAAAGGTGATACCCACCTCCGCCAGGACAGCGGCATGTCTTGTCGGTTCCAGCATGATGTTCACGCCGAGCGCCTCCAAGGTGTCGGCGGTGCCGGCCTGCGAGGATGCCGCCCGTGAACCGTGCTTGACCACCTTCGCGCCAGCCGCTGCCGCCACCAGCGCTGCCATGGTGGAGATGTTGACTGTGTTGGCCCGGTCGCCTCCCGTGCCCACGACGTCCACGGCCTCACGATCGAGAGTAACCTGCACCGCGTTGTCGAGCATTGCGGAGCTGAGACCCTCAATCTCCTCAGCCGTCTCGCCCTTCGCCCGAAGCGCCACCAGCAGCGCGGCAAGCTGCACATCGCTGGCACGGCCCGAGAGAATCTCGTTGAGCGCCCACTGCGCAGCCTCGATCTCCAGGCCCTCCCTGCGCACCAGGCCGGTCAGGATATCCGGCCAGGTATAGGTCATGCGACTTTCTCCCTCAGCAGCTCGGCCACCTGGGCGGGCAATCTAACCGGGTCGATCGGGTAGGCGGAGATCGCCTCGGCGCGCGACCACGTTCCAAGCCATGCGTCGGCCACGCGGGCCACCAGCAGCAGCACCGGTGGGCACGGGTCATATTCCTCCTTGACCTGATGCGCCAGGCCAATACCACCCTCGGGCTGGGCCTCACCGTCCAGGATGAGGAGAGCGCAACCAGGATCCGCATCCAAGCGTTTCAGCAAGGCCTGCCCAGTAGCCACCTCCTCCACCTCGATGGGAGGCAGATCGGAGGCCACCTTGCGTCCGAGGGCGAACCGCACCTGCTCCCGCACCGTGCGGTCACTGGAAAACAGCAGCACCTTGAGGGTTTCGTCGCTCATAGTCTCTCCTTGGCCACGTGTGACTTCGCAATATCGTAGCCCTCCCGTGATGCCCGTGGGTGAGCGAGTCGTAGGCTTCACGTGTGCGTTTCCTGAATGAGAGGCCCACCACGGACCTCACCTATTCCGATGTGTTCATGGTGCCGAACCGCTCCGACGTCACATCCCGGTTGGATGTCGACCTGACCTCCACCGACGGACTGGCAACGCCGCTGCCTCTGGTGGCGGCGAACATGACGGCGGTCTCGGGCAGGCGCATGGCCGAGACCATGGCCCGCCGCGGCGGCCTCGCGATTTTCCCCCAGGACATACCAGTGGAGGTGGTGGCACGTTCCATCACGAAGGTGAAGCAATCCCACCCCATCTTCGACACCGCAGTGACGGTCTCCCCCGACACCACTGTCGGGGAGACCATCGGCCTGATGGCCAAACGGTCGCATGGTGTTGCCGTGGTGGTGGAGTCCGGTCGGGTCGCAGGGCTGGTTCACCCACAGGATGCGGCAGCTGCCGACCGTTTCGCCCAGGCCCGTGACGTGATGACCAACGACATCATCGCCGTCTCGCCGGACACAGCGCCAAAACAGGTCTTCGACTCCCTCGCGGAGCGCCACCAGAAGGTGGCCCTGGCCGTAGACCCGGAGGGGCTGCTGGTGGGAATCATGACCAGCAGGGGGGCACTGCGCTCAGCTCTCTACACCCCCGCACTCGACGAGCAGGGTCGACTGCGCGCGGGAGTCGCGATCGGAGTCAACGGAGACGTGATCGCCAAGGTGCGGGCGGTGTTGGAGGTGCAGGCCGATGTGCTGGTGGTCGATACCGCCCACGGTCACCAGGAGAAGATGATCTCCGCACTGGACATGGCGCGCAGGGAACGTGACCGGTTTGCCGAACACACCGGGCGGCGGGTACCGATCGTAGCGGGAAACGTCGTGACCACCGACGGGGTGCGTGACCTCGCCGACGCCGGGGCGGACATCATCAAGGTGGGCGTCGGGCCAGGTGCGATGTGTACCACGCGCATGCAGACCGGTGTCGGCAGGCCACAATTCTCAGCTGTCCTCGAATGTTCGGAACAGGCCCGCCGCAGCGGCTGTGCGGTGTGGGCCGACGGCGGGGTGAGGCATCCCCGCGACGTTGCACTGGCGCTGGCCGCAGGAGCTGGTTCCGTGATGATCGGTTCCTGGTTCGCGGGCACCCACGAATCGACCGGTGATCAGCTGTTCGATCACGAGGGCCGGGCCTACAAAGAGAGTTTCGGAATGGCATCAGCCCGCGCAGTCAGGCAGCGCACGCGGGAGCAGTCGGCCTTCGACCGGGCCCGCGCCGCCCTGTTCGAGGAGGGTATCTCGTCGTCGCGGATGTACCTGGATCCGCAGCGCCCCGGGGTCGAGGACCTGCTTGATTGGATCACTTCCGGGGTGCGCAGCTCAGCAACCTATGCGGGTGCCCGCACGCTCATGGAATTCGCTGACCGTGCCGTAGTCGGGGTGCAGTCTAGGTCCGGCTTTGAGGAGGGACGCCCGGTCACCACGAGCTGGTGACCGGGCCCCACCCCTGGGTATGGGTACTCAGTGGAAGGAATCCCCGCAGGCGCAGGCACCTGTGGCATTCGGGTTGTCGATCGTGAAGCCCTGCTTCTCGATCGTGTCAACGAAGTCGATGGAGGCCCCACCGAGGTAAGGGGCGCTCATCTTGTCGGTGACGACCTTCACGTCTCCGTACTCGGTGGCGATGTCTCCATCGAGTTCGCGGTCATCGAAATACAGCTGGTAACGCAGCCCGGAACAACCACCCGGTTGCACCGCGATGCGCAGGCTCAGGTCAGTGCGGCCCTCGGCCTCCAGCAGGGAACGCACCTTGGAGACGGCGACGTCGGTCAGCACGACGCCCTGGGGAACAGTCTGGGTTTCACTCACAAACCTGAGTCTACTTCTCTTCGCGACCTCACCAAGTCCAGGTGACGGCCACCCGCCGCGCCACGGCCCCCAACTGCTCAGCGGTGATGTCAATTTCCGCCACTCCCGGCGGGGCCACGGCGTGCGCCTCCTCGATTCCGGCCAGACGCAGTTCCCGGGGGGAGATGAAGTTCCGACCGGCAACCACGACCACCGGCCTCAGCGCCTCGACTCCCAGGCGCGTCAGTTCAACCACAACGTCCCCGCCGCGATGATGAAAGTCCAGCTCACCCGCTCCCGTCACGATCACATCAGCCTTGGCAGCCAAGGTCTGCATCCGATAGCCGTCGACACAGAGCCTGATTCCCGAGACCACCCGAGCACCACAACCCAGCGCCCACGCACCCAGTCCACAGAGCGCTCCCGCGGGCGCCTCATCGACGACTTTGAGTCGCTCCAGCCACGCGGTGGCACGTGAATCCTCTGCGAGCGTCGCCGCGATGTCGGCCCCGGTTTCCCTGCCTCGTTCTGCCAATGATCCCATCAGCCCCGTCAGGGTACGTCCCGCTTCTCGGTGCGGCACCACCACGGTGGTTCCCGCATGAACGGGCGATACCGGCAACGCCAGTAGCTCCTCCAGCCCGGGAGCGGGGACGGCGGTGACGTCCAGGTAATCGGTCCCCTCGGCCAGCAGGTCACACGCTTGGGACAGGGTGTGAGCAGTCAATACGTGTGCGTCCGGAGAGAAACACCTCACGATCTCGGCAAACCCTTTCCCTCCCGCACTCACGGGCGCAACGGCAACCTGCGCCCCCCTCGCCGCGAATGCCTGCGCGACGGCATCGGACGTCTCGACCGCGTCAAGACGTCCGATGCCGTCGCAGGAAACCAGAACCCTCACTCGTTCTAGATGGATTCGAGATCCACCTCCGTGTCCGGAACGAGACCGTAGTACTCCGAGGTGCTTTCGAGCAGTTTCTTCACCTCGTCAAGTGTGGCATCCACGTCAGGCAACACGAGATCAGACTCGACGATCAGGTCGTCGGGAACCTCCTGGCCGTTGCTCCGGACAGCATCGACGAGACGCTGCAGTTCTTTTCGAAGCTGTTCACGGTCACCTTCCGCGACCGCTTTCTCGACCGCCTCGTCGATGTCGTTGAGTTCGAGAAGCTGCTCGGGTTCCATGGTCCACTGCCCGAGCCCCAAGATACGAACAATCATGCTTGCCCCTCGGTGTTGGCGGTCCTGGTGTTCTCGATCATCGGCATGCTGGATGTGGCGGGAGCAGAGGAAATCTGGGGATGTGTGGCGGCGGACCCGCCGCTGAGCTGCGCCTTCATGGCTGCCAGTTCGTTCTCGACCGAGGAACCGGAGGCCAAAGCGTCAAGTTCGCGATCGAGATCACTCCCGACGGAACCAGTGGCGTCCTCAAGAGCACCGGAGGCCAGCAGTTCGTCGACAGCGGAGGCACGGGCCTGCAGCTGCATGGTCTTGTCCTCGGCGCGCTGGATGGCCATGCCTACATCGCTCATCTCCTCGGAGATGCCGGTGAAGGCCTCGTTGATCCGCGTCTGCGCCTCGGCCGCCGAGTAGGTGGCTTTGATGGTTTCCTTCCGGGTGCGGAAAGCATCCACCTTTGCCTGGAGCCGGGTGCTGGCCCGCACCAGCTTCTCCTCTTCCGCTTGAAGAGCCGAGTGCTGGTTCTGGAGGTCCTGGAGCTGGGTGGTGAGACCGGCTTTTCGCGTCAGGGCCTCTCGGGCGAGATCCTCACGATTGGATTCAAGGGCACGCTGCGCAGTGACCGTGTAACGGTCGATCTCGGAGCTCATCTTCTGGGCCTGGAGCTCAACACGTTTGCGACTGGTGGCCACGTCCGCCACTCCTCTGCGCACCTTGCGGAGCAACTCGAGCTGGCGTTCGTAGGAGTAGTCCAAGGTCTCGCGCGGGTCCTCGTACTTGTCTAGTGTTTTGTGAGCCTTGGTCTTGAACATCAAGGCGATCCGCTCAAAGATGCCTGCCATTGGGGTCCTTCCACTGCTGGTCTACTCCGTCAACCGTACCGTCCCGGAGGGCTGCGTGGAGACGGTACCACCCTGATTCCGCCCCTGATGTTGACAGACCGTTAGAATGACCACTCGAATTCACTCCTCCACCCGAAGGTAGATTCCGTGGCACTGTTCCGCCCCTATGAGCGCAAGACCGAACAATCGGGACGCGAGTCTCACCAGCGCACCCGGTTGGTACCGGAAACCGGAAAAAAGACCAGCGCCGCCGCCCCCACGGAAAAGGAGAAGAAGTCCCAGGAAGCACGGGAAACGTCGATCCCCGAGACCGAGACCCACCACACGTCCTCACACGGTTCCGGCAAGGTGAAGGTGCCCCGACGCCAGCCAGTACGCAAATCCGAACCAACCCTCACCCGCAAACAGGCCGAGGCCGCAAGGATGCAGCGCCTGCATCCGAACCTGACCCCGAAGGAACAACGCAAGGCCGACCGCGAGGCCCAGGCCAAGGCCCGGATAGACGCCTGGGACAAGGTGGAGGCATCCCCGGAACGCGTTCTGGCACGCGACTATGTCGACACCCGGTGGACGATCACCGAGTTCATGTTCCCCGCAATGATCCTGATCATGGCCGGAACGATGGCCACAGCACAGTGGCCGCTGATCAGCGTCTCCATCGGTCTCGGCCTGTGGGTGATGCTCATCCTGAGTTTCATCAACACGTGGTTCATGTGGCGGGGTTTCAAACGCCTCCTGCTGCAGCGTGTCCCCAGAGCGAATCTCAGGGGATTGTTGATGTACATGTTCAACCGGTCTTTGATGATCCGTCGTTTCCGGCGGCCGACGCCCCGGATCAATCGTGGGGAGACGATATGACCTACCAGTGGCACCCGACCGCGGGAGCCTATGACATGGATGATCTCAGGTCGCAGGATCTGTTGCCCGAGTTCAGCAGTCAGCCGGAGGCCGAAGACTGGCTCGGGTTGTACTGGTCTGATCTGCTGGAAGCTGGTGTGGCCGAGGTAGCCCTCTGGAACAACGGCCAGCAGATCCAACCGCCCATGCCCTTGTCATCCTGAGCCGCCCGAGTTCCCACCGTTCCCGCTCAACGATCCACCCCAAGGGCACATTCCATACAGCCCTCCCCACTGTGTTCGTGACGAGGGGTTCTTCGTCACGAACACAGTGGGGAACGGCGCGCTTCACGTCCTGCCTGCCCCGAGGCAACGAGCTTTCAGGCTTCGGTGAAACGAAGCAGGGTGGACTTTCCGAACAAACTCTCGACGAGGTCGACAGCAAGTTCGGCGGTGGTGTTGCGAATGTCAAGCGCCGGGTTGATCTCCACCAGGTCGATGGAGCCCAGTCTCCTGGTATCAGCGATCATCTCCATGGCAAGCTGCACCTCTCGGTAGGTCGGTCCCCCGACGACAGGGGTTCCCACTCCGGGTGCGACCTGCGGATCCACGAAATCGAGGTCGAGGCTGAGATGAATGTGAGTGTCCTCATCGATGTCATGGAGGGCGCGCTCCATAGCGTGACGCATGCCGGCCTCGTCGAGGAAACGCATGTCGAACACCTCGAGACCCTTGTCCACGAGCACCCGCTTCTCACCTGGATCGACGCTGCGCAACCCGACCTGGCGGATGTTGTCCACGTCGATGGCGGGTTTCCGATCCGACATGCCGGTCAGTTCCTCCGGTCCGTCACCGAGTAGGCAGGCCACCGGCATGCCGTGGATATTTCCAGAGGGGGTGAGCTCATTGGTGTTGATGTCGGCGTGGGCGTCCACCCAGATGACACGCAGCTTCTTGCCAACCTTGCGACAGTGCGCGGCGATGGCACTGATGCTGCCGATAGCCAGGCTGTGGTCGCCACCCATCAACACCGGCATTCGCCTATCCGCCAGTTCTGCGGCGACCGCATCGCGCACCGCCCGGTTCCACTCGATCACTTCCGACAGGTGGCGGTAACCGTCGACCGGCGGGCTCTGGGGATTCGGGGGCCCGATGACGTCGCCAGCGTCGCGAACGTCCACTCCGAAGGCCCGCAAGGCCTTTTCAATGCCAGCGACACGCAAGGCCCCTGGTCCGAGGCGACAGCCCGCGACACTGGCACCAATGTCAGTGGGGGCTCCGATGAGAGTCAGTTTCATGATGACGATGCTAGGCGACTCGGTAGCCATGAAAACAGGTCGCCACGAAATACTTTGTTCCCATCGGGATCAGGCGTGAGCCTCGCTCGCTTCCTGACTCCTGCCGGAAAGCCTCTAAGCTGGCCCGGTGAGCACCAACATTCCCGCCCTGAAGACCGCAAAAAGCATCGACCGGGACGCCGACGTCATCGTGGTCGGCCTCACCAGCGTCGGCGGGACCCCGACCCTCGTCGGGGTGCCGGCGGATCTGGAGAAGGCCTGGAGCAAGCAGCTCCCGTCACCACTACTGGAGGTCGCTATCGCATTGGGCGCCCGCAGCGAGCTCGGCACATTGGCCACCCTGCCCCCCGTTCCGCAGAAACTCGTCGTGGTCGGTCTGGGTGACGTCGACGTCACCCCGTCGGCCCTCAGGCACGCGTGTGGAGCCGCCCTGCGAAAGATCAGTGACACGAAGGACGCTGAGAACCTGAACGTCACCATCTCCCTCGAACTACACGACCCCGAGCTGGCACGGGCCGCCGCAGAGGGCGCCGTGCTGGGCGCCTACCGCATTCCCTGCGTCACTCAGAAGCCCAAGAAGAGCTCCGTGGCCACCATTACGCTCGTGACGGGGCGTGCTCAGCTCAAGGAATCTGTCGAGGAGGCCGGAGTCATCGCAGCCGCCGTGGTGAAAGCACGCGACTGGATCAACACCCCTCCGAACCTGCTCTACCCCGAGACCTTCGCAGAATCCGCCAAGGCTCACGTCTCGGATCTCAAAATCGGGACCGAGATCCTCGACGAGAAAGCCCTTGCCAAAGGCGGCTACGGCGGCATCCTCGCGGTGGGAAGCGGCTCGTCGAGGTCTCCACGCCTGCTCCGTCTCACCTGGGCCCCGCGCGGCGCGAAGTTCCACCTGGCGCTAGTAGGCAAGGGCATCACTTTCGACTCCGGCGGCCTGGACATCAAACCCGCCGGACAGATGGCCTCCATGACCTGCGACATGTCGGGGGCGGCTGCCGTGATCGCCGCCACCCGGGCCATCGCAGCGCTCGGGTTGTCAGTCAAGGTCACCACCTACGCCGCCATGGCCGAGAACCTGCCCTCCGGCACTGCCTATCGCTCCGGTGACGTGCTCACCATGTTCGATGGAACCACCGTCGAAAACGTCAACACCGACGCCGAGGGCCGGCTCGTGATGGCCGACGCGCTGGGAAGGGCCGGCACCGACTCCCCGAACCTCATCGTGGACGTCGCCACGTTGACGGGTGCCTGCATGGTGGCCCTCGGGAAACGCACCGCCGGGCTCATGGCCAGCGACGATGCCACCGCTGATCGTCTACTCGACGCAGCCGAAGTCGCCGGGGAGGGTTTCTGGCACCTACCGCTCACCGACGACATCCGCGAGGGCCTCAAATCGGATGTCGCAGATCTACGTTCCGGTGGCAAGAGTCGCTACGGAGGAGCCCTGACCGCGGCTGCCTTCCTGCAGCACTTCATCCCGGAGGGAATTTCCTGGGCGCACCTGGACATCGCCGGCCCGGCGTGGAACGACGAATCCCCGTACGGCTGCACACCGCTGGGCGGCACGGGTGCCGCGGTGCGCACGTTGGTGGCCCTGGCAACCCAGCTGGCCAGCTGAAAATCGTGGGGCACCGGACCACACCTCCGGCGCCCCACGACCGCCACACCCACCAGCCGCGCCTGCGAGAATGGTTGGGAACCCTCTCCCTACAAGCTGGTTGAGCCGGATCGTAGCCCCGTGGGCGGACAGTTCGCGTCGAAACCGCATCTGGTCCCGATGGGAAGGGCTGACCGAAAGCTCCCCGAGACATGCGTGAACTTGTCTCGACACGACTTCCTGGCAAGTCGCCAGTCAGCTCCATCAGCTTTGCGACGGCCTCATCCATCGGTTTCGCCACCCACGGGCCAACGCGGCCACGAATGTGGCGCCAAGCACAGGGACCGCAACTTCAGGATCGTTGACACCCAGCAGGAACTTCAGGGAATCCAGTGACTGTGGTTTCACTGATGTCATGGCACCAAAATATCTGGACAATTCAGTCCAGAAACAGGTATCATCGCACCATCCCCCTGACCAACGCGAAGGAGCAGTGAGGATGCCGCGTCCCCGGAAACCCATCGCCCCTGAGCGCCGCGCTCGCCTGATGCGCGCCGCCCGCGCCCACTTCGCCCGCCACGGTTACTGCGGAGCGTCCCTGCAGCGGATCCTCTCGGAGGCCAATTTCCCCCGCAGCTCCTTCTACCATTTCTTCCAGGAGAAAGAAGCGCTGTTCGACGCCGCGCTCGCCGACGGCCTGATCCTGCTGGCGGACCGCATCGAGGTGGCCGATCCCGGCACCCTCACCGCCGAGAACTACTGGTCCACGGTTCTCGCCCTCGTGGATGCCCTCGGCAGGGCCTGCCGCGACGAGGACCTGGCCGCCGTTCCCGTGATCTTCCACTTGCGCGACGCTCCGCAGTCGGAAACGCGGGACCGGTTCGAACGAGCAGCCCACCAGTGGTGCACGCTCATGGTGGAGCGCGGCCGCGCCCTCGGAGAACTCGAGCGGGATCTCCCGGCTGACCTTCACGTGGAACTCACGTGGACCATGGTGGTGGCGCTGGACCGGTGGTTCGCCACCCACCCGGAACACATGGACGACGGCGCCCGGATCACCGGCGTACTCCTGGCCCGGATGCTCAAGGCTGCGGACCGATGACCCCCCGGATGCTCTCCTGCTGGACTCCACCAGGTATCTGGGAGGCCGTCTCACCACGGAACTACACCGGCGCGGTCGCCGAAATCGATCCACCAAAGATCGATCACGGCATGCTGCGGGCCGCAGAGAGGAATAGGCTGAGAGCCAGAAGATCAATGAGTTCTCCACTCAGCAGGCCGGGCACACCGTGCCCTCACCTATGGGGAATCCATGAGCGCTAGAACGCCTAAGCGACGCTTCCTCTTCGCCCCCGAGACCTTCAATCTGGGTGAGACCTCTCGCGGGGTCGAGGTGGCCCGAGCGCTCACCGGGGCTGGGCACGATGTGCGTTTCATGGGGTATTCCCGCACGTACGCCCCCTACATCCGGGAGGCAGGTTTCGAACTCGACCTCCTCACTCCCGAAGTGGACGATGCCCTGGCCGCCAGGTTCTTCGCCTTCGAGCAGGGGCGTTCGCCACATTTTCCGTTCACAACCCACATGGTGCACACCCGCGTGCGCAACGAACTGGACCTGATCGCGCGCTGGCAACCCGACGCGGTGATCATCGGGACGACCCTCACCCTCCTGCTGTCGGCCAGGATCGCCGGAGTGCCGTTGATATACCTGCGCCCCTACCCCTTGAGCGCAAGCCACCTGGCCTCGGTCTCCAGCCTTCCGTTGTGCGTGCACGCAGGTCCCGCCTCTCGTTGCATCAACCGCCTCGCAGGATTCCTGGCCGGGAAACTCACCAGGTATCTCCGGTGGAAACCAGCGGCTTTCCGCCGCGTGGCCCGCGAGCACGGTCTCCGGCTTCCCGGGTGCACCGCAGCAATGCTCGACGCCGATCTGGCGCCGATCGTTTCCCTGTTCCCCCTGATGGACGGGCGGCCCCTGGTATCCGGTGAAGTAGCCGTCGGCCCCATCTACGCCCACGCCGCCGGGGCCCTACCCCCGGAAGTGGAGGAACTCGCCCGGGAACACAGCCGTCCGCTCATCCATGTGGGCCTGGGTTCCTCCGCCCGCCGCGAGGTGGCGCTTCCGCTGCTCACTGCCCTCGGGGAGCTCGATGTGGACGTCATCTCCACGGCAGGCCGCTACCTCACCCCACAGGACCGCAGTGGGCTGCCCGCCTCGGTTCTAGTCTTCGATTTCCTCCCCACCCACAAGTTGAGCGGGCTCATTGACGCATCGCTCATCCACGGGGGCGAGGGGACGGTACAGACGGCCTGCACCTCGGGTGTCCCTTTCGCAGGCATCGGCATGCAGATGGAACAGAAACTCAACATCGAAGAATGCGTGAACTTCGGCAACGCGCTGGCCTTCACCATGCGCGACATCCACCGAAACAAGATCCCCTCCCTGGTTGGGCGGCTACTCACCGACCCCACCTTGCGGCGACGCGCACGAGAGCTGGCTACCCTGACGCAAGACATCGACGGGGCAGGGCGCTGCGCCGAGGTCATTCTTCGCTTCCTCGATGATCGGCGCTGATTCCCAGACATGCACTCAGGGCGGCGCACCAAGACCCCTGGGCATCGCCACCTCGTCCCCACGAAAAGACCCCGTGACTGATAATTTGACACGAGACCCGGCGCCATCCCAGCAACTCGAGAAGGCGCCCGATCCGTCGAGGCGAAATCCAGGAGCCCGCATGCGCATGACATTCCGGGAAACCGAACTCGACCGCATGACCCGGTCGGGGTGGATGGCCCCTGCTGTCCGGGAATTGCTCGCAGATCGCGGGATGCCCACTCCGGTAGAACATCTCGAGGCCATCCAGGATATCGACTGGTGGAAACGTGCCGAACGCACGGCAGCAGCACTCCGGGAACATTGTGCGACATTCCGTTTCGGAGAGATGACGGATTTCGGCTTGCTACTGATCCCGTCCCCGGAGAAAATCGATACCCGTTCCCGCCTTCCACTTATGGTTCGGAAACAGCAGAATTCGGATCTCAGCGAGGATTTCGTGGACCCTGCGCTGGGACAAGGCGTTGACCTCACCCTCCCCGAAATCCCGTGGACACCGTTCATCTCGGTCGTCGGTCCCCAGGGCATCTCGGCAGGAAGCCACATGGATGTCCGGACTGCAGAGCGGCGACGTTTCGAGGTTCTGGGACACGACACCCGCGACGCCATGACCCGCCAGCTGTGGGGAGCACGTTTGCTTCAATCACCCGTCGGGGTGATACCTGATAGCGATTACAACGACATCTGGACGTTCACCCTTTTCCCCGCAGAGCCCTTGGTGGCTGGAAAGGCCACATCAGGAACGGTACTGAAGGGACGAGTACGTTTCCGCCTGGGAAAGAGTAACCGGGGAATCAGCAGCGCCCGAGTCGCCCCTGGCATTCCGGTGCCCTGATCTGCGGCACAATCAATCCACTCCCCCAGACGAGAAAATCGCTGACAGCGATGCACTAGAAGGGCACATTCTCGGCTGAGTTGAGTCGCGGGCTCTGTGGTAGAGCCGACTTTATCCAGAGATCTTCTTGTTTCTCGCCCCATATTCGCGCATGCGTTGCGGATACGGCACCACTCCCGCGTCATAGGCTGGAATGTCGTGGCGGGAGGCGAAGTCATAGCCGAAAGCGATCGAAGGGATAGCACGCCGGGTTGATTCCCCATCGGCGGCCACCAGCAGGATCGATGGCTTGTTGAAGCTGGTGGGTTGCTCCAACCAGGCCTCGACGCCCCGACGGGTGGTCACAAAGCCATCGAGATGGTCGAGGAGCACACCGTCCACTTCCTTCTGCTCCTTGGCGACCTTTGCAGCAACCTTGCGCTTCGAGAACCAACCCACCCGAACATTATGCCGGGAGGATGGAAGACTGTCCCGCATGACGCAAGTTCACGACCTGGCCATTCTGGGCGGTGGTCCCGCCGGTTACGCGACCGCATTACGGGCCACGCAGCTCGGCCTAGACGTGGCGCTGGTGGAGGAGAAGGAGGTGGGCGGCACCTGTCTGCACCGGGGGTGCGTACCCACCAAGGCGTGGCTGCAGGCCGCGAAGATCCACGCCACCGTCGCCAAGGCCGACAAGGTGGGAATCGGCGCCATCCTCACCGGGGTGGACGCCGCCAAGGTGCGAAGTTTCGCGGACTCCGTGGTCTCGGGGCTGCACCGCGGGCTGACCGGTTTGATCCGTTCCCGCGGCATCCGGGTGATTCCGGGACATGGTCGACTGGTGGTCGATGCTGAAGGACCCGCCCTCGACGTCGACGGAGAACTGCTGCGCGCCCACAACATCGTCCTGGCAACCGGATCGGTCCCCGTGACGCTGGGCCTGCCGACCGATGGGGAACGCATCCTCACCAGCGAGCATGCGCTGCGCCTGGAACGGCTTCCCGGGCGGGCCGTCATCCTGGGCGGCGGCGTCATCGGGGTTGAGTTCGCATCCCTCTGGCGCGACCTGGGAGTCGATGTAGTCCTGGTGGAGGCGGCGCCACACCTGCTCCCGAACGAGGATCCGGACCTCGTCGCCGTGCTGGAGCGACGCCTGAGGGCCCGGGGCGTCGAGCTGCGACTCGGGGAGAAAGCCGAGGGGATCGTCCGTGACGGCGACCAGGTGCGCCTGCAGCTGTCCGAGGAGATCATCACCGCGGATGTCGCACTGATCGCGGTGGGCCGCCGCCCCCTCACCAATGGCCTGGGCTTGGAGGAAGCAGGCGTCGCCCTCACGTCCACGGGGCATGTGAGCACCACCCGGGAGCTCGCCACCACCATCGCGAAAGTATTCGCGGTTGGGGATCTGGTCATGGGCCCGCAGCTGGCGCACCGCGGCTACGCGCACGGTATCTTCCTGGCAGAGCACCTGGCCCATCTGATGGGCGGGCGTCCCATCCGTCCTCGTCCTCCCGAGGACCGTGACATCCCGCGGATCACCTATTCGAGTCCGCAGTTCGCATCGGTAGGTATGACCCGGGAGCAGGCAGCAGCGACCGGAGGCTGCGAGTTCTCAGATTTCGACCTGCGCGGCAATGCCCGCGCCCTGATGCTGGCTCCCGGGGACCGCGACGCGGGACTGGTGCGAGTGGTCCGACGTCCGGGCGGCCCGGTCGTAGGTGTGCATGTCGTCGGCGATGAGATCGCTGAGCTGATAGCCGAAGGAACACTGATGGTGGGCTGGCAGGCCACCCCTGACGACGTGAAGGACCTGATACACCCGCATCCGAGCCTCAGTGAGGCACTGGCGGAGGCAAACCTCGCCCTCACCGGGTCGGCCCTGCACATGCACACCTAATTGAAGGATAGGCTTGGGACGGATAGCGACGCGCCAGACACAAAAGGAGCCAATGTTCACATGTCAACTGAAGTAAAACTCCCGGTACTGGGCGAGTCGGTCACCGAAGGCACCATCTCCCGCTGGCTGAAGGCCGTCGGAGAGACCGTCGAGGTGGACGAGCCCCTCCTCGAGGTCTCCACGGACAAGGTAGACACCGAAATCCCCTCCCCTGTGGCCGGGACCCTCCTGGAGATCAGGTTCAACGAGGACGACGTGGCGGAGGTCGGTGCCGTCCTGGCGGTGATCGGCGAAGCCAGCGAAACTCCTATACCGCCAGCCGCACCAGAACCCCAGCCCGTTGCAGAAACCTCGCCAACGCCCGTCGCGGAGCCTGCCCCCGCATCAACACCTGAGCCCGCAACGCCGCAGACCGCATCCACCGGAGAGGTCACCGAGGTGGTTTTGCCTGCGCTCGGCGAGTCGGTGACCGAGGGCACCATCTCCCGCTGGCTGAAGGCCGTCGGAGAGACCGTCGAGGTGGACGAGCCCCTCCTCGAGGTCTCCACGGACAAGGTAGACACCGAAATCCCCTCCCCCGCCGCGGGAACCCTCCTGGAGATCCGTGTCGCAGAGGACGAAACCGCAGCAGTTGGCGCCGTTCTGGCGTTGGTCGGAGATGCTGCCGCTGCCACGCCGGCACCGGCCCCTGAGCCCGCTCCGCAACCCTCTGCCGCCGCACCGGCTCCTGCCGCGCCGGCCACCGCTCGCCGGGCTTCCTCCGAAGAAGGGGTCTACGTCACGCCTCTGGTTCGCAAACTCGCTGCCGAGCACGGCATCGCCCTGAACTCCGTCCGGGGTACCGGCGTCGGAGGTCGTATCCGTAAACAGGACATCCTTGATGCCGCCGAGGCTGCCAAGAAGGCCTCTTCCGCGCCCGCTCCCAGCGCTGCTGCCGAGGTGAGCGCGCCTGCTGCCGCGGCTCCCCAGGTTGCCGCTGTCTCGGAGGAAGCAGCGAAGCTGCGCGGCACCACGGAGAAGCTGTCGCGGATGCGCAAGGTGATCGCGGAGCGGATGACGGAGTCGCTGCGAGTGGCCTCGCAGCTCACCGCCACGGTCGAGGTAGACGTGACCGCCATCTCGAAGCTGCGCAAGGCGGCGAAGGACGAGTTCAAGAAACGCGAGGGCGCCTCCCTGTCCTATCTGCCGTTCATCACGAAAGCCACGATCGAGGCCCTGAAGGCGATGCCTATGCTCAACGCCTCACCCGATTTCGAAGCGGGTACCGTGACCTATGCGTCGCAGGAGAACATCGGCATTGCCGTGGACACCGATCGCGGTCTGATGGTGCCTGTGATTCATGACGCTGGGGACCTGAACCTGGCCGGGCTAGCCAAGCGCATCGGTGACCTGGCAGCGCGCACCCGTGCTGGAAAGGTCGGCCCCGACGAACTGAGCGGCGGCACCTTCACCATCACCAACTACGGCTCGGCGGGGACCCTTTTCGACACCCCGATCATCAACCTGCCTCAGGTGGCGATCCTCGGTACCGGCGCACTGGTGAAGCGGCCCGTGGTGGTCACCGACGCCCTGGGCGGCGACACCATCGCCATCCGGGACATGATGTACCTGTCGCTCACCTACGATCACCGACTCATTGATGGCGCCAAGGCCGCCCACTTCCTCAGCCTGATCAAGGCACGCCTGGAAGCTGGCGACTTCGCCGGAGAACTGGGGCTCTGATCCCAGGAACTGAATTGGTCCGGGTCGCTTTCGTCGCGATCCGGGCCAATACCATCGGGACAACAAAAGGTGCCCGGCGGAGAACCGCCGGGCACCTGTGCGTTTCCTACCGGATCAGATCAAACCGAGTTCCTTGACCGCCTTGCGCTCATCGAGCAGCTCAGCGACGGATGCGTCAATCTTGGCGCGGGAGAACAAATCGATCTCGAGGCCCTGAACGATCTCGTACGCACCGTTCTTGACGACACACGGGAAGGAGGAGATGACGCCCTCAGCAACCCCGTAGGAGCCGTCGGAGGGAACCGCCATGGAAACCCAATCGCCATCGGGAGTGCCGAGCACCCAGTCGCGCATGTGCTCGACGGTCGCGTTCGCTGCGGAAGCAGCAGAGGACAGCCCGCGGGCCTCGATGATGGCAGCGCCGCGCTTGGCGACCGTCGGAATGAAGGTGGATTCGATCCAGGCCTCGTCGTTCACCAGTTCGGCGGCGTTCTTCCCGCCCACCTCTGCGTGGAAGATGTCGGGGTACTGGGTGGAGGAGTGGTTACCCCAGATGGTCATCTTCTTGATCTCCTCGATCGGACGACCGAGTTTCTGGGCGAGCTGGGACTTCGCACGGTTGTGATCCAGACGGGTGAGGGCGTTGAAACGTTCCTTCGGGATGTCGGGAGCGTTACTGGAAGCGATCAGCGCATTGGTGTTGGCTGGGTTACCGGTCACCAGTACACGGACGTCGTCCGCCGCCACCTCGTTCAAGGCCTTGCCCTGGGCGGTGAAGATAGCGCCGTTGGCGCTCAGCAGGTCGCCACGTTCCATGCCGGCCTTACGGGGCATGGCGCCGACCAGCATCGCCAGGTTGACGCCGTCGAAGACCTTCTTCGGATCATCGCCGATGACGACGTTCTTCAGGTTCGGGAAGGCGCAGTCGTCGAGTTCCATGACGACACCCTCCAGGGCCTTCAGGGCCGGGGTGATCTCCAGCAGACGCAGCTCGATGGGCCGATCACCCAGCAGGGAGCCGCTGGCTATCCGGAACAGCAGGCTGTAGCAGATCTGGCCGGCTGCGCCGGTCACTGCGATCTTGACGGGAGCCTCAGTGCTCATCGTGCGGACCTTTCTTTCGACGGTGATGTCCACCTCCGACCCTATCGCCCATCTCCGCATTTCATGTGCCGGGGGGAACCACCAGCGCCAACACACCGATCGCGGTGCCCAGACTGAAGAGGATGGTGATGTCCATCCAGCGTCGCCGGACCACCAGCAACCCCGAGACGTGGCGCGGCAGAAGCATCCGGGCGATCCCCCCGAGCAGGGTCGCCGCGGCCATCACCACCGCCCCGTAACGCCAGTGCCCGATCCCCGCGATCAACACGCCGATTGAGAACACGCCGAGCACTGCTGCCAACGGCCACGGGTTCGTGGGGAGTCGGTTAACTGTTGGGGTTGGCATGGAACACCTCGGCACGATCGACGACATTGCTGAGCAGCATGGCGCGGGTCATGGGACCCACCCCGCCAGGATTCGGGGTGACCCAGGCCGCTTTGTCCCACACATCCGGCGCCAGGTCCCCGGTGGTCCTGCCCTCAACCCGGCTGACACCGACGTCGATGCACACCGCTCCCTGACGGATCATGTCGGCGGTGATCATGCCCGGCACCCCTGCCGCCGCCACCACGATGTCGGCCCGCTGGGTGTGTTCGGCCAGGTTGCGAGTTCCGGTGTGACACAGGGTCACCGTCGCGTTCTCGCTGCGGCGGGTCAGAATCAGCCCGAGGGGACGCCCCACCGTGATACCGCGACCCACCACACACACATCCGCCCCCCGCCACTCGATGCCGTGGTGGCGCACCAGCTCCACGATGCCGCGGGGGGTGCAGGGCAGGGGGGCGGGTTCGTTCAGCACCAGCCTTCCCAGGTTGATCGGGTGCAACCCGTCGGCGTCCTTGTCCGGGTCGATCAACCCCAGCACCCGGTTCTCGTCGAGATGTCCCGGCAGGGGAAGCTGCACGATGTAGCCGGTGCAGGAGGGGTCGGCGTTCAACGCCGCGACGGCCTCCCCCAGCTGCGCGGGGGTGGCATCGTCGGGCAGCTCCACCCGGATGGAGGCGATTCCCACCTGCTCGCAGTCGCGGTGTTTCATGCGCACGTAGTTCTGGCTGGCCGGGTCGTCACCAACGAGCACCGTAGCCAGTCCGGGTATCACTCCCACATCACGGAGTCGGCCCACCCGCTGCTTCAGTTCCGTCTTGATGGCGGCGGCCGTGGCCCTGCCGTCAAGGATTCCTGCGGTCATTGTCCCTGCCTCAGTGGAAGAAGTGACGGGTGCCGGTGAAGTACAACGCAACGCCGTGTTCGGCGCACAGGTCGATGGTTTCCTGGTCGCGCAGGGAACCGCCCGGCTGGACGATGGCCCGGACGCCACCGTCGATCAGGATCCGCGGCCCGTCGGCGAAGGGGAAGAAAGCATCGGATGCGGCCACCGACCCGGCTGCCCGCTCCCCCGCACGTTCAACCGCCAGGCGGCACGAGTCGACGCGGTTCACTTGGCCCATGCCTACGCCGACGGAGGCGCCGTCGTGGGCCAGGAGAATGGCGTTGGACTTCACGGCGCGGCAGGCCCGCCACGCGAAGGCCAGGTCAGCCAGGACCGCATCGTCTGCCGCCTCACCCGCTTTGAGTTCCCAGTTCACGGGGTCGTCGCCGGGCGCGTCGATGCGGTCGGGTCGCTGGAGCAGGGCACCCCCGGAGATGGGGTGGAGGACGCGTTCCCGGTGCGTGTAGGGGACGGCTTTCAGCAGTCGCAGGTTCTTCTTTGCGGCGAGGATGGCCAGCGCCTCCGGTTCGAAGCCGGGGGCGATCACGACCTCGGTAAAGATGTCCTTGATCTGTTCGGCCAGTGCTGCGGTTACGGGGCGGTTGACGGCGATCACCCCACCAAAGGCGGAGACCGGATCGCAGGCGTGAGCCCTGCGGTGGGCCTCCGCGACGTCGGGCCCCACCGCGATCCCGCACGGATTAGCGTGTTTGATGATCGCGACACACGGCTCAGTGAAGTCGCTCGCGGCGCGGTAGGCGGCCTCGCCGTCGGTGTAGTTGTTGTAGCTCATGGGTTTGCCGTGCAGCAGCTCGGCCTGGGCGATTCCCTCCGGACCGGGCGGATAGGTGTAGAGGGCCGCGGCCTGGTGGGAGTTCTCGCCGTAGCGCAGGTCCTGCTTCTTCACCCAGGCCGCTCCCAGCCAGTCCGGGAACCCATCCCCAGTCGGGGTGGCCACGGTGGCCCCCATCCAGGAGGCCACGGCGATGTCGTAGGAGGCGGTGTGACGGAAAGCCTCGGTGGCGAGGTCGCGGCGCTGCTGGAGGGTGAAACCACCCTCGGCGAGGGCGGCCAGGACAGCGGGGTACTGCGATGTGGAGGTGACCACCGCGACACTCGGGTGGTTCTTCGCGGCGGCACGCACCATCGAGGGCCCGCCGATGTCGATCTGTTCAACGCATTCGTCGGTCCCGGCACCGGATGCGACGGTGGCCTCGAACGGGTAGAGGTTCACCGCCACCAGGTCGAAGGGAGCGACATCGAGTTCCTTCAGTTGGGAGACGTGGGCGGGTAGGCGACGGTCAGCAAGGATACCGGCATGGACGCGCGGATGGAGAGTCTTGACGCGACCGTCGAGGCATTCGGGGAATCCCGTCAACTGCTCGACAGGGGTTACGGGGATCCCCGCTGCAGCGATCCGGGTCGCGGTAGATCCGGTGGAGACCAGTTCCACTCCGGCGGTGTGGAGGGCGGTAGCCAGCTCCTCCAGGCCCTCCTTGTCGTAGACGCTGAGCAGCGCGCGGCGCAGCTGAATCCGGTCGGTCATGTCTCTCCTTCATTCCAGGCACGCACGGTCTCTACCAGTAGGCGGCGCTCCACCACCTTGATGCGTTCATGGAGGGTTTCGACAGTGTCGTCGGGCAACACGTCGACGGCCCCTTGGGCCAGGATCCTACCGGTGTCCACCCCGGAGTCGACGAGGAAGATCGTTGCACCGGAGACCTTCACTCCGTGGTTCAAGGCGTCCCTCGGGCCGTGCATCCCAGGGAAGCTGGGCAAAAGCGCGGGATGGGTGTTGATGGTGCGTCCCCCAAAACGAGCGAGGAAACTCTTCCCCAGCAGCTTCATGAATCCCGCAGAGGCCACCAGATCGGGCTGAAAACTTGCGACAATCCCGGTCAGCTCGACATCCCACTGATCACGATCCAAGCCCTTGACGAGAGGATGGGCGACGGCAGGCACCCCCGCGGCTCGGGCTCGTTCCAGGGCGTGGGCCGCGGGCTGATCGGAGACCACTGCCACGACCCTGGCATCCACGTCCCCTGCGGTCACTGCATCAAAAAGGGCCTGCAGCAGGGTCCCTGAACCAGACACCAGCACCACTACACGAGTCGTCACCGGACAACCGTAGCGCCGAGTCTCACGCCGCCCAGAACCGGCCAGGAGAGTTTCACCAGACTTCTTCCCGCAAGGTGGGGCCACACCCCGACAAGGCCCATTGACCGGTTGACGACACACGGTCCCGCAAACAGGCCAACGCGGTATCCGCTAGCGTCGAGGTATGCCGCATCCCCATTCGCACCGGCCCGGACATCCTCACGGGAAACCTTTCGGCGCCCGCCCGAACCTGGACTTCGACCGGGCCCCGTTCATCGTGATCTGGGAGACCACTCAGGCCTGCGACCTGGCCTGCCGCCACTGCCGCGCCTCCGCACAGCCACTGCGCAACCCGAACGAACTGACCACCGCGGAGGGCTTGAAGCTCCTCGACGACGTGCGAAAGTTCGGGCGTGTGGTGTTCGTTTTCTCCGGAGGGGACGCCTTCAAACGCCCAGACATCATCGATCTGGTGCGGCACGGTGCCGATATCGGGCTGCGCATGGCCATCACCCCCGCCACTACGTCGCTCGCCTCGCGCGAACAGCTCCAGGCTCTCAAGGACGCAGGCCTAAGCCGGCTGGCGGTCAGCCTCGACGGCTCGAACGCGACCATCCACGACGAGTTCCGCCGCGTGAAAGGCAGTTTCGCGCACGGCCTGCGCATCCTCCGTGAAGCCCAGGAGATCGGCCTGACCACCCAGGTAAACACGGTGGTGCGCAAGGCCAACCTCAACGACATGGAGGACATGTGCCGGCTCATGACGGAGTTGGGAATCGTCTTCTGGGAAGTTTTCTTCCTGATCCCGATGGGGCGGGCCAAGAAGGAAGACGTAGCCTCAGCCGAAGGATTCGAGGCCGTTTTCAACCAACTCTACGATTTGTCCAAGACCGCTTCCTTCGACATCAAGGCGACCGCCGCTCCCCAGTACTCGCGGGTCGTCATGCAGCGCAAACGAGCCGAGGCACGAGCCGGGGCCGACACCGACCTGGACGTGCTGACCTCCGGGATGCACTACTCGCAGCAGGATGGCATCGGTCGTGCCCGCAACGTCAACGACGGTGACGGCTTCATGTTCATCTCCCACGTCGGAGACATCTACCCTTCGGGCTTCCTGCCCATCAAAGCGGGCAACGTCCGAACCGACGACATCGAGGAGGTCTACCGCTACTCTCCGCTTTTCACGACACTGCGTGACCGCAGCCAGCTCAAGGGCAAGTGCGGCATCTGCTCGTATCGTTCCTTCTGCGGCGGCTCACGAGCCCGCGCCTATGCAATGACGGGTGATTTCCTGGCGGAAGAGCCCTTCTGTTCCCACGAGCCGCGGCGCCATCACGAAGAGCTACCGGCGTAGCGTCTGTTCCTCTTCCCCACCCCGCTGCACGGAACTGTCCTGGCCGGTCTCGGCACAGTGTCGACGCCACGTCGGCCACTCCCGTCTGGCAAGCCCCACCACGAGTCCTGTCACCAGCCCGACCAGTCCGAGAATGCAGGGAGCGGTGATCGCCAGACCGCCAAGTCGGACCCCCACGTGGGCAAGGCGCTGCGTCCCCAATCCACCAGAAGCGAACCATGCGAGCACGAACAGCAGCACCCCCGTGAGGATTCCCGCGATCCCACCGGTCATGGAGGTCTCGTAGAACCGCTCGGAGGAGCGGTTGAGTGTGACGACGAGGGTCGCCAGGACGCCTGCGAGCACTCCGCCTAGCAACCACAGCCATGCCAGTTCGGGCACCGGTCCCGGATCTGGGACAGCTCCCAACACGGGAATCGAGGGCAGGAACCCCAGACTGGTCCCGTTCATGTCGAGCAGCGTCCCCTCTCCCAGGGTGACCCCCGCCCCCAGCGCCCAGGCCATGGCCCAGATGACCAGGTTCGGGAGCCACGCCAGCTGGATGACGATCAGCAGGATCCCCGCCGTGCCATCGCCACCGAGGCCGTCGGCGATCGCGGCGATACGCTCGCGTCCCAGGATGAGCACAACCGAAAGCAGCGCTGCCCCGGTTCCCACACAGATGAGGGCAGCCACCCCGATCCCCCGCGGAAACGACCGCGCCCGCACGGGCCATCGTTCACAGGGGTCGTACCCGACGGCACGCGTTACCCCCCAGAAACCGGAGATCCCCCCGATCAGCGCGCTCCCTAGGAAGGCCCGGATCACTGACGTCTCCGGGACGAAAAACGCGATCAAGGTGATGAATACGATGTAGGTTCCCGCATAGGCGCCCCCGACCCGCAGCACCAGTCCTCGCAGGTCATCGGTCTCGTCGATGGCAGCGCGGGCCGCCAACCCTGCGACCGGGACCCCGAGCAGAATCAGTGCCAGGGCCAGACCGAGCGGCGCGATGCTGACTGCCTGCCCTCCGATCGTGGTCACCGCCCCGTTAGCGAGCAACAACACCCGGGAGGCAAGCCCGAGCGCATCAGCCAGCTGCGATTCCGGGGAGGTCAGCCAACCGAGCGCGGCAGGCCCCGCCATCAGCAACCACCCCGCGGCCGCCACCGCAAGCGCCCCCACCGGGGCCAACACGAACCACGGAATGGCCACCTGGGGCCTCGCCACGCGTGCGGCCTCGTCCACATCCACGGCTATCATCCGATGCCGAGAACCGCGTTCCGCCACACCAGCCTCCTTCCTTGATCCAACAGATCACCGAAGTCATGGGTACCCTGTACCAGTGAGATACCGCCCTGGTGGCGGTTCGTCATCCGCGTGGAGGTGAACATGACTGACTCCGGCAAGCAACGTCCCCGCAGGGCCTTCTCGGCGGATAATGCCCAGCCGGACGGCGTCGACGATACACGTAGCGGACAAGCAGGCCGGGCCCGACGCGGCGCCGCTGACGACATCGACTCGCCGTTCACCCGCCCCGCCACATCCTTCGAGGAAAGCGCCGTTCCTGCACCGGTTCTCCCGGGAACGGAACGACGCGCCATGCCGGGTTCAGGGGCCGGCAGAAGAGCAATGCGGTGGGATGGGCTCAATGACGAAACCATTCCTGCAGGACGGGAATCGGTATCCGGCACCACACTGCATGCCACGACCCCGCCCACCCGGTACGCACCCTCCCAACTGGATTTCCAACACCGGAGCCAACAACCGGAATCCTCCTGGGGAGGCTGGCCCGATCAACCCTCCCCGCCAACCCGGGCATCCGAGCAACCCCGCACCACAACGCATCGCTCCCCGGCCCGGGCCGCAGATCCGGAACCGGAAACGGACAAGCCCTGGAAGGCAAATTCCCAGAAGGAACGACGCGAAGACTCCGCTACTTCACAAAATTGGGTCACACATCACAAGCGCATGCTCACCACATGGGTGGTCACGGCCATCGCCGCGGCCGTCCTACTGGCAGGCGGGATCTTCGTGCTATCGCGCATGAATGCCCCCGGTCCAGCCGCCAGCAACGCCAACCCCAGCTCCTCGGAAACCGACAGCACCCCGGTCAATCTCACGGAGGCTTCGCTTCTCGACCCCTCGGATGCAGGCCTCATCGAATCAACTGCCAGCTGGAGCATCACCCAAACCGTCACGGAGAAGGGCAAGGAGTCACTTCGCAAGAAAGTGAGCTGTCTGGCGCCCGACCCTGCAGAGATCAACACGACGGCAGCCCTTCAACGCGCCATTGGGACCCAGCAGGAGGACAAGCTGGCCCTCATCCACCAGATCGACGCATACGCCAACGAGGAGACCGCCAAGAAAATCTATGAGCAGCGCGCCACGTCCTTGGCCTCCTGCTCCGAGACTCCTGCTCTGATCACGGGCTCCTCCACTGTGGCCGGGCTCGGCGACGAGATGCTGCAGCTGAGCGTCCTTCAGGAGAGCAGCGCCCAACATCACACGATTCTGCTGGTGCGCACGGGCAAAGTGATCAGCCTGCTCGACGTGGCACGCAATAACAGCGCCGTCGACCCCACAGGCGCGGTGAGCGCCCTGCAGCGCCCCCTGACCGCCACCTGCGAGGCCGCTGCCGGCACCTGCCCCACCACTCCCACAGTCACGCCGGCCGCTCCACCCGCCGCGAACCCGCCGGGCTGGCTGATCCCCAACGACATCCCGATCATCGCCCCGGGGCACCTGGAGTGGAAAGGAAGCAGCAGCCCGAAGGAGGTGGAGCTCTCCGGGATGGGCTGCGAGGGTATGAATCTGATCAGCGAGCAGGGCCCCACCGACCGCAAGCAACGCTCCTACTTGGTCGGCTCCTCCGACGAGGCCTTCAAGATTTTCGGCATCACCCAGTACCGTTTCACCTTCGCTGACGAGGCCGCGGCCACCGCCTTCAGCGACCTACTCTCGGAGAACCTGGCCTCCTGCGCCAAGAGGGTCGCGGCAGCCAAGGTCACGGAGCTGAGCCCCGTGACCACTGACGGCAGCAATGGTCCGGTCGTAACGGCCCGGCTCTTCGACGTGAAACAACAGACAAAAGATGACGGCACCCAGCGACCGTATCAATTGATAGTCACCAGGTCCGGCACAGCCGTCAGCTATCTACTGTTCATCGGCGTCGGGGAAACCCAGTTCACTGCGGAACAGCTCACGAACCTGGCCACCCGGCTCGGCCAGCGCACCGCGCAGGGGTAGCAAGCCGGACGACTGGAAAGCAGGGAAGGGCGCACAATCGCCGCGCGGTCGAGTCGTACGTTGACCCGACTCGAAACTTGATTTTGAGAGCATGCTGAGAATTGCTAAGGTTTGTCTCGGATGTCCATCGAGAGCGGAGACACAGCCTTGAATCACACGGAAAAGGCCAGTACGCCCAAAAGGGCCATGGTCGAGGTCGATCCTTTCGACTTTCCCGGTGAACAGTCGGACACAAACGACGTCATGGAGATCTCCACGACGTCCCCGACGAGACGGCGTCGGCGCTTCGGGAGGGTCTCAATCGCCTCCGGTCTTGCCGGCTTGCTCGCAGTCGGGACCCTGTTCACTTGGGCGTGGTATTCCCGCACATCGGGGAACGAGTCTGTCTCCGATCAAGTGGCCAGCGACGCCGCCGTTCCGGAGGCCGCCGCACAGGCCGTGGAACAGGGTTTTGGCAACTCTGGCGCTTCCTCCCGCTCCGGGGTGCGCGGCGACCTGGATTCAGCCGTCGCGGATGAGAACGCCAAGGAGCACGATGCCTCTCTCAAGTCATCCCATGACGACGCTTTGGAGACCAGCGCGGATGAGACCGCGGCTGAACGCGAGCAGCTAATCGAGGCCGACCTCAAACTTGTTGCCGCGCAGGCGGAAAAGATCGAGGCTGAGAAGAAACAGGCCGAGGAACGTCTCAGCGCGGCGCGCGAGTCGCTGAAGAAGGCCGGGGTCGACACATCTCAGATCTCCGCCGAAGATTTGGCAGCGGCCTCCGCCGGGGGCGGCTCCATGCCGCTCAAGGAGAACTACTCCATCGGCTCCACCTTCGGGCAAACCGGCGCCTGGGCCCGGTACCACACGGGGCAGGACTTCCCGGCACCGGTGGGAACCCCCATCTACGCCGCCGCGTCCGGAATCGTGCTGAGTCCCACCGCTGCTTCCTGGGCGGGTAACAACGTGGTGATCATGCACCTGAACGGTGGCATGACCCTGTACGCGCACCAATCGCAGGTTGTGGTGAAACCAGGGCAGGCGGTCAAGGCCGGCGATCTGATCGGGTACGTTGGCCAGACGGGTCGTTCTTTCGGCCCTCACCTGCACTTCGAGTACTACCCGGCAGGTACCACCCCTGGTGACGTCTACAAGGCCACCGATCCCATGGAGTTCCTTCGCAGCCAAGGCGTCACCATCCGCTGACGGTTCTGCGTTCTTTCTCGGTTCACGGGGTTCCGCGCATCAGCTCGGAACCCACCCCGTTGTTCGATTCCCTACAGTTTCTCCATGGGCGCGTGACTGATGGCGAGACGTTTCTTCCCTGCCGACCCGAAATCCACGTCCACCTGTTGCTTCGGACCGGCCCCATGGACGGCCAGCACCGTTCCGAGCCCGAAAGCGGTGTGGGCTACACGGTCTCCGACCGCCAGGTCGCTGACCGCCGGGCGTTTCCCGCCTCCGGTCCCGAAACTCATTGTTTCTCTGGTGCGTGACCTGCGTTCCGCGTTGCCGGCGGCCCAGGTGGTCGGGGTCTCACCGAGACGACGCCAGTCCATCAGCCCTGCTGGGATCTCTTCCAGGAAACGGGAAGGTGGGTTGTAGCTCGGTTGCCCGAAGGTGACCCGCACCGTGGAACGAGACAGGTGCAACAGTGTGCGAGCCCGCGTGATGCCGACATAGGCCAGTCGGCGCTCCTCCTCCAGCTCGTCCTGCGATTCCATGGCGCGCATGTGGGGGAACACGCCCTCCTCCATACCGGTGAGGAACACGGTGTCGAACTCCAAGCCTTTCGCGGTGTGCAGGGTCATGAGGGTCACCACTCCTTGCCCCTGTTCCCCATCCGGCACCTGGTCGGAGTCCGCCACCAGGGCAATCCGTTCCAGGAAGGCAGGCAACGAGGCGTCAGGTTCGGGCATTCCCGCCGCCAGCCCGAAGTCGCTCTCCTCGTCGAGATCGACGGCAGTCGTAGCCGCCACGAACTCTGCCGCAACGTTGACCAGCTCCTCCAGATTCTCCAGACGCGTCTCGTCCTGGGGATCGGTGGAATTCTGCAACTCTGCGAGGTACCCGGAGTCGGTGAGCACCGAGGTGAGGATCTCGTCGGCAGGATCACCCTGGGCCATTTTCACGCGGTGCCGTTCGATCAGGTCCACGAAACCACGGATCTGTTTCATCGAACGGGTTGCAAGGCCTGGTGCATCCTCGCTGCGCGAAAGAGCCTCGAAGAAGCAGATGCGTTCCGCGGCGGCCAGCGACGAGATCGCCGCCACGGCCCGGTCACCAATGCCGCGTTTGGGAACGTTGAGAATTCGCCGCACCGACACGTCGTCGGCGGGGTTGGCGATGGCTCGGAGGTAGGCGATGGCGTCGCGGATCTCCCTGCGCTCGTAGAACCGCACCCCACCGACCACCCGGTAAGGCATCCCGACGCGGATGAAAACCTCCTCAAGCGCACGCGATTGGGCATTGGTCCGGTAGAACACCGCGACGTCGCCGTAGCGCGCACGGCCATCATCGACGAGCCGGTCGATCTCCCCTGCCACGAACTGTGCCTCATCGTGTTCGGTATCAGCCACCCACCCAACGATCGGGGCGCCCTCCCCCAGATCACTCCACAACACCTTCTCCCGGCGCCCTCGGTTTCTGGCGATCACCGCGTTCGCGGCCTGCAGCACAGTGTTGGTTGAGCGGTAATTCTGGTCCAGCACAATCGTCCTGGCACCCGAAAAATCGTTCTCGAAATCGAGGATGTTGCGGATCGTGGCCCCCCGGAAGGCGTAGATGGACTGGTCTGAGTCGCCCACCACCATCAGCTCGGCCGGATCCACCGTCAAAGTTCCCGTGGCCGACGAGGTGGTGTGTCCACAGAGTTCACGGATCAGCGCATATTGGGCGTGGTTGGTGTCCTGATACTCGTCCACCAGCACGTGGCGAAACCTCCGGCGGTATTTCTCCCGGACCTCAGGGAACGCCTGGAACAGGTGCACGGTGGTCATGATCAGGTCATCGAAGTCGAGGGCGTTGGCGGCCCGCAGCCGTTCCTGATAGTCCTCATAGACCTCGGCGTTGGTCTTCTCCACCGGGCTGGCGGCCTGTTCCTTCGCGGCCTCAAAGTCCACCAGGTCGTTCTTCCAACCACTGATGGCGTTCATCACCGCGCGCACTGGAAATCGTTTCGGATCGAGTTGGTGGTCCCGCATCACCAAAGACAGTAGACGCTTAGAGTCGGTGTCGTCATAGATAGAGAAGGACTTGGTGATGCCGAAGCGGTCGATCTCGGAACGCAGGATACGCACGCAGGCCGAGTGGAAGGTCGAAACCCACATCAACGTGGCCCGATTGCCCACCAGCTCCGCCACACGCTCTCGCATCTCGGCAGCTGCCTTGTTGGTGAAGGTGATGGCCAACACCGCACCGGGATGCACCCCCCGGACCCCCACCAGATGGGCGATCCGCCGGGTCAGAACCCTTGTCTTGCCGGAACCTGCACCCGCCACGACCAGCACCGGGGAACCGGCGTGAACGACAGCCGCCCGCTGTTGCTCATTCAAACCCGCCAGCAGTTCTTTCTCATCAACAGCCCGCGCAGCCCCCCGCGGAGAAGGTGTGGCGACGGTCGCCTCGTCGGGCGCGAAAACGGCGGCAAGATCGGGGAAGAGGGAGTCAGACATCGTGTCATCACCGTAATAGGCTTGGCCGTCATGAGGCGAGTCCTGAGATTCCTCCGTGTCGCGATTCCACGGATCAGTGCCGGCCTGCTGTTGGCGCAGATCGCCTTCATGATCGGTATCACTGGTCGGGAGTCGTTGCGAAAAAAGCATCGAAAGCTACGACGTTTTCCTTACTCCCCTGCCACACCGGTGACCGTCGGTCAGGATGAAATCACCGTCTACACCTTCGGTGAAGAACTTTACCGGGACATGCTCGCCGCCATTGATGGTGCCCGGGATGTGGTGAACTTCGAAACCTACATCTGGAAGTCCGACGAGGTGGGAGAGGCTTTCAAAGATGCGCTTGGCAGAGCAGCTGCACGTGGCGTCAAAGTGAACGTCATCTGGGATGATTTCGCGAATCTTGTGGTGCCGCGTCGTTTCTTCACCATGCCTGAGGGGGTGCTCGCGCTCCGGCATCCGGCTTTCCCGAAGCCCTGGTCACCGAGAACATGGGGACGCGACCATCGCAAGCTGCTGATCGTCGACCACGAAAAGGGATTCATCGGCGGCTACAACATCGGCAAGCTGTACGCGCAGCAGTGGCGCGATACCCACGCTCGCGTGATCGGCCCCGGGGCTGCTGAACTGGAGAATGCCTTCGTTGATTTCTGGAACCAGAACGCCGGCAGGCAGGGACTACCAACCCTCCCCAACGATCAGCAGCGTCGCTGGAATTCTCCGTTGAAAGTGCACCGGAACGTCCCACGGATTCAGGTCTACCCGATCCGAAACATGTACCTCGAGGCCATCGATCGCGCCACCGAACGCATCTGGTTGACCCACGCCTACCTCATCCCCGATGACGATCTGGTGGCCGCACTCCGGGACGCTGTGAAACGTGGGGTGGACGTCCGGATCATCGTTCCCGACCGTTCCAATCACGCCGTAGCGGACTGGCTGTCGCGGGGTTTCTACACCGACTTGTTGAACTCTGGCATCCGGTTGTTCCTCTATCAGGGCGCGATGGTGCATTCGAAAACCGCGGTGATCGACGGTACGTGGTCCACCATCGGAACCGCGAACCTGGATCGCCTCAGCCTGTGGGGCAACTACGAGGCGAACCTCGAGATCACCGACCGCGACGTGGCCTCCCACATGGAACACGTCTTCGCCGTAGACGAGGACAACACCATGGAATTGACAGCTGACGCATGGCACCGTCGCCCTTGGTGGAAGAAACTCGCAGAATCCCTGCTCAGTCCTTGGCGTCCGCTGTTCTGAACGACACGCAGGGACGAACCGGGGGATCACCTGATGGTCTACGACGTTGCAACAAGGCATGCTTGACACATGCTCACTTTCATCGCATACATCATCATCGGTCTGATCGGCGGCACCATCGCCAAGGCGATCATGCCCGGCGAGGAGGGCGGCGGCTGGGTGGCCACCACCGCTCTCGGCGCCTTCGGCGCGCTTCTCGCCGGCTGGCTCGGTCAACTGATCTTCGATTCCTCCTACCACGGGATCTTCTCCATTCGCGGCCTGATCTTCTCCGTGGTTGGAGCCGTCATCATCCTGGCGGTACAGGGCTGGCTCAAGAAACGCAAGGCCTGATATTAGGAGACGTAGTTTGCGGGAGCACCCTGAAGGGTGATCTCGCAAACCACGTCTCGAAAGCCGCAGATTCCTGATTCACACCAGATGCCGGTCCGTAGCCCACTTGGTGAGTTGATGCCGGTTACTCAATTGGAGTTTCCGCAGCACTGACGACACGTGGGTTTCCACTGTCTTTATTGAGATGAACAGCTCCCGCGCCACCTCACGGTACGAATAGCCACGGGCAATCAGTTTCAGCACCTCACGTTCCCGAGAGCTGAGTCGGTCCAGTTCCTCATCAATGCTGGAGATGTCGACGGCTCCGGAGAAGGCATCGAGCACGAATCCTGCCAGTCGCGGTGAGAACACCGCGTCCCCGGAAGCCACCCGCTGGATCCCTTCGACAAGTTCCTCCGACGAGATCGACTTCGTCACGTATCCTCGTGCACCGGCCCGGATCACGCCGATCACATCCTCCGCGGCATCGGAGACCGACAGTGCCAAGAATTTCACTTCGGGCGCCTTCGCTGTGACCTGCTTGATCACCTCGGCTCCGCCGCCACCTGGCAGGTGAACGTCGAGCAGTACCACATCGGGTTTCGTCTCCAGGATCGAGGCAACCGACGACACCACATCGTGTCCCTCTCCCACCACCTGGCACATTTTCCCGATCTCGTGGCGCACCCCGGCGCGAAACATGGCGTGATCATCCACGAGCACCACACGCAATTCTTCCAGCGGTTTGCTCTGCTCCTGGTTCATCGAATCAGCTCCAACCTGACCTCGGTACCTTCGCCCGGCGCCGTTCGGATCCGGGCCGTCCCTCCATGACGCTCCATTCGCGCCCTGATTGATTCTTTCACGCCTCGGCGGTCCGGGCGGATCATCGCCTCATCAAATCCGCAGCCACGGTCCCGGATGAACAGCTCGACCTTTTCAAGTTCGACCTCGGCGAATACGTCGACCCGGGAGGCGCCAGAATGTTTGGCAGCGTTCATGACGGCTTCCCGCGCGGCCTGCACCAGCGCCATGGATGCCTCATCGAGATCCATGTCGCTCACGCAGATCACCTCAACCGCGATCGGAAACCGCTCCTCGACATCGATGCGCAGCTGCTCCAGGGCGCCCTTGAGGGTCTGTGCCCGGGTCTCCTCCCCATAGAGCCAGGTGCGCAACTCCCGTTCTTGACGACGCGCCAGCGAGGCCACCTGGACAGGGTCATCGGCCTGGCGTTGGATCAAGGCCAAGGTCTGCAACACGGAGTCGTGCAGATGGGCGGCCATGTCGGCCCGTGCTTCGGCACGCAACCTCTCCCGATCCGCGGTCCTGACCCGCGACCAGAGACGAAGCAGCCAGGGAGCCATGACGACGGCCACCCCCGCGAGAAGCGCGACGGCTGCAGCAACCACCGTCTGGAGGCCCTCCCAGCCGAACTGGGATGCGAGAAGCCAGCTGGTCCCAAAACCTACCAGAATCAATCCACCGACGAGCCGTGCGACGCTGGCAATCGTCCTCACTCGCGATCCGGACCGCTTACCCAGGGAGCCTGTCTTCAAACCGCCCCCGTCAGCCTGAACCCAGATCAGGACCACGCCAACGCCTGCCAGCAGAAACGGCCAGAACAGGGACATCCCCCGGCCAGTGTCGGTGTCTTCACCAGGGATCATCCCCCACAACACCCCGGCTATCAGCGCCCCAGCGGAGAAGAGCATTCCTGCATCGATCCGCCGCTCGACCCGCTGCGGTCGCATACTGGCTCGGGTCGCCCCCGCAAGTCCGGGCGCCTCCTCACGCTCGCCCGCGGGCACCAGGGCCCACAACACCCCGTACAGAAACATCCCCAGGCCTTTGAAGAACACCAACAGCACAAAAGCCACCCGGAACCAGAGCACGGGCAACCGCAGATGCGCAGCGATCCCACTCGCCACTCCGGCTATCGCCTTCTGGGAAAGGTCACGTTGCAGCTGTGGGGGATCGTTCGTGATGGATGGGTCGGAAGTCATGACCCTTCAAGGTTGACACGCCGGGAATCACCACGCTACCCCGCTCACCGGGTTTCGGGGCTCCTCAAGGACAACCTCAGGGGAAGTCCTGATGGTCGCTCACCGCTTCAGGGGTAAGACTGGAGACATGAACGAACTGGTGGATCTGGGGGCACTGCACCCACGGCTCGCTCATTTGGACCGCCCGGCCGGCGGTTTCACTCCCGGATTCTGCCGAGCCATCGGCTCTCGTTTCGGGATCGATCCGCTGCTGATACGTATCCTCTTCATCCTGACCTCCGCACTGAGCGGGGTGGGTGTTATCGCATACAGCTGGGGAGTCCTGCTCACCCCGCGCACCGGGCGTCAGGCTTTCATCCATCGGCTGCTTCCCACGTTCAGCACCTGGAGCCTCCGGACCCAGT
>ERZ773076.204-NODE-204-length-33335-cov-7.970012_pt1 | contig 33335 bp, 36 predicted proteins | sample MGYA00580613_ERZ773076 | MGnify/ENA primary metagenome ERZ773076 (study PRJEB29015, sample SAMEA2738005) | human oral metagenome | biome: human oral; feature: human-associated habitat; material: dental | place: China | collected 2057 ...
ATGAAGGCTTTCCTGAACAAATTTGGCGGTTCGCTTCGCATCATACTGGCGTAGGCTTGACCGAGCAGGACGTGATAAACCAAAACTTGTCTATTCCGCCTGCCGATTATACCGCCAGCACGCCCGAGGAGCGGCTGCTGATGTACGCCGACAAATTCCATTCCAAAAGCAAGCCGCCCAAAGAGCCGCCGTATTTTTGTACGTTTGAATGGTATTATAATCTGGTGCAAAAATTTGGCAGCGATAAACAAGCTAAATTTCAGGCGCTAGCAGACGAGTTTGGTAAGCCGAATATTGCGCTTGTTGCCAGTAAGTTTGGTTTTAGTATTAAAGATGTAAATTAGCGTCAGGATAATTACCGGTATGTTTGCGCCGTTTTAGGCAAATATGTATAATCTATACAGACTATGAATGATAGCGAAGTGCCCGCGGTAGGCAAGCAGGTGATCGTTGCCTGCGCGTTTATTCATCACAATTTTGACGGCGTTGAGAAAATCTTTATGCCTAAGCGTGCTGCGACGAAGAAATTTATGCCAAGCGTATTTGAACTGCCTGGTGGTCATGTGGATTTTGGAGAAGATATCGTGGCTGGATTGAAGCGTGAAATTCGCGAAGAATTCGGCAAGACTATTACAGTTGGCGACCCGTTTGCCGCATTTACGTATCATAATTCGGTGAAAGGTTCGCATTCAATTGAAGTAGTGTATTTTGCACAATTTGACGACATCGGCAATATTCAACTAAATCCGAAAGACCACAGTGAATACAAATGGTTATCGTTCGACGAGCTGCCGAAGGTATTTGGGAATGGTAAAGATGAAACTGACGAAGAAATCCAGCTGATAAAACACGGCTTTGTCTTGTTGGATGGCGCTCAGTTGAAATTTTAGCCAAATGCCAGTTGCTATCAAAAAATCCAGAAAAGACATATCAGCTGTCTTTGCGCGCGTGAAAAATAAATTGGCGCCAGTGCTTGCGGACGGTTCGCAAATTCATCATGTCGGCAGTACCGCGGTGCTTGGCTTGGATGGTAAAAATATCCTAGATATCCTCATTTCCGCTAAAGATAGCGAACACATGAATGAGCTGCGGGACAAATTGGTAGCAATTGGATATTTTCCTTCATTAAATCCAAGTTCTCGTCAAGGGTATATCTTCCTGGCGTCCCGACAAGAAGAAACTGGCGAGGGCGATATCCATATTCACCTCGCGGTCGCGAATACTGAAACGCACGATAACTTCTTAATTATCAGAGATTATCTAAGGTCTCACAATGACGAAGCTGATCAATATTCAAAGATAAAATATCAATATGCCAAGCAATCAAATTACGACAGGTCGGCGTATAAAAAACTCAAAGCAGCTTATGTCGATAAGTTATTACAACGTGCCAGGCAGTGGCAAAATGGCGGCTAATCTCCTTATTCATATCCCGCACGCTTCGCTGTGTTTACCGCCAGATTTTTGGCGCGATGTTACGGTTGACCGGAAAATTATCGAGAAGGATCTGCGCTTTATGGCTGATTATAAAGTGGACGAACTTGCCAGAGACATTGATTGCCATAAAGTAACAGCCAGGTATTCGCGGCTATATTGCGATGTTGAGCGGTTTCGGAATGACGCCGATGAGCCGATGGCGAGGCTGGGTATGGGCGCGGTCTATACGCATTTGCCGGGCGGCGCGCAATATCGCCAGGTAACACCTGAGCGCCGCGAGGAAATCATCAGGCAAGCGTACGAACCTCATCATGTACAGCTAAACAAATTGAGCCAAAAAATTGTTAATCAGTATGGCTCATGTATGATGATTGATCTGCATAGCTACAGCGATGATTTGGTGCGAAAATTGTTTGGCTATACGGAAAATCTGCCTGATATTTGCCTTGGCTACGACGCTGAATGGTTTAGTGGAAATGACGCCCTGAAGCTGAAATCATACATAGAAAAGCTGGGTTATAGCTGCGCGCTGAATTATCCGTATGCGGGTGCGCTGGTGCCGATGGACTTTTACCGCGATAAAACGCCCGGGCTGCGTTCAGTAATGTTGGAGATTAATCGGCGTGTTTATCTGGACGGTGAAATGGTGCGCCAAGAATCAGTGCGCGACATTAGTAAAATAATCAAATATATCGCTAATGAATTTTAAGGATTATAACTGAACGCCCAGCCACGCCGCCAATACATCGCCGGCAAAATAGGCTAGTCCAGCGGCGACCGCTCCCAGGAGCAGGGTGATGGTAGCTTCCCGCCACGGTGATTGCTTGCCGACTTTGCCTTTAATAAAGCCGATTGTTAAGAAAGTAATTGCTGTAAGTAGTGAGCTAATATAGAACAGGGTGGTACTTGGCGCTTTCAGAACTGCAATCACGTCGACCAAGTAGGGTAGCACTGGCACGCTGCCAACCGCCACGAAAGCCAAGAATGTAACTAAACCGATAATTTTAGGAGAAGCTCGCTTTTGGGTGTCGCGGGCCGATTCGTCGTGTTCGGCGCTGGCTGCCAAGTAGGCGCTGGAACCCATTGAAAAACCATCGGCAATTAAGTTAGCCACACCTAAAATAAGGATGACCGCACTGGAAATCCCCGCCCCAGCCGACGCTGCCACCACGGCAAAGGTTGTCACCGTACCGTCAACTGCGCCGTAGACAAATTCTGGAATATACCGTTTGAAAAATGCCCTCATAACCATAGCCAGTGTAGCATATTTGGGCTGATAAAGATGAGTTTAAATATGGGAGTATTGTAAAACGAGCCGTTTTCGCGGCCGCTATCAGAAAACTATTGACATTTTAATACGCTTATGCTACAATAAGAAGCGTTGGATTATCTAACACAAAAACAACCAAAGCATGCTAAAATAAAAACATAAACATTGTAAGCTTCGCGGAAAGGTAGAACGTGGAAGACGCACAAACAATCATCGTTCTTTTAACAATCATCACTGCTTTACTGTCGATTGTCATCTTGGTGCTTTTAGGGACAGTTATCTCTTTGCTAATAAGAATAAATGCCATCATGAAAAAAGTCGATAAGATTACGATGAATGTAGCTAGCGCTACCGATTGGTTGTCGCCGGCAAAGGTATTTAGCGAGATTACAAAGCTGTTTCGTAAAAAATAAATAACAAAGGAGTAAATATCATGAAAAAAGTATTAGCAGTTCTGGGTGCAGCAGCGGCAGGCTTTGCTGCAGGAATTTTAACCGCGCCAAAGAGCGGTAAAGAAACTCGAAAAGACCTGAAAAAGAAAGCAGGTAAGCTGAAATCTGACGCAGAGAAAGTTGCTGATAAGGCGGCTGCGGCTGCTAAAAATAGCGTTGATTCATTAAAAACTGGCTCGCAAAAAGTTGGCGATGCAGTAACAGAAACTGCAAAAGGCGTCAAAAGCAACGTTGAAAAACAGTTCAAGTAATATTTGACTGCAGCTAAGAAGACGTGAGATAATAGGATAGATGAGAAAATTTGTTCTGTATCTTGCGTCTTTTTTGATTGCTGGCGGTCTGCTAATAAGTCCTCAACCGGTTTTGGCGCAATCAATCGAAATGCCTAATTCGGAGATTACCAGCATCATCAGGAAGAACTGCAGCTCGCTGAAGGTTACCATAAAGCAGATTCATACTAACGACGCTTTAGCTAGGGTCAGTATCGGGCAGAAATACAATGCCGTGTCGACGAAGCTGATGGCGCGGTTTAATAGCAGGTTGTCGCTTAATAAACTGGATAGCTCAGGACTTGTTAAAATTACCAGCGATTTTGAAACGCAGCGGCTGAAATTTAACAGCGACTATAATAAGTATGATACGGCGATGACTAACCTAGATAAAGCAAGCTGTAAAACAGATCAGGCAAAGTTTTACGAAAAAATAATTGAGGCGCGCGACGCCCGTAATTATTTGTCTGACAGCGTAAAATTGATGAACGGGCTGCTGGCGCAATATAAAAGCGAAGTACGCCTGATAAAAGATTCTTTGTCGGGAGGCGGTAATGAATAATATAAAAAAGTTTGCCAGCAGGTATAATAAATTTGCGGTTTTTATTGGATCGACTATTCTAGTTTCGATTCTTCTGGTGTCAATCTCGATGTTTGTTTATTATCAATCGGATGCGTACAGGCTGGATTTAAGCCGTCCAGAATACACCTCCAGGCGGTCGGAGATTAGTAAGAATTTGGAGGATAAGAGCAAAGATTTTGATGCGCAGGGTTCGGTTAATGAACAGACAATTAATGATTTTCTGAAATTATACGATGACGAGTCGAAAGGCATTGCTAAAACGAAGGCCTTTTCTAACGATGTGCTGAGCGATAAGGAGCTGCTGGGTATAAATAATAATGAAAATAGTTCAGCTACCGCCGGCGATTAACTATTCAAGCTATAAATTGGCGCTTTTATAGAGTTGCTGCTACTTTTTACTGCTTAGAATTGGCGCTGGTAGAGTTGCTAGTAAAATACCTTCTTTGTCGAATTTTTGCAGCAGTCTGTGACGCATTTCAGAAGTGACAGCCCATTGGTCTGACGGCTGAGTTTTGCCAGAAATAATTATCTCAGTACTGCGGCCGGTAATCTCGCCGACTGACACAAATTTCGGCGGGTCGATAATCTTTTTATGCCAAGCTTTTTCCTGGGCTATCTTTTCTCCGGTAGCGTTAATAATTTCCGTAGCCTCGGATATGTCGGTGTTTGGGTCTAAATACAGGCTGAAACGCGATATGCTGTAGCCCATAGTTTTATTGATAACATGCTGGATCGTGCCGTTTGGAACGTAATGGACGTTACCTTCGGCGTCGCGAACGACTGTCGTGCGAGTACCGACGCGTTCGACTTTGCCGGACGCTCCCATGATGTCGACAACGTCGCCAACGCGGTATTGGTTTTCAGCGATAATGAAGATACCGGATAAAAAATCCTTGACAAGTGACTGCGCGCCAAATCCGAGCGCCACGCCGACTATTCCAGCGCTAGCAAACAGCGGCGATAAGTCAAGCAGAAATAACTTGTTAGCGATAATAGCGGCAACGTAAAAGATCATTAAAATCCGCCAAAACCCGCGGCTTAATTGGATGAGCGTTTTTTCTCGTTTTTCAATATCCTTGCGATGCCAAGAGCGGTGCTTGGCAGTGGAGCGGATCGTGTAATGAATGAACCACTTAATGAGATGTTTTCCGATGAAGTAAATGATGAATGATCCGATAATAATACTGGCTGTCTCCAGCATGCGGTCGCTAATCAGCCAGCCAAGGCCGTTATTATGTAACCATTCGTCGGCGGCCGATATATTTAATATTTGTTTTATAAACGTGTCCATCATATTTAGTATAATGAAAGGTATGAGTTTTGTCGATCCAAATCAGTTTGTTATATCCCGCAAGCGTAAAAAATACAAATTTGCCAAGTTTCATAACGCCGAGAATTGCTTCGAGTTTGATGAATGGCGCGATTTTTACCAGCAGCGCCAGCCGGGTATCTTCGGGTTAGAGGTTGGTGCTGGCACTGGTTTGTTTAGCGTCGAATTGGCAGCGCGCTACCCGGATAAGCTGTTTGCGGCGATTGATGTTAAGGCTGACCGTTTGCAAAAAGGCGCTTACATTGCGCTAGAGCGAGGCTTAAAAAATATCTATTTCATCCGTGCGCGCGCCGACCAAATTGGCGATTTGTTCGCTTTGTCGACGCTAGTAAATATTTGGGTGACTTTTCCTGATCCGTTTCCGAAAAAGCGGGCTGCCGGGCGGCGATTGACGCATCCCTATTTTTTGCGCCGTTATGCGCAACTATTGCAGCCTGGCGGCGAGCTGCTTTTCAAACACGACGACCGCGACTTTTTCTGCTGGAGTTTGGAAAAATTGGTGGCAGAAAAATGGCAAATTACAGAGCTAAGCTTTGACCTGCACGAATCATCTCTGGACGACGAGTATAAAATCATGACGACATACGAGCAGCGATGGCTGGACGAAGGCAAGGCGATTAATTTTGTGAGGGCTTTGCATTGATATATAACTACGCTAGTCGTTAGCAAAAGCGCGCTAACCCTTGCTAGCGCTCTGCCAAGCGATATCAAACAAGCGCGTTTGCACCGAGGCTAGGCTGGCGTTGTCGATAATTACTCCGTGCATAGAGTTATATTTGTCCAGAGTAATAATAGCCATTTTACTGGCATACAATATTGTGTAACAGCCGTCATCTAGTTTTGGTCCGGCTAAGTAGCGGCTGTCCGCTAAGCCTGTTGTTATGCGCAGGGGCTTGGCGTAGCGCAAGACGCGTACTCGTAGATTTCGTTTGGCGCGTTCGCGGCTAAAATTCGGAAAGTTGTTGTACAGATAGCGGCTGACACGCGGCGAAGAAATTACGCGGTATAGGTTAACCTTTTGCAGGCGGCAAGTACTCAATATATCGCGCAAAATATTTGCCAAACCTTCGTCACCTTCGTAAAATGCCGCCATATGCCGGGTTTCTGCGATTTTGTTTGCGGTTCGCAGGCGGACAATGTATTGATCAAGCTGCTGGCCGGCTACCTGCAGAGCTTGCTGCTTCTCGCGTAAAATTTCTGCCAAGACAGCTGGATCTTCGGCGCGGTAGCGCAGCTGCTTGCCTTGGGTGACGCTGTTGACAAGTCCGGCTGCGCGCAGACTTTTGATAGATTCATAGACGCTGCCGCGGTTAATATTCGTTGTTTCTGCGATGGCTCGCAGCGAACTATTAGGAATTGCCAGCAGCGCCTCATATACGCGTTTGTCACGAATAGACAAGCCGATAATTGAAAAATCCATATCTGTAATATAGCATAAAAAACAAAATTGTCATAAAATATCAACCATTTTGTCTGGAATCGGCAGCAGCGGTACGATATGATTTGCTGGTAACGAAAGGAGAATTTTATGGCAAATATTGAAAGATTTGATTCGGATAGTAAAGATTCAAGAGTAAGTGTCTTAACGGGCAAAAGTGCGATTACACTTTCGGTTAGCGGCGTGCCTGAGGAACAGTTTAAGGACTTGTGTAGAGAAGTACAGATGAGCGAAGGACAGATGAGCGAAGGAAAAAAGACTATAGGCAGCATTATTCGCGGAGCTATTGATAAATACACCAAAGAAGTCTTACGAGACCCAAAGTTTCAAGATGAAATGGGCAGACTAGCTGTTCTCTTAGAGAAATACAGCCAACCGGATAATCAGGATTGCACTGAATAGTGCAAAATAGCAATTATTGCTATAATACAAACAACAAACAGGAGGGGAACATGAATTTTCAAGATTATTCGCAAAAAGCTATTTCAACGCTGACGAGCGATCACGCATACGGCGATATCAGCGCCGATTTGATGGCGCAAATACTAGGTTTGGCTGGCGAGTCGGGCGAGGTGATGGAAAAGTTCAAAAAACTAATCCGCGACAAGCAGGGCAAACTAACTGCCGATGATCGCGCGGAAATTATTAAGGAACTGGGCGACGTGCTGTGGTATGTCAATTCGGCGGCTCATTTGCTCGGGTCTAGCTTGGAAGAGGTGGCGCGGCTTAATAACGAAAAGCTAGCCAGCCGCCAGCAGCGCGGCCAGCTGCATGGTAGCGGCGATAATCGGTAAAACTCTAAATCAAATCTTCAGATGCTGCCGCAGCCACTCGTCGATGGTGCCAGCGCCCATGCAGAGGACGAGCTTGCCGTTTGTTCGAGCGTCTTCAATATTATGCCAAAGCTCATCGTTCAAATTAGCGTAGCTGATTTGTTCAGGATTGGGTAGGTTTTTTGCTAATTCTTGCGGCGATAAAATTGGCAAATCCGGATTCTCACGCGTCAAATATGTCGGCAGCCAATAAATTTTCTCGGCTTGATTAAAAACTTCGGCGGTGTAATTTTCTTTGATTTCATGTTGGCGAACATTTTGGTGCGGCTGGTAAACAAGCACGACATGATCAGATAGCTCGCGCGCCATTTGCAGCGTAGCTTTAATTTCGGTTGGGTGATGGCCGTAATCGGAGTAAAGATTATCGGCTAATTTTTCAAAGCGCCGCCCAGAGCCAGGAAACGACTCAATGGCTGCTTTTGCTTCAGCCAAGCCAACGCCGCTATTTTTTAGCTCGGTTAAAACTAAATAGGCGTTTTCGCGGTTATGGCGTCCTGGTAAGATAAGGCTATTGATGTCGTCAAGCGCCGCAGTTTTATCTATCGCCTCAAGCAGCACGCCGCTATCCTTAGCGATGTCTAAGCCGTTCAAATCCTGCTGGTACATAATACAACGCTGGGACTGGTAAATAAATTGCCGGAAAGCCGCCAGATAGTCTGCTCTCTCTGGATAAGTATCGGGGTGGTCATAATCAATTGATGTGATGATCGACAGCCACGGCTGGAAATGCAGAAAATTTTTATCAAATTCGTCGCATTCGTAAATGAAAAATTGGCTAGCCGGGTCAAATCGGCCGCTCGGCCCGAAGCTAAGAATTGAGCCGACGGAATAACTGGCTGGAATGTTTAATTGTTGGAAAGTCCAAACCAGCATGCTAGTGGTCGTAGTCTTGCCATGAGTACCAGCAACCGCGATGAGCTTTAACTTTTTATCGGCAATGATATGTGCTAGCAGCTCGTCGCGCTTGCCCGTTTTTATGCCTAGCTGCTCGGCTAATACCAGCTCGGGATGATCGCCAGGCAGCGCTGCCGTGTAAACAAACCAGTCAAACGGTGATTTTTCATGTTCCGATCGTAAAAAATCTCCTGATTGGTCAAATGATATCTGAACGCCGCGTTTTTGCAGCGACTTGGTCATGGGGCTGGCCTGGCGGTCGGAGCCGTATACATCGTATCCGGCATCCAACGCAATTTCCGCCAGCGGCCCGATGCCAACGCCGCCAATCCCTGAAAAATAAATCCTCATATAGGTAATTGTAGCGCAAAACCGCCAGTTCCGCATCTGCCGGTAGTTTGATATACTTAATATAAATAAGGCGGTGGGTTATGGTGATAGATAAGCGCAAGACCAAATTTAGGATTAAGAAGCTTAGCCAGATAAAGACTTGGCAGCTGGCTGTTCTGTTGATTATGGCTGGTTTCGTGGCGGCGACTTTTTTACGGCTGAATAATGTAGGTATGATTGAGCGGCGCGAAGCAGTGGAAGACGCTGATAAATCAGGGGACGTGATCGCGCTTAGCCAGCGGCTATATGATTTGCAGCGTTATGTTTCGGCGCATATGAATGCCGATCCAGGAAGGATTGCCCTGGATCATACGTATAAACGGGTTTACGACAGAGAGTTGAAGAACTTTGAGGAAGCTATAAAAAATAAGTCTAACAACGATACTATCTCCAAAGTTCGGGCAGTGTGCGACGCCAGGGCGCAGCAGGGCGGATACGGCAGGTTTACGACGCAGGCCGACCCGCGCTATGTTAGCTGTATCAATGAAGAATGGTCAAAATATCCGGCTGCCAGGACGTCTAATATACAGTTTGAAGCGCCGTCCACCGAGCCGTATTACCACACGTTTGTTTCGCCAGCGTGGTCGGCCGATTTTGCTGGCTGGTCGCTGGTGGTAGCGGGGATGATACTCCTGGTGATTATCGTCCGCCTGGTGGTGCTTGGCATATTGAAATTGCTGCTGAAGAGAAGAAATAATCCTTTTTGACTTGACAGGGGTGGCTCGGAGATAGTAACCTAGAGTGGTATAGCATTAACTAGGAGGTATAAGACTAATGGCTTACAAGCATACGAATTCAAAGGGCATTACATACTATTTACATAAATCAGAAGTTACGCTGCGCGGCGGTAAGAAGCAGACGATCTATTTCTTTACTAAAACAGAGAAGAACGCCAAGGGCGAGCCATGCGATTTGCCAGAAGATCGCATTGTTGCCGAGAATCCTCGCAACGGTTTTTTGACTATCAAAAAGAAGAAATAAGCACTTGCATTATGCGCCGGTTTGTTAGTACAATGGTAGTATAAAATAAACAGGTGCCTAGAAACTCCCGTCTACCGCGGGAGTTTCTTAATGTTTGATGATAGGCTACAAAGAAATAACCCCTTCTAGGCGAAGAGGTTATTTCTTTGGTTGCGGGGGCAGGATTTGAACCTGCGACCTTTTGGTTATGAGCCAAACGAGCTACCAGGCTGCTCTACCCCGCGGCACATAAACAATGGTAACAGATTGGCAGATAATTCGCAAGGCCAGGGAGGCTATTTTTTATTACGGCTATTGCCGCCGAACAAAAAATTCATCCATTGCTGGAAGTTGCTGCGAGCTGGCGTCGATCTTGCGCTAGTCGTTGCCGCCTGTTGTCCGTAGGAATCGTCGGTTGACGGTACGATCAGCTGTTTTTCTCCTGGCTGTCCTTTTCCAGTGCGCTGGCGTGCTGCTAATTCTTGGTATTCGTCGCTCTCATAATATTTTGACTCATATTGTAGTAAGGCGACTTTTATTTTTTCTATTTCAATTTGCTGCCGCTTATTATCGATAGATCTTTGCAGCTCGTAATTTTGCTGCATCGCTTCAACTGATCCCCAAGCCCAGCTAAAGGCAACCAAAATAGCCGCGGCAGTAACCAGATTATTCATGGTCAAATAATCGTGCCGCAGTGCGTAAAGCTGGCGTTTTATGAGAATAATGTTCATTTTATACAGTCTACTGATTATATTATAGCAGAGTAAGCGGGTAGTTTTTATGTCTTGCTGATATGTCCTTGAGGAGTGAAACCTTAACTAATCTCCACACCCCGCCGCATCAAAAATTCACGCGCCTCATCATCCAACTGACAGTTCACGAAACGTGATCGCGCCGCTAATTCGCCGCTACCATAAACAAATTGCGTTTCCTCGTCGTATTTCATGCCGCGAAAGTCGCAGCCCTCTGCCTCAATAATAGCTTTGACGCCGCGAAAATCCACATTCCGAACCGATGAATTGGTAAAATAAATCGGCTGCCCGTAAATATGTTTTGCATTGTCTAAATTGCAATCTTCAAACACAAAAAATCCCATGACAAACTGGTCAAAATCAACGCCAGAAAAGCCCTCATTCACAAACCGAACAAACTCGCCCTCTTGGATAGCGGGGTAACGTTCGCGCTGGTAGGCTGGCAAATCATTGGCGCGAATGGCGGCGGCGATTCGGCGGGTAATAGGGCTCATAAGTTAAGGATAGGATAATTTGCCGTGCCGCGCAACAGCCCTAGTACGCGATATTGTCGGTCTTTGTAGAGTGTATTACAGATAACATTGTTGAAAGTAGGCGTGTCTATTAGGTATGATAAAGGATTTCATGTAAGATGGGTAAGATTATTAGTTCTGCGCTACGAATCAGGACGAAACGGTCGTGTGGATATGTGTATTTAATAACAGTTCGCCAAGCAAGTCTGGTGTTATAGTATCTGCAATCTCCTTGCGCGTTGCCTTGAGTCCAAAGAGTTCGTACAGGATAATTGGCGAATTGACAAACCAGTCATCGGTTTGAAATTCATGCTGGTACTGTTTAATGTCATCGGCGCAGCCACCGGCTTGGAATAATCGCAAGGATTCAGTAATGCGATTTTCCAGTCTAATTATATCGGCATCTTTGCTAATTGTGTAATATACACTTGTTATCGCCCGTTCATCTTCAGCCCAAGCTCCTGAAGTCTCGTTCAGATATAGCGGCAAGGGGTCGAGCGCGCAATTATGCACAATATCGCATATCGGCAAGCGCATGGCACACCAAGCTCGCATGAGCTGTTCATTTGGCAGTTCTGTGACGATGTCAACCTCTAGCTCCGCGAAGTCTTGCGGATTGTAAAACATGGAAAAAGCTTCTTCCGTGCTGGTTTTTTGATGGCTTTGATTTTTGAGATATAAAGCAATATGCAAGTTGTTTGATATGTTGTATCAATCTGTCACGATTTTTAACCGTTATGCTACACCGTGTCTCTGCTCCAATATGCAGCAAACACTCGTCAACAAGCAGGCTAATATCATTACTGTCACCAAGCTGTTTTAGATTGCTCTCAAACAGTGCGATAATATCTGCGTTATATACGCCGAGATCAAAGAATACGCTTGAATCGACAGTCTGACCATTAAGTCGACCAAACAAACCGCGATGATGACCGGTCTTTTGCAACTGTTTCAAAAAACGACGGTTGACAACATGCTCAAACAGATGACATGTATCGTGATCGAAGGGTAAGTTGTAGGCGGAATATAGCTTGTGAATCATAGGTTTATTGTAACAGGGTGAGTATCCCGCCCCAACAGATTGCACTACCAGGGCGGGGTCTTCTCGAACTCAGAAGCTCTTAGCTAGGATAAAATCACCAATCCAGCTTCTGCTTCACTGCCGCCAGATAATAGTGGAAATGGCTATCTGGGTCTGGGACAGAAAACATTTCATCCATGTCGTCATTCGGACGGATCTCAATATGCTGGTCGTTGGCGTACGGCTTGATGAGGTGTATAAATTCAAACTCAAACCCGCCAGACAAACTCTTTACTTGTTGACTTTCGTCGATGGGGTCAGGATAATCAATCGCTACAAGTATGAGCGACTGATTGGATGTTATCTGAAACAAATAATAAACCGCGTCTGGATATAGTGTTATGAAAGAAGCAAACTCACGGATGTATGTAGCTTCTTTAAGTATAGGAAAGGCTTGAGTAATGAAATCTGGTACTGCGATATTGATGCTATTTTTCATGTTCCTATAATTGTACTATTTTGAATGGGAAAATGGACAGCTTTATGACGTGTCCAGGTTTAGGAACTCTACCAGAGACCAGACATGTGATCTGAGAGACACTCAGAGCTGGCCCAGTTGTCGATGACAGTAGCACCGCCCTCGCTCTCAGGAAGTCGCCAGTAGACAATGAACTCGCCGAGAGAGCCTCCCTGCGCCTTCACGTGTCCGTGACCATCGCCGGGGATATTGCCAGCCCTACCATCGTAATTACAGATCACCATAGCAGATTCAATTTACTTAGCAAACTTCTTTTCTCCATAAGCAATGAACTGATCAATCGGCCTAGCGTATTCAGCGGCCCAGCCGTCATCTTCTTTCTTCCTCTTTGCATTGTCTAGTATAGTCCCTGTATATTCTTGTAATGACATACCGAGGCCGTCCGCGCCCTCTTCTCCATTATCGCGCAGCCGTACGCACAACATACCAAAAATCGCCAATGCTATTTCATTAGCGCGTGTCAAAATCTTAATGTTATCAAGATTTTCATCGGCAAGCTGTTTGACTGCTTTAATAAGTTCCCAATCAGATTGGGTGTACGACTCAAAATCTTTTTCTGTCCATTCTGGCATGATAAATCCTCTAGGTAAGTGAGCAGTTTTATATCATACTCAGGATAAGACATTTTTCAGGTCATGTCCAGGACGATGGGATCAGTGGCCGGGGCCGGTGTACTGGCCGCGGGAGGTGCCGTTGTTGTTGGATCCGTTGCCGGGTCCGTAGTGGTCGTGGTTGTCGCTCTCGAGGAACGAGTAGTGCGTTGCACCGTCGGCGAGACTGCCGCCGACGCCCATACCGCCGCTGCGGTCGCCATCTCCGATGAGAGTGTGTCCCTCCTTCGGACCGCTACCGAACGACACGGTGATGGGGTTGCCCTCGGAGTCGCAACCGCCCATCGGCTCACTCCACCAGTTCTTTCCCATTCTGTACTCCTTCTGGAGTCGGGCAGAGAATGAATTCTCTGCGAAGTAGGACGTCTCAAGCCCAATGGCTTTGGGCGAAACGCCGACCTCTGCGGATGCAAAGGCTGATATATATATCAATAATAGAACTTAAAGTCAAGCAATCTTACAAAAATCGCCATAAACCATAGTAATTTCCCATCCGCCCATGTTAAAATAAAACCATAACCAACATCCGTGCGCTGCCATCAGCAAGGGGATGTTTGTAATCCGAAAGGAGGTGGGCAGATGACATAGCTTGCGGGAAGTTCGCGTGTTATAGCGGCGTTTTTTTGCTCGTCAGACGTAAATCGCGCCATCTGTCAAGTGCAAATTGCCACCTGCTAAGTGTCATTCTCAGAAACTAGCGCGCTCCTTTCCGCAGACACCCAGACAAAATGAAAATCTCACACGGAAGATTCACAAATCACACGTGGAAGATTTGAAACACGCAAACGGCGCGGCAAGGTGATACGCCATGTCATCATGGGCATCATCATTGTCTGTGGAGTAATCTTATTGGCGGACGGGCTGGCTTTTATGCTGAGCGGAGAGCGGCTGTTGTCTGAGTAAATGCGTTTGCGTTTACATTTTTATTTGCTAGAATAATAAGCAAGGTGTAATAAGACACAAACAGTGAGGGGAAAATGAAGATTCATCAGCAATATAAAAGGTTTATACCAAAAGTTGTCGGCATTACTGCTGCCGTCATTGTGGCGTTTGGCGCTATACTACTGCAAATACCGTCGACCAAGGCGGTCTCTTTGCATAAAAAATACCAGTTTATTGACACAAACTACAGTATTCCCTCCTCTAATGTGGCGTGGGTGGCTCCGAACGGTAATGACACTACTGGTAATGGCAGTGAGAATTCGCCGTATAAGACTTTTGGTAAAGCTGTGACAGCTGTTCCAAGCGGCGGTACTGTAGTTGCGAAGAGTGGTATTTATCGCGAGCCGCACTTTTTTGTGTCTAAGAATAATATTACGTTGCAGGCCGCACCGCATGCTGAAGTTTGGCTGAAAGGAAGCGATATCGTTACGAATTGGACGAGCGACAATGGCGTCTGGAAAACTACAGGTAATTATCATAATTTTTGCCATGTTTGCACGACGAATTCTGATCCTGGCAAAGAAGGCGTAGCTGCGTATCCGGAGCAAGTGTTCATCAATGACGAGCCAATGCAGCAGGTCGCTACTAAAGCCGAGGTAACCCCGGGCAGTAATACGTTTTATGTCGAGGATAAAACACCGACCACGCTAAACGTGCCGGGTGATAACTCCAAGGGCTATAATATTGGCCCTCAGGATAATATAACGTACTATATTGGTAAAAATCCAGCTGCCAGCCAAGTTGAGATTTCGGAGCGGCCAAGGGCGTTCACGGCTACTGGCCAAAACTTTACAGCCAGGGGTATCAACGTCGCCCAATACGCATCAGTCCAGGCATGGGGATTTGCAGATCCTGTGTATGGCAAGGATATTTCTGGGCCGACAGCGGTGAGTCTGAATGGTAATGATTCGCTTGTGCAGAATATGATTATCACTCAAAATTCAAACCAGGGATTGTTCTTTAATCAAGTAAAAGCCTTGGCTAACGGCGTTAAAGTTATTGACAATGGCGGGTCGGGGGCTGGCGCTAATAAGGCTCACGATTCGATATTCGAGAATAGCGAACTGCATGGCAATAATGCGGCTGGTTTCATAACGTCAGGTTGCGGTGCTTACTGTACGATGGCTGATATTAAGGTGGCGCATACTAAGAATTTTATATTTCGCAATAATATTTTAGACAATTCAAACAGCGGCAAGGTGCAATCCGCGCCTACCAATGTTGATAATGTCGGTACAATTAATTTTTGGTGCGATGAAGGTTGTATTGATACGAAAATTGTTAACAATTTCTTTACAAACTCGTCGCTGGCGATTATGTATGAAGTTTCAGGCAGCGCCGTCATTGCTTCGAATATAATCGAAAGTTCCGGCACGGGAATCCGCGTGTCTGGCAGCGAGAAAGTTAAGTTGTATAATAATACAATTTCGCGCACCTACCGGCCGGTCTATCTTTTTGAAGATTGGCGCATGAATGGCTGTAACGCTTGGAATGCTGCCGGGGTATGTACTGCGAAAGAAAATTGGTCGGCATCGCAAGGTCTGAGCTGGAATACTTCTGGCGTTGAGATGTATAACAATATTATTTCATCGCGGCCGCTGTCGGACTCAAATGACCTAGCGGGCGGAGCGTACCAGCGTGCTTATTCGTTACGGGTCGAGGGCGCAAAAAACGAACCGAATGGACCGTATGTTGATGCGAATAGTATGCTAAAAGGCTTTGACTATAATGCGTATTACCGGAATGACACCAGGGATGTAAACTTGTCGGTTTGGGATTTTGAAAGCGTGCCTGGCAAAACGGATACTGTGCTTAAAAGCGTGGCAGAAATATCGTCAAGCGGCAAACTGCTGGGTACTATTGACGGCAGGGATAATCATTCGTACGATACGTTTGGCGCTCGCGCCGCAAATCCGTATTTCATAAAAGAGGCTGCTGCTAATACGGATTATAATAAAAGCAATTACAACTTAAAACCTGGCAGCAGTGCCATTGGATCCGGAAAGGCTTTGCCAAACGATGTTGCGCTGGCGATTGATCCGTCCGGTGTTAAGGTAAAACCTGGAACGGCAGTAAACCGCGGAGCGCTGCTTAATGTAAAGATGAACGCGGCTGGCGGAACTACTCCAGCAGTCGAGGTTGTCCATATCCCAGACGCTAATCTAAAGGCTAAATTGAATGCGCTATTAGCGAAAAATAGCGGTACGGTACGCGCTGATAATCAAGACATAACTAAGGACGAGATGAAAAGCCTAACAGTCATTTCTCTTAAGGCTGATTCAAACACTCTGGCTAATAAGAAAATTTCCGACATCACTGGACTGGAAGAGGCTGTGAATGCGTCGCGGCTGTCGCTGGATAATAATGCTGTTTCTAATTTGTCGCCGATTGCTAATCTTGCGAAGCTGCAGGAACTGACCTTTTCTGATAACAAGGTAACGTCTTTAGCAAGCATAGCTTCTTTATCTAAACTTACGGTACTGCATGCCGCTGCAAATCCCATAAAGTCGTTCTCGCCTGTTTCCGGGCTGTCAAAGCTAAGCGACGTGTCGCTGTCTGGAGAATCGCTGGAAACTCCTCTTGATATGGCTAATTTCAGCGCTAGCGCTGCTACGATTAAGTCGTTCAAGTTTTACAGCTATAACAATAAAATAACTGCGAAGAATGTCGCCGCGCTAAAGTCAATGCCTGGCTTAAAGGCTCTTCGCTTAAGCGGCGTGCCGCTGTCCGCTGGCGACGTAAACTCCATCGGCAGTATGGCGCAGTTGGCTTCTTTGGAAATTGATGGCAGTACGGTGGCAGATATATCGCCGCTGGCGGGGTTAACTAATTTGGCTAAGCTTAACCTGAATAATCAGAATGTATCTATGTCTATTACTGCCGCGTCAGCGCCGTCGCCGCTGATAGGCAAAAGCGGAGCTGTAGTGCCTATTTCCGATAATAGCCAGGTTGCTAACGATAGCGGTACTCCGGGGAATATTAAGCTGGTGTCGCCTGTGTATGATGGAAATTCTCATAATGTCAACGCCGTATGGTCTACTCCTGTAACTATCAGCGCGGCGAGTACCAACTTTAGCGGCAATCTAAACATTACATATAAGTTAAGCAAAACTGACCTGACTGCACTGAACAGTGAAATCGCCCGCGCCAAATCATCGCCAAGCTATATCCAGAACGACGCAGCTGTTAAAGCAGCGCTGGCGGCCGCTGAAGCTGTTGCCGGCAAGCCGTCGCCGTCTCCGAATGAAATAAAGACCGCTGTTGAGGGATTGAAGCAAGCCTTGGATAACGCCTATAAAAAGGAAGCTGACGCCCAAGCCAAAGCGCAGGCTGCTGTCGATAAAGCAAAGAACAGCAAGTCGCCGGCGGATATTCAGGCGGCAGAAAATCTACTGAGCAAGGTTCAGGACACGGCTAAAAAGAACGAATTACAGAATGTTTTGAACGGTATTAAGCAAGAAATTACTAATGTGCGCACTAGTCTGGTGCAGCTGGTGACTGATGCTAAACAAGTCTCGACCGACGGCATGACAGCAGCTTCGGCGAATGCCTTGCGAGCTGGAATTACTGCTGCAGAATCGGTAATTGCTGATCACGGCGCTTCTCTGGGCCAATTGACTGCCGCTAAAGACGCATTACAAGCGGCGCTTGACGGGCTGCGTGCCGACAAAACTAGCCTGCAAAAAGCTATTCACGATGCCGAAAGCGAACCAAGTTATATTAAAGATCAAGGCGGTGTTAAGCAAGCTTTGCAGGAGGCAAAAGCTGTCAACGCTGCGTCAAATCCGACGCCCTCAGTAGTGCGTACTGCTGCTAAGAAGCTTAATGACGCCGTGGCTGCTGCCAAGCAAAGCGAAGCTGCTATCCAATCGGCGGCGTTGGCTGCTGTCGTTAAGGCAGAAAACGATAAAACCGCTCAAGCTAAAAATGATGCCCAAGCTTTAGTTAATCAAGTAAAAGATCCGCAGAAGAAGGCCGAACTGCAGCGGCGCTTAGATAACGTTGTCGTGCCAGCTTCAGCGAGCAGGGTAGCTGTTGCCCAGCCAAACGGTAAAAACACTATCATTAATGCAACTGGCGACAAGTGTTATAACATAGCGAGCGCCAGTACCGCCGCGCCGCAGCAGGGAAAGCCAGCGGGGTATCAGCTTGGCGAGTCGGTCGCGTTTAAAATTGATTGCGCCAACTATGGTAGTACTCAGTTTGGCTATACAACGAAGATAACCTTAGAGCTAACTAAAAAATACGCAAACACAGCTGGTGTAAGGGTAGTTAAGTATAGCGGTGCTGGCACAGATGCGGTTGATATAACCAGCAAAGTATCTTTTGGCGTTACAGCGGACGGACAGCGGACGACGATTAGCTATTCGGTGACTGACGGCGGTTTTGGCGACCAAGATAAAACCGCAAACGGCATAATTGAAGATCCAGTGGTTGTGTACGGGCGTAGGAATGCTGTGAATCCAGCGCATAATAATTCAGGACAAACGAGTCCAGGACAGACGGGGAGAGTAGCGACAAAGTCTGGCAGCACTCTTTCCGATACTGGCGTGAGTTTTTACGGTTATATTGCGGGCGCTGCGGCTGTAGTAATTGTTGGCGGTGGTCTGTATAAACTAAGTAGCACGCTAAAAAAGCGCCGGTCATAAAGCCGGTGCCGCGGTATTCTAAAAAAGTAGTTAAATTTATTCCGCGTTTTTAGGTAATTACAATCTGGATTGGTGGGGGCGGCTGGGATCGAACCAGCGACCAATCGGTTATGAGCCGACTGCTCTAACCCCTGAGCTACGCCCCCGCCAGAGAATATTATAACGCATCAGAGATAATTAGAGAAGTTTTCCAGCGGCAATTCTTACGGCTTCCGACCAGGAAGTGAAGCAGTGCGGCGTCTCCATGAGTTGTTTGCCAGTTAATTTATAGCGGATTGCCAAAGTTAGTTCAGCGATCATGTCGCTGGCATTTGGGGCAACGATGGACGCGCCAATAATAGTGTCTTTTTTATCGGTAATTATTTTTACAAAACCAGTTCGCTGATCGGTAATATTGCTGCGGGCTGTTAAAGTTAGCGGCGCTATTGATATTCTTAGGTCTTGCCTTTCGCTCGCTTCTTCGCCGACTCCTACTTGGGCGATTTCCGGCTGCGTAAAGGCAACCAGCAGGCGCGGCTGAATATCGGCCTTCATTGAATTTTTATGCAGCAAATTATGCGCGCATACGCGGCTTTGCGCTAAAATATCGTGCGTTTGTATAGTTGTATCGACAATGCTGCCCGCGGCGAAGACGTGCCGGGCCGAGGTCTGCAAATAAGCATTGGCGGATATCCCTTCCGCGGTATATTTGATGCCAGCATTTTCCAGCCCCAAATCAGTTGCCGGGCGGCGCTCGCTGGCGATTAATATCTCATCGACGCGCACTGAGCGTTCGGCTCGTCCTTGAACAAAGGTAACGCGTTTTTGCAAGCCAGATTTTTGCACGGCGATAACTTCTGTTTGTATCAATATATTTATACCGCGGTTTTCCTTCGCGTCGTCAATAATCAGCCTGCTCGCCTCATTATCAAAGCCAGCTAAGATTTGTTTGGAAGCCTCAGCCAGGTAAATTTTTGTACCAAGAGTGGAGAATAAATGCGCCAGCTCCCAGGCTTCTATGCCTGAACCGATGATAAACAGCGTTTTCGGCGGTCTGGCAAGGGAAAATATGGTTTTTGGCGTGTGATGCGGCGTACTTTCTAATCCGGGAATTTCTGGAACGTGCCATTCTGATCCAGTGGCAATGAGAAACTTGCGGGCCGATAAATGCCGCCGATTGACCGTAATCTCATTTGGGCTTAAAAAATGTGCATTGCCAGCGAAAACGCTAATATCTTGCTTCTCGTAATAATGACGGTTTCCGCCCGCCCCGGTGCGTTTGATGGCGATATCTTTCCAGGATGATAAGGAAGGGTAGTTATAGCCGACAGAGCCAGTTCGTAATCCGAACTTCGCTGCCATCTTAGCGTTATAATATGTGCTGGCCGCGTGGATTAGGGCGCCTGCCGGAACGTCGCCCCAGTTTGGCGACTCGCCGCCAAACGTTGACTTCTCGATGATAGCGACCTTTTTCCCAGAATTTGCCAGGATGCTGGCAGCCGGCGAACCGCCCGCCCCGCTGCCGATAACGATATAATCATAGTCAAACGTCGGTTTCTGCGCCATGCTGCCCCCTACAATATATTTTTGTAATTTTCATATAAATATGCCGCATCCGGATGCAGTCCTTTCAGCACTTGGCAAGCTCGCCGCCTGATGTCGGCAGAAGTGATTTCCGGGCGGGTTTCGCACCAGTTCATAACGCCCAGCGTTACGGTCTTGGCAATATCTTCAGCCTGTCCTTCGGGAATGCGAACGCTTAAACAGGTAGCAATAATTGAATTATGTATCTTATCCGGGCTGAATTCTTCGGCTGGCCGTTTGCCTCGCTTTATTACGTCGATTCTCGGCGATTTTACCACAGGCTGCCTCCGTAGCTGGCAATGCCGATGACGCGGTCAACGAACATAAAGCCAGCCAAGATTAACAAGCTGCCGCCGCTGGCGAATTGTAAGAATCTTTTATGAGATTCGCGCCATTGTTGCAGGCTGGCGATGTTGCGACCAGCACCGACCAGCGCCATCATAACCGCTAACGGTAAAATCGACACCATAACATATATTCCAACTCCGGCAATTTGCATCATAAAATCAGGCAGGGTAATAATCGCCAAGCTGGCGGCGATAACCGGCCCGATGATAAAAATAGTTTCTGCGGCTACGCTAGCCATGCCAAGCGCAAAACTTTCTGCGCTGTTTTTCGTCTTTTTCGTGCGTTTGGTTAAATAGTCGGCGAAACTTCTGGGTATCCACAGTGCCGTGCCGCGTCCGCGCCGGTAATAGAATACCCAAATAGCAACTCCCAAGGCGATCATCAAGTCGCAGCAAATCGCTGCAATGTATTGCTCGGCGGAATCAATATGATTAATAAACAGGGCAAAATAATAAGAAACTGCGCTTAAAATCAGGCAAGTTAATAACAGTACGCCGGCGGTAAATCCGCCCATTCGGCGCAGAACTCTTTTATAAGCAGTTTTTTTACCGATGGCATGACCGCTGAGCAGCGTTAGTACGCTAATGCTGAGCTGAAAACTAGCGTGAATCAACGCCGCGAAGACGATGATGGCTAGAGACGACATCATTACAGGGGTCATGTTTGTATATAAATCCTTCCCTGTCAGTATAGCATAAGCAGCATAAAAACGAAAGATTTTCATAAAAAGCTATTGCTTTTTTGTCAAATTTGTGATATCATGAAAATAGGTTAAATAAATTAACACAAAAAAGGAAAAACCATGCGGATTAATGACAATGAACTAGCAGAGTTTTTAGAAGCAACGAAAAAGAAGGAACTGGAAACCTGGAATCAGGGGCGCAGCTCGCGGGAGCTTAGCGGCTTCGTGGCGCGGCGGCTGGCTGCTTTGGACGGCGTTGAACTTGACAATTTTGACGGCGATTTGGAAGAGGTATTTTAGAGAGATCAATAAAATATCCCCGCCGCTAAGCGAGGAATATTAATCATTTCTGGTAGCACCGGGTGGACCCGAACCACCGACCTCAGGCTTATGAGTCCTGCGCTCTAACCAGCTGAGCTACGGTGCCACGCCTCATGATTGTAACAGATGTGCTTAATTTTGCCAAACCGCCATTGGCGTGTTCTTATGGTTTTATGATTCCGCCGAGTGATAATGGCATTACAACGTAGATTTCGTTCGGTTCTACGCGTAATTTGTGAGATAATGGTTATGTGAGATATGTCTTAGCGATCAGCGGCGGGGTTGATTCGGTAGTTCTACTGGATGTAATGTCGCGGACAGAAAAAGATATCGTGGTGGCGCATTTTGACCATGGTATTCGCCAAGATTCGGCTGCCGATGCGCGGTTTGTTGAGGCTTTGGCGGCAAAATACCGGGCGCAGTATATCGGTCAGCGGGAAGAACTGGGTGCTGATGCTAGCGAGGAGCAAGCCCGCGAACGGCGATATGCGTTTTTGAACGATATTGCTGCGGATTTTGGCGGTACTGTAGCGACGGCGCATCATCAGGATGATATTGTCGAGACAGTGGCGCTAAATCTTCGGCGCGGCGCGCGCTGGCGCGGCTTGGCGGGTATGAGCGATTCGCGGATTCTGCGTCCGCTGAGCAGTTGGACGAAACAGCAGATTTATGAATATGCTGCCAAGCATAGATTAGAATGGTGCGAAGACGAGACTAATAGCAGCGAAAAATACACGCGCAACATTTTACGCCGGCGCATACAGCAGCAGATAAGTCCGGAAGTCCGGTCTGAAATATATGAGTTATGGCGGGCGCAGCGGAAATTGCGGCGCACCCTTGAAGCTGAACTAAAAAGGTTCGACAAACAAATTCTGAGCCGGCATTTTTTGATACAAATCGAGGAAAATGTGGCGTTGGAATTATTATATTATTATGTCTTGCGGCATGCCGGCGTGTCGCTGCTGACTGCTCAGCTGGAGCGAATGCTTGTCGCCATAAAAACCGGTCATCCCGGGACGGTATGGCAGCTTGGTTCTGGTGCGGTGATGAAATTGACGGCAAGAGATGTTATAATAGACGGAGTTGATTAGTATAGGCGAAAGGATTATGCGAGAATGGCTGTTAAGATGCCGAAAAAAAATGGTAAGAACGGAATAAAGCAGGTTGCGCGATTTGGGTTGTTTTGGGCGATTATAATTTTCGTGGCGTTGATTTTTTATGCAGTTTTATTCCCCGCTGCTAACTTAAAAGAAGCGGCGTTGTCTGATGTGGTACGGCGGGCAAACGAGGGTAAAATTGCTAAGCTGGAAATTCAGGGCAATGACATAAAAGTAACCGCCAAAGATCAAAACAAACCGACTGAGCGTTCGGTTAAGGAATCGGGTAGTATTTACGAGCAGGGCCTGAATAAGAACGCTAAGGTTGAGGTGAAGGTGATTCCGCCGTCAACTACTGGCGAAACAATGTGGAATTTGGCGGTACTGATTCTGCCGGTGCTGGTTATCGTGGTGTTTTTCATGTTTATGATGCGCCAGGCGCAGGGGCAGAATAATCAAGCGATGGGCTTCGGCAAGAGTAAAGCGCGGCTGTACGGCGAGGACAAAGAGAAAATTGTGTTTGAGGACATCGCCGGTAATGATAATGCTAAGCAGGACCTGCAAGAGGTTGTCGATTTCTTAAAGCACCCAAAGAAGTATAAGGAGCTAGGTGCTAAGATTCCGAAGGGTGTATTGTTGGTCGGTAATCCGGGTACTGGTAAAACCATGCTGGCGCGGGCAGTGGCTGGCGAGGCAGGCGTGCCGTTCTTCTCGATTTCTGGATCAGAGTTTGTGGAGATGTTCGTCGGTGTTGGTGCTAGCCGGGTGCGCGACCTTTTCTCAAAGGCTAAGAAAAATGCGCCGTGTATCGTCTTTATCGACGAGATTGACGCGGTAGGCCGCAAGCGCGGCTCGGGTATGGGCGGCGGCCACGACGAGCGCGAGCAGACCTTGAACCAGATTCTGGTGGAAATGGATGGGTTTGATGGCGACACTAATGTGATTGTGTTGGCGGCGACCAACCGGGCGGATGTGCTGGATCCTGCGTTGCTGCGGCCGGGTCGGTTTGATCGGCGAGTGACGATTACTCTGCCGGAGCGCAAAGACCGCGAGGCAATTCTGAAAGTTCATTTCAAGAAAAAGCCAACTGACGAGACGGTTGACCTGGATAAATTGGCGGCCAAGACGGCCGGCTCATCGGGGGCGGATCTCGCTAATATGGCTAATGAAGCAGCAATTATCGCAGCGCGGCGCAATAAGAAGAAGATCACCAACGAGGAATTAACCGAGGCGTTTGAGCGGGTAGCCATCGGGCCGGAGCGCAAGGCCAAGGTGATGAACGACCACGAGAAAGAATTGACAGCTTACCACGAGGCAGGCCATGCCATAGTCGGCCACGTCTTGCCGGATTCTGATCCAGTACACAAGGTGACGATCATTCCGCGCGGTGGTACCGGCGGCGTGACATGGTTCTTGCCGCCAGAGGATAAGAGCTACACCAACGTCTACGAGTTCAAGGATATCTTGGCGCGGGCGATGGGCGGCCGGATCGCTGAGCAGATTATTTACGGCGATGACGGCATTACTACTGGTGCTGGCTCGGACCTGCGTAAAGCCACTGAGATTGCCCGGGAAATGGTGATCGAGCAGGGTATGGGTAGGACCTTGCGCGACCAAGTGTTCCACGAGGACAACGGCGGGCTGATGTTTGATAAGATGACCCGCGAGCGGCCGTACTCGGATGAAACTGCTAAGCTGATCGATCAGGAAGTATCGCAATTGATTACCGAAGCCAAACAACGGGCGATGCTGGTACTAAAAGCTAACCGTCCGTTCCTTGACAAATTGGCCGAGGCGCTGCTGAAAGAAGAGACATTGGAAGAAGAAGCGGTGGATGAGATTCTTAAAGGAACGAAACTGCCAAAGGAAGCAAAATTACACGCGTAAATTGTTATGGGACGCGTCCGGAGAACTGTCGATAAGATCAATCAGCGGCTGACAGTCAAGTTGGCCGCAACCATTTTAGCTGGCTCAACGCTACTGTCAAGCTTGCTGGGATTTTTCCGCGACCGGTTGTTGAATGCGGCGTATATGCCGAGTCCTGAGGCAGGATTGGCTGGCTATCCAGTCGGTTTGGATGCCTACACGGCGGCGTTTATGGTGCCGGATTTCATGTTTGCCGTGCTGGTGTCCGGCGCACTCAGCGTGACATTTATTCCAGTGTTTAACGAACGCTGGATGAAGGGTAATAAACAATCAGCGTGGCAAATTAGCTCCAGCATGATTAATTTTATGGCGCTGGTGACGCTGGCGGCGAGCATATTGATTATCATTTTTGCCGATCCGCTGATGAAATATCTAATTGCGCCGGGTCTGAGCGAATCAGGCCATGCTCTGGCGGTCAGCATGATGCGGGTAATTGCTGTTAATCCATTTATTTTCGCTATTGCTTCGGTCATTGCCAGTATTCAGCAAGCGGTCGGGCGGTTTATGTTCTGCGCCCTAGCGCCAATGATTTACAATATCGGCATTATCATTGGTACAGTGTGGTTTACTAACGGCATCAATCTGTTCGGCTGGCAGATCTTTGACGGCGGTATTATGGGTGTGGCGCTGGGCGTAGTTCTGGGGTCGTTTCTACAATTGATCGTGAGTGCCGTTGGTTTGGTTGGTTTAGGCTTTGATTATAATTTTAAGTTATATTGTCGGAACAGAGGTTTTCGGAAGGTGCTGTCGCTGCTGCCGGCACGGTCGGTTGACCAGGGTATGGATTATGTAGTAAGTTTGGTGGAGGTTAACTTGGCGTCGCGGTTGGCGGACGGTACAATTCGCGCTTATCAGCAGGCGCTGACATTGCATTTAATGCCGATTAATCTTATCGGCGTGGCTATTTCTAATGCCGCCTTTCCGCAGCTAACCGAGCGGCTAGGCGAAGGAAGACTTGATCTGTTCCAGAAGGATCTGCGGTCGCTACTGAGGATTATTTTTTGGATGGCACTGCCGACGTCGGTTGTGATATTTTTCACGCGCGGCTACATTGTCCATTTTATCCGAAATACTGGCGATCAGCTGATGGCGGGGATATTAGGCTGCTTGGTGGTGGCGATTTTATTTCGGACGATTTATCACATGGCGGCGCGGGCATTCTATGCGCGACAGGATACTAAAACGCCGTTGTATATTTCTGTATTCTCTATTTCTTTGAATATTGCTTTGGCAATTATTTTAACGATGAACCTTAATATGGGTACGTACGGCTTGGCGTGGGCGCAGTCAACGGTAGCAGTGTTTGAAGTGGTAATTCTTTTATTAGTGATGAGTAAACAAATGCCGAGGATGTTTAATCGGGCGTTTGTCACGGCTATCGGCAAGATGATTGCCGCCAGTGCAGTAGCTGGAGTAGTATGCTATATCGGCGTTTCCGTGATGCCGTTCCGCGATACTGACAGCAGTTTTTTCAGCGCTTTTCCAAAATTTACTATTATTTCGATTGTTAGCTTCGGTGTTTATCTGCTGATGTCGAAGTTGTTGCGTCTGCCGGAAGTTGATCCGATCTTAAAGAAGGGCAAGAAGTTGCTGTTTGGGCGGCTGGATGGCGTGTGGCGATGAATAATATCCGCAATTTTTGCATCATCGCTCATATTGATCACGGCAAATCGACGCTGGCTGACCGGATGATGGAGATGACGGGAACGGTGGAGAAGCGCGAGATGAAGTCGCAGCTGCTGGATAGTATGGATTTGGAGCGTGAGAAAGGCATCACTATTAAGCTCGCGCCGGTGCGGATGAAATATGAATATCAGGAAGTGGAAGCGAGTGGCACATCACCGCTCCCATCGTCGAAGACTCTTAAAGAGTCTTCACGTCGGTCGCTAGACGCGGGTCCTGTCAGTCGATCCGCCCCTTCTTCTGAAAAATCAGAGATTTCTTCAGAAGCGGGCGCTACCCCATCGACTGCCACCCGCTTAGCGCAGTCTGATTCTCGGGTTTGTGCAGATGTTGGAGTGAATGGGCTGACTCAGCCAACTGTCTACGACCTCAACCTCATCGACACGCCTGGTCACGTTGACTTTAGCTACGAGGTATCGCGTAGTTTACAGGCTTGCGAGGGTGCAGTGTTGGTGGTTGATGCCAGTCAGGGCATTCAGGCGCAGACGCTGGCGAATGTTTACTTGGCGATGGAACAGGACCTCACAATTATTCCAGTGCTCAACAAAGTTGATTTGCCGGCGGCGGATGTGCCGCGGGCGTCCAAGCAGGTGATCAATCTGCTCGGCTGTGATGAAAGCGACATCATTCATATTTCTGCTAAAACGGGGCAGAATGTCGATCAAGTTTTGGAGGCGATTGTTGAGCGAATCCCAGCGCCGACTTCGCCACTGGCGGTCGAGCATCCTGATGTTGCGCCGGCTGATCTCCCAACTCGGGCGCTGATTTTTGATAGTTATTATGACGATTACCGCGGCGTGATTTTGTATGTGCGAGTAGTTGACGGCCAGATCAAAAAAGGCGAAGCGATTCACATGATGGCGACCGGCGCTAATGGTTTGGCGTTAGAAGTCGGTCATCTCAGTCCTGGCATGATCCCCGACCCGTCGCTGGATACCGGTGAAATTGGCTACATCGTCACCAACCTGAAAACCACTCGCGAGGCGCGGGTGGGTGATACGGTGACGTTGAAGAAATATTTTACTAAAATAAACTGATTGAGAAATTATGTTAGAACATTGCGTTTGACATATATTCAATATTATGCTAGAGTTTTTAAGGTTATGACGCGATTAATTTTCGATCTTAGTTTGTGCGAGTTAAAACCTCGGGAAGGTTGGCGACATGTCTTCTAGCGAAGCCCTTGTTCTGCCGGAAGGAATGGCGAAGTATGTTGACGCTGATAAATTAGATGAGAATTTTCGTAATCATCCCGAATCTCAAAGAGATTTGTCGGAAGGCCAGCTGTTAGCAATTCAGGAAATACGAAGCCGGCTGGAGCAGCTGCCGCTAGTTCACTGCACGGAAGCTGGTTCGGAGAAGTTTGAAGAAAAAGGGATATTACCAGGTAATCAACTTCCAGACGGCGGCGTAAATACCAACACGCTTGATCGGCATTTTGGACTTGATAGATTCGTATTTTCCACGCTTTATCAAATAGTTTTTGATACTTATGGTGATACCGCTCTGGTTATAAATCCGCAGCTAAAATCAGCGAATAATATGCTGGTCACCCCGCTTGATTTAGGTTATATGGTGCCTGTAGGAACCGACCCTAAAGATCTTAGCGAAGAGCATTGTAAAAAAATTGATGAGTATTTTGATTCAATGATGTTGGGGGAGGATTGGATGGAAATTATTTCCCGCCAGGCATTGACTATTCTTATCAATGAGATGCGAGCGCCTGCACACAAGAGAAGAGATGACATGGCGCTTTTACCGCTTTTTGTAAATCCCGGCGAATGGAAACACTATGGAGCTATAAAACCGGATAATATTGTTGATAATTCTTACGGTGATGGCGGCTTGCTTGTAAATGAAATGTGGGCGCAGCAAGGGGTTATTCCTGTAGAGTGGCATATATCAGACGAAGCTCGTTTATGGGAGGGCGCTCGCTATGTTGACGATGTTGAGGGTGTAGACGTAAAGGAACTGCGCAAGTTTTGGCGCTATGTCGGCGAGTTGGCGTTGTCGTAATATATTAAGTAGCAACTAATTATTGACATTATATTAACAAAATAGTATAATTGCGACCTATGGATACATATCATGATGGTGGCGATAATAGAGAAGAGTTAAGCGCTCAAAAGGAAAAGTTTGAAAAGCAGTTGTCTGAAGCGATTGATAAGCCGTTAACGCTGGAAAATACGGACACGTATGTCGATGGCGCGCTGGGCGCGGTTATTAAGCTGGTCGACAATGTGGTTGCCAAATACGACGCCCAGCCGGGTGCTGAGTGGCAGCAGCTTGGAGAGGCCAATGGAAAAGAACATGAGGACGCGGCGCTTAAGCACTTTGGGCTGGAGGATGTGGAAGGCATTCTCAGGAATTTGGAGGATAAAGCTAGCCAATTTGCGGTAATTGGCCAGGTGATTGCGCAGGCGAACGAAGCTAGCGATGTATTTGTGCCGCCAGACAGCACGCCCGTTCTGCAAGCGACAGGCAGCGGTACTGGAATGGAGAAAAAAGATAGGCAGCCGAAGCTGGAAAATCTGCTGTTTGTGTTGATGAATGATTTTGGCATAGATCCTGACGACCCTGAGGCGGTGTCTATCGTCCGGGGAAGTGTCAATACGAATATGATGCGCGAAGAGCCGTACTATCAAGTTACCGTGCCTGGAATTGATAAAGTTATTCTAGTCTGCCAGGAATATGGCAACGCTACGTTTGTATTTAATGGCGAATGGGTGTGCGAGCAAGTTAATTCTAACCGTTCGTCGGAGAATGAGCCGGAACGCCCGCTGACGGACTATACGAAAGAGGAATTGAGCAAACTAATAAAGGATAATCCAGGACAAGGCGCGCGAATTATGGCGACGAAGAATTTTACAGCTAATCTAGCAAATGCACTGGAAGGCAGATTCAGCCAGCAAGAGTTAGATAAGCCTGTCGATACAAGATATTTAAGAAGCTCAAGAAAATCAGAAGATTTACCTCCGGTTCCAGATGGGTATATTACTCTTGGTAATATACTGGAAAGACTAGATATAGGTGAAAAACACAGAACGAGGATTCGAGACATTGCTATAGATCTGGAAAGAAAAGGAAAAATAACAATAGGGAAATATCATAACAAAAGAAGACGACAGGTGCTTGCTTTTACCGAAGAATCCGCCCAGCAGATTATGAACGAGTGGGTGAATCATAGAATATTAATTCCAGAAGGTTCGGCTAAGACTCAAGATATTGCGAATATAGCAGGTGTGTCGCGTGGTACCGTAAGATCTGTGGCTAAGGAGCTTGGGATGATTGGTGACAAAAAATATGGAAGAGGGCGATTCATTATTTTTTCTAAGGATGAAGCTGGTGCAATTCTTGATGTTATAAGAGAGCGCCATTCTATTCCAGACGGTTATGTTCCTGTCACTGAGTTTGTACGAGATCGTAATGGCAGAGATCGTGTAGATTACGATGATGTGACATATGTTGTCAGAAAGCTTGGGTTGAAACCGGTTAAGATACGAGGGTTTAAATCATATCTCCCCGAAGAGGATGCTCAGAAAGTTGCAAGAGAGGTTGAACGATTATTAGAAAGGCGGAGAGCTAGAGCCAAAGGACAGCTTGGCGGAACTGCTCTAAAATAGGTTGGCTGCCGCTGGCGGCGGTAATTGCCGGACTAATATTGACAATTAGACAAAAGAATATTATCATTAATAACTAATTATGGTTGATAACTATCCGAGTTCACCGTTCCGTCATCACGCCGAGGCAGAACTATCGTCTGATAGTGTTTGTGGCGATTCGCTTGCTGATTCGGCGAGCGGTCTTGATCCAGATTTAGAAAGCATACTTCGCAAGGATCGATTTTCGAGTTTTGTTGATGGTAAGAAAATAGTCCAGATTATAAGAGGACTGCAAGAAAAAGCGCCTGAAGAGTTTGACATAGCCGGACAAATGGCTGAAGCTGTCCGCGTGTCTTTGGATGATTATAAAGATCCGGAGGAAGGTTGGAGATCGCAAGAACGAAGCGAGAGAGTACTTGCGGTTTTTGATACTATGGCAAACCTGGCTACTCCTGAGGAGATGAAACGGTTTCTGAGGAGTTGTATACTGAAGAGACTGAGAAATGAATGGAGCGGTAGTCTGAACGTACTCCCAAAAAGATATAACTATTTGGGTTACTCACATCGTTCAGAAGAAAAGCCGGACAATCCAGAGAAGCTGAAGTTGTTGACCCGGTATGTTTTGGGTCAGGTAATTGAGGAAGGGGAAGAGGTGTCTTTGGATCCGCGCCGGGAAGAAACTACGAAGAAGCCTGAAAGCGATCATGCGCCTTTTATCCCTTCGCAAATACCGCAAATACGAGCAGATTCTTTTATCGGTATCGCTATACCTCAAAAACCAGCCAAATCGTCTTCTTTGGACTATGTAAAAATTGATAAAATTACGGAGGCCAACTATTCGTATTCCATGGGAATAGCAGCGGCTAAAGAAAGAATTGCTAATAATCCGCCTGATTTGGAGAGTTTGTCTCAGCTAGCTGGTTCATCGCCTGGCTGGTATAGGAGATTTGGGCTTCCTGATAATAATTATTCTCAACGGGAAGAGTTAGTTAGAGGCTTCCAAGATTTGCAGGTCGGGCGTTTGGATCGAATGAAGAAAGCGCTGATAGTCGGCAAATATCCTGATTGGTTTTTTTCTTATGTTATAAGCGCCTATACAGAGTTGGGCGAGTTTGATTCGCAGACTGAGAAGTTTAATGCGCGCGAGTCTGGAAGTGCAACACTGCTGCCAGAAGTTAATACCGAGGCACTCTATAGGGCGTATAAAGAAGCAGCGAGATATTACAAATCTGGCAAATTAGAATCTGCTGATTTTAGCGAATTATATGGTAAAGAAGTTGCAGCTGCGACGAGCCTAGGATTAGAACAGCGTCGGGAAACTCAGCTGGGAGAATGGCATGAAATACGTGTCCGACGTAAAAAAGAAACATTTGATCCCAATGATGACTCGTTTGAACAGCTGCATGGTTTGCTTGCCGGACAATGTACTGATTGGTTCCCTGGCGACGTTGAATCGATAAAGCGTTATTTATACGACAATAGCTTTTATGCTGTCAGTGTACTGACGACTGGAAAAAATAATATTCCTCGCATTATGATGTGTACGGATGAGCGGGGTGGTATACAGATGATTCTGGGTATTGGCGAAAACGACCAAGTTGAGCCAGCTATGATGGGTGTTCTGCGCGAAGAAATAGGCAAATTGATGCGGGGTCAAGATAAGCTGGACACTATGGATGTAATCGACAGTATTGATAAAATTTTTACTAAACAGCAGAAAGACGAAGAGTTGTCTATTGAAGAAATAAGAAGGTTGTGGTTTGGGTTTAATCCTAATGGCGGCGAAAGTTATTTTTGGAGAAATGGCGGTGCGGCCAAGCTTCGGGCTATCAGGAGCAAGCGTGATTTTGTGGAAGATGTGAAAACTGTTGTTGAGTGCAGCGGTTTTTTCGCCGAACACTTGGCTGAATTCGTATTGGATCATTACGTTGACCAAGCAGAGAAGCTTAAAGGATTTTTCTATGATAGGGGTATATTCTTTACGGATGATGAGCGCTACCAAAAGCACTATGGTAAAGATCCGCTGGACTATTACCGTAACAGCTGTGGATATGGCGTTGACAGTAGTTGTACGGATATTGTTAACCGGTTGATAGAGGATGGGCGGTAAGCTGATCTTTTCCGGCAGCCTAAGCTTTTTGCGGGAGGTTTAGTAAAAGAGATGGGTGGCAAGTTTGACCCGTGTAGGGGCGTTCGTGTTATTGATGGCTCTTTAGATGCAGAGGAGTTGCATTGGACTGCTGATATTGATTTTACCGAGCTGGCAGAAGAAGCGAAGAAGAAAAAGCGCCTGCTGGGTTTCATCGAATTTATCTCCCGAGTGAAGCCTCCCCTGGGTAGTTTTGATTTAAATAAGTTTGCCGACGACTTGTTGAGTATAGAGAACTTTAAAGTTATAAGTCAGTTGGCTGACTGGCTAGATGAACTAGAAGATGCAGGCTTAAAAAGCGATTTCCGCGGGCTGGCAGCGTGGCGATTGTGCGAACTGTGCGAAACGGTCAATAGCCGTGAAGATAGACTGTTAGCAAGTATGCTATCAGGCTGGTTTGATGATGATTTTTGGGCTGATATGCCAGGCAACTTGGCTGAATATGTCAGGGCTATGCGCGCGGGGGTTATTCCGCGCGAGTATAGGTGGGTGTAGGGCGCAGGCATTTTCTGTTTCCATGGTTAAAAATCTGATAAAATAACCCTATGATTCGGATAAGGAAAGCTGAGGGAGAATCGCTTGAATTTAAGAGCTGTCGCGGTAAGCGCGGCGCAAAGCTGCCAGAAAATTTACGGCAGACTATAAAGAGAGGTGGCAGCATGACGGAGAAAATAACCATCCAGCCCCTCCCCGGCTACAAAGAAGTCAAGCCCTTCGTCTACGCGGGCTTCTTTCCGGTGTCTAATGAAGATTATAATGATTTGAAAGAGGCTATTGAAAAGCTGAGTTTGAGTGATTCGGCGCTGCAGTTTGAGCCGGAGAATTCGCCAGTGCTGGGTTATGGTGTGCGGATTGGTTTCCTCGGTTTATTACACATGGACATCATTCGCGAGCGGCTGGAGCGCGAGTATAACCTGGATCTCATCGTCACCAATCCGAGCACTGATTACCAAGTCAGCCTGACTAACGGCGAGGAGTTGGACATCAAATCGGCCAGCGAGTTACCCGACCCAGCCCAGATTAAGGAGATTCGCGAGCCGTGGATTGACGGTGAAATTGTGGTGCCGCAGGACTACATCGGTG
>ERZ773076.206-NODE-206-length-33112-cov-22.596878_pt1 | contig 33112 bp, 55 predicted proteins | sample MGYA00580613_ERZ773076 | MGnify/ENA primary metagenome ERZ773076 (study PRJEB29015, sample SAMEA2738005) | human oral metagenome | biome: human oral; feature: human-associated habitat; material: dental | place: China | collected 2057 ...
GGTGTTCCTCCATATATCTACGCATTTCACCGCTACACATGGAATTCCACTCTCCCCTTCTGCACTCAAGTTAAACAGTTTCCAAAGCGTACTATGGTTAAGCCACAGCCTTTAACTTCAGACTTATCTAACCGCCTGCGCTCGCTTTACGCCCAATAAATCCGGACAACGCTCGGGACCTACGTATTACCGCGGCTGCTGGCACGTAGTTAGCCGTCCCTTTCTGGTAAGATACCGTCACAGTGTGAACTTTCCACTCTCACACTCGTTCTTCTCTTACAACAGAGCTTTACGATCCGAAAACCTTCTTCACTCACGCGGCGTTGCTCGGTCAGACTTCCGTCCATTGCCGAAGATTCCCTACTGCTGCCTCCCGTAGGAGTCTGGGCCGTGTCTCAGTCCCAGTGTGGCCGATCACCCTCTCAGGTCGGCTATGTATCGTTGCCTAGGTAGGCCATTACCCTACCTACTAGCTAATACAACGCAGGTCCATCTACTAGCGATGCAATTGCATCTTTCAAGCATCTAACATGTGTTACATACTGTTATGCGGTATTAGCTATCGTTTCCAATAGTTATCCCCCTCTAATAGGCAGGTTACCTACGCGTTACTCACCCGTTCGCAACTCACAGTCTATGGTGTAGCAAGCTACGGTATAAACTGTGCGTTCTACTTGCATGTATTAGGCACGCCGCCAGCGTTCGTCCTGAGCCAGGATCAAACTCTCATATAAAGTTTGAGCTCTCACTCATTTCTGTCACTGACAGATTTATTGTTTCTTCTTAATGTTTGACGGACTGTCTTCTTAAACAGTCGCCTGCACATTGGTTCGTCTTGTTCAGTTTTCAAAGGTCTTTGTCGCCCCTCAAGCGACAACTATCTTAGTATATCATCTCCTTCTCTTCTTGTCAATACCTTTTTTTATCTTTTTTTACTTTTCTTAAACTTTTTCTTTCAATTTGATAGCTGGCAACATTTATTTGTTTTTATTAAAGAAGTTCCCATAGCCAAAAATACAAACATCTAATTTTAGAAATGTCATATGAGATGGATATAATTATTAAAAAAAGGAAGCAAGTAACGAGAAATTAACTTATGGCTTCTTTACTTTTAGGAAGATGGTGGCTGATATTTTTGAAGTCAGTTGGTTCAGCTAAACAAGTTTATCTTATTGTTACCTTAACTAAAGCAAGAAAAACTATCAATCCAACCTTTTCTTTGGCTTATCAAAATGATAATTTCACCACTTTAATGATTAAATTTAATCGGAAAACACTAAAATTTTACAAAGAGAAACCAATCTACACTCTTGACGAAAACGATTTTTTAGGATAAAATAATAAACGTTGTGGCGGTATAGCCAAGTGGTAAGGCACGGCTCTGCAAAAGCTTGATCGTCGGTTCAAATCCGTCTACCGCCTTTCAGTACCTGACTTATCAGGAATTAACCGAATGAAAAGCCCGTAAAGTCGGGCTTTTTTGATTTTCCGTCAGGTTAAATCAGGCTAACTTTAAAAATATTTTGGGGCGAATTTGGGGCGGACTGTTTTTCCTACCTTATTTTTTGCAAAGTATTTATTTCTATTTTCATGGCTTTTTATACAAACAATCGGTCTATTATCATTGAACAGTTGTTAAAATATTTTAGTTTTTATGACAAAACCTCTCTTGCATAGCTATACAATTTTTCGGCAGTCAATAACGTCATTTTATCCATGCTTGTTTTACCACTTCTTAAATCAGCTACAGTTGACCACGGAATCTCTGCTCCTTTAGCAATTGAGCTTGTACTTTCATTACTTTCAAGTAGTTTTTGGATTTCTTCTCTCATTTTGGAATTCTTTCTGATTTCACTTTCGTTTATCCTTTAGGATTACTATAAATACAAAGAACACGAGTACGAATATTGGTAAATATTTCATTTTTTCGTTTGATATGATATAATCAAAGTAGGAGCAGGGGCTTTCGCCCCCGACCTACAAGAGCCTTATTTGAACCGCTTTGCTTTGCGTGGCTTGCGTTCTTTCGGCTCTTTTTTTATTGCCATGATAACACTTGCAATCCCTGTTAACAAGGTTCCCGTTGCTACCATTAAATCGGCAATCTCTGAGATTTTCATATCTTTCCTCCTTTCTGATTATATTATATCACGGTACGCCGTGAATGTCAACATTTTTTACCAACTTTTTTTATTTTTTTTAAAATTTTTACAATAAAAAAGCCCTAGCCAAAGCTAGGGTTTACTGTTATCCATAAAGCAAATGATTGACATCCCAAACCGACAGCCAAATTTGACCACTTGCTGCAAGAGTAACGTGTCGCCAATAGTAGCTACCAGAGCCATAAGCTCCTGGACCATCTGACACGACCTTGTCAGGATTGATGACGAAGTAGCTACCTACTCGGGTTTCCTGATCAGCCAGCACGTTGCCATTGCTGTCCACAATGTCAATGTCCGCAACATCAATCCCGTTATCCGTCCAGTCAAAGTCAGTCGGACAGAGGCCATCACAACGAACTTGCCAAATTCCGTTGACAAACTGCAAGTCATTGACTTGATAGACTTTTAGTTTGTTACTTGTTTGTGGTTGAGCTGGTGTAGCCTGCGCTTGTGCGTTTAAACGGTAGACTGTTTCGCGAGGTCGTCCGTTGATTTCCCAAATTTGATTATAGTCGTTTTCGGTCACGCCGTCGTAGCCAGAATTACAGTGGATCATGGTTGTAGGGCCCGTCATAATCACAACATGCCCAAACGCACCTAACGAGCTAGACATATCACGAGGCCCCCAAATAACCACATCGCCCCTTTGAGCGTCAAAAGAGCCGTCTACACCGTCATAGACGCAATTGTACCCGATTGTAGGTAAATTGCTCTTCAGCGTCTCTGTGTTGTTGTTAAGGCTCAATCCGACTGCTTTACTAACTGCAGAACTACAATCGTACTCAATTCGACCGTCTCGGTCTGCGTCATTTCCATAACGGTCGCCCATGTCATAGTAAACAGGGGTAGCGGCTAAGTTGCGCATTTCTGCAATACTAGATTCAATACTCATATTTTATTCTCCTTTTATTTCGATGATGCGCAAATTGCGCAAATGATAAATCCCAAAACTGCTCCTATCACGAATGTTACAGCATAGGTCATGACTCATCATCTCCTTTGTCAATCAATTTTTGCAAAGCTTTGACAATGGGCTGAAAAATAGCAACATATCCTTTCATCTTACGGTAATTCTCGATGAGAGATTGAAATGTGAAGACTAGATAGCCCAAATAAATTGAGTATAGGAAGGCAAAGCCCGTCTTTTCAGGTAATAGTACAGACATTGGAATAAGCACTAGCAAAATAAAAACACCAATGACTTTTCTAAGCAAACCATTGATGCCAATTTTGCTTTTATATTCAATATCTGGATTGATAATTGCTGCAAATGTACCTGTCGCAAAATCAATGATTTCTAAAATGACGATAAGCGCCAAAGCATATAAAATTAAGCTGTCCTCAGTACGAGTGAAGGCCCTTAAAAAACTAAAAAATGTAAAATTCATGTGTTTCTCCTTCTTTATCCTCTATAATCTTTAAAATAGTTAATATTATCTCTAATAGCTTGTAATGTTAGTTTTTCAAACGAAGTTGCCATTGCAGCATAGCTAATAGCAACTGGATGACCTTTATCCATCAAATCATTTTTAAACTGAGCCGATGCTAAAAATGGATCATCTTGATGTCTAAGTAGCGGCAGTCCGAAATGAGCTGCAATGTTTTTTGTCGCGATATAAAATGGATCGGTATCACCAGACGACCAAGCTGAATCAATCAAGATAATTTTTGCATGGGGCGCTTTAAATTGAACTGCTTTAATAATTTTGGCATAGTTTCCATAAAATGTATCTGAACCGTTCTCAATATCTACTTCTGTACCGATGTACGATGTACCAAGCTTATCTTTGTCGTTTATGCCTAGACTAATGTAGTACAGATTTTGGGGCTCAGAAGCATTCAACTTTTCAAGCCCAATTGGCTTACTTAACCAACTTCTTGTAGTTAGTCCTCCACGACTAAAATTAGTACAAGACACACCGTTTTTTCTGGCCAACACTTGCCCCCATGAAATGCTGTATTTATCAATGCCATCACCATCTGGATATATTTCACCGCTAGAATAGCTATCTCCGATTACACCAATTTTTTCAAATAAAGCAATAGAAGGTTGAAATGGTTCTCTCATAGCAACCACGTCTTCTTCTGTCAAACTCTTTTTCCAATCTGACCACTGATTTTTCCCAGTAATGTACCAATAGATACGATGATACATCGTACCATCTTTTTGAATAAGAATTTGAAACATGCCTGGGAATGAATTTTTAGAGTAACTAATAGTCATAACGGTCGCACCACCCACATAACTATTATCAGGTTTGTTTTCTACCTCACCATAATGTGCATAAGTCAGAATAGTATTTGGTTTTAAAGTATTTAAATCATTGTATGGAGGGACTAAATCTTCTTTATCAATAATTTGTTTATCGCCAGAAACAATACTATTATCTCGACTAATAATTTGCCAATCCGTCCACTGATCTACTTCATTTTTTCGCCAAAAAACACGATTAAACATTGTACCATCTGATTGGGTTAAAATCTGAGTTGCTCCAAGTTTGCTCTTACCATGATAATTAACTGTTTGCACATTGGCGCCTCCTATATAATCATTATCAGGTTTATGAGCTACTTTTTTATAAAACGCATATAAAACAATTGAATTTACCGGTAACGTGTCTAAATCATTGTATGGAGGGACTAAATCCTCAACTGAACTAATCTGAATTTCACCAGTTAAAGCATTGGTGAATTGATTGCGAATTGCTTGTCCAGCACTAACATACGTATTACCGTCAGCACCAATTCGAATGTCTGTTAATTCGCTTGGTACACTTCCATTTCCTGCGTTAGCGATAAGATTATCAATTCGAGAATTATTTTTTTGGATATCAGAAAAAGAATTTGCTAAATCACCATCAATACCTTGCAAACGGTCAGATAATGTATTAGCGTTCCCTCTTGCTTTTGCAACCTCCATATTTGTGTTTCCATCAAATGTTGCATCTTCATAAACTTGTTCTATTCCATCATGAATTGCTTTTCTAACATCGCGACCGAAAACTCCTTTTTTTATGATGTCTAAATATTTGTCAATTCCTGCCATTAACTCTCTCCTTCTGTTTTTTCAGGTTCGGTTGGCTTTGTGTCTGGATTTTGTTTTGCCATTTCTTCCTGAATTTTTTTCAAAGCTTCCTCTGTTGCTTCCAGTCGTTGTTTGGAAACTAGATTTTGTGTACGTTGTCTGATAAGTTCTGCTTGATACTCTTCAGCAGATTTGAATTTGTCACCAATAGTTAAAGTTGATTTTTCAACTTTGGAGATGTCAATCTGACGACTGACAATTCTAAGACGTTCATCAATTCCCATGACAGGATTGATGACTGGGTAAGTATTTCCTTCAACCAGTTCATCAAAATTCGGTTTAATAAGATTAAGATTGATAGCATCTAACGTATATTGATAATTCGCTGTTTTTTGATTTTTCATCACTTCCTCAGCAGCCTTTTTCAGAGCTGTTGGATCTGTTTCATCATCTAGTGTGAGGTTATCACATTTTATCCCAAATTCGTCTATCAAATCAGGTCTATCAATATAATCTCTACCACCATTAACACTAGCAATAGTTAGACGCTCCCCTGTGTTCTCATTACGCCTTCCAAGCGGCACAAGTCTAGTCTTGATTTCATCTGGATTAAGCTTTTGAGAATTTCTGACCATATTAACCGTTAATTTAATAGCTGTATTGCTATCAGTTCCAATCTTTTTCTTTATATCAAGATAACGGACACCATTTTCACGTCTGACTTGCATTTCCAGGCTAAATTTATCAATGATAAGCTCGGTGATAATTGCTAAAGTGGTCTTCGTAGCGTCAATTTCACACTCAATATAGTCATTTCCACTAATAAAATCAGTAATCTTCCCAATCTGAAAAGATTTGTAGTTCTCAGTCATTTGATTATGATAACCTAACAGGCGCTGCAAGAGTGCGCGTTTTCCACCTTTGAAAATAAGTGGCTTTTGCTTACTATCATTTAGAAAATCAAGTTCACTTTTTGCATTATATGTAAATGACGTGATACCAGACTCAACCATATCTTTAGCAATTGGTCCAATGCGACCATAAAAGACCTCTTTGTCAGTTACTTCATTAACAACTTGTACTAATGTGAGTAGAGGTCTGATTTTAGACTTATAACCGTCATTATTTGGCAAAAACTGGAAGTCAAACTGACCAACCTTGTTGATTTCCAGTTTGATAACACCTGTCAACAATTTATTTCCACCTGTATAAGGATTATGAATGATCGTTTCACGTCCATCGTTTATTAAAGTTACTCGATACATTAGATTAACTCCTTAAACCACTTAAAGCTAATTTTCCCAGTTCCCACAATGTGAATTTCATTCATATCTGACAGTGTCAAATAATCATAGATACGACTTCCTACGCTAATACTGTGCTCATTTCCATCAAGCGTTAGTTTAAACGGTGCTGTTGCCGTGATTTCTGGACGAGCTAGACTAATACCGTTATTATAGAGCAGAATAGTCGTTTCTCCCTTAACATCAAAGGAGACATCTTGTAATACATCAAGTTCAAAGTTGATATCATCCCAAATATCACTTCCTTCAGCTTTTTCCGAAATCATAAAAGGATAAGCCGTGAAAGTGACTTTCAAGACTCCATGGCTCCAATCTTCAACAAATGATGAACTACCTTGAACCTCAGCCATAAAATAATAACCAGGATAGGCATCATCAATGAGTTTAGTATATCCAGTCGTTCCCATAAGCCAGTTAATTGCTTTGGTTTTTGTCATATTCATGGCTTCTTTAGTTCCATAAATGTTATTTTGAATTTGGATATTGTAGGTTAGTTTCCGTTGTTCATATAACTGGCCACCATAAACGGTTGAGAAATCATAGACTTCATTTGAAAATGGCACTTGTATAGTGACTTTCTTCTTATCTGGAATGCCAATTTCTTTATCTTCAAGCAGAATCAATCCCTCATCATCGAATGAATGCCTGCCATTGAATGTAATGCCATAATGTTTCATAGACATTAAATTGTTCCTCCACTTTCTATAATTCTCAGACGATCAGCTTGTGCATCAGAGATGTAACCTACCATCAACTTAGCAAATGTCTTCCCATCAACGTTTAAGATAATTGGTTGAGGTTCTTGTTTAGGAACATTAACCACTATCTTATCTGTGACTGTTGACATAATGCGATCTGCAATCATACCAAGCGTGCTTTCATTAAGTGGTAATACAGCTTCAGCACCTGCTTCGCCACCAACCATAAGATTAGTACCATTCATCCCAAAAGCAGTTGGTTTTGTCAAAATACCACCTTTAGCGTACCACTCAACTCCTATACTAGGAAGGGAGCCTTCACCACCGAACCCCCAAGGTGCTTTTCCTCCACTTACAGTAAAGTGAGGAATTTGGGGTTTAGGTAGTGACCATTTGAAATCAAATAATCTTTTCATAGCTTCAATGGTATTTTTTACAATATTTTTAGCACCATTGATTGTGTTTGAAATAGTATCTTTAATACCATTCCAAATATATTGAGTCGTAAGAAGCATGCCGTTCCAAATGTTTGAAATTGTATTTTTTATACCGTTAAAAATATTTGAAGCTGTTGTGGAAATTGTATTCCACAAATTTGACAAAAAGTTCCAGATAGCATTCCAGACGGACATAACGGTATTATAGATACTGTTCCAAATAAACTGCAGTGTCATCATAATGGCATTCCAGACGTTGGATGCTGTGCTTGAGATGGTATTCCATAGATTTGATAAAAAGTTAGCCACTGCATTAAAAACATTCATCACAGCGTTGTAGATGTTATTCCAAATACCACTTAATGTCGATAAAATGGAATTCCAAATATTTGAAGCTGTGTTATGGATTGACTGACCAACACCACTCAAATAGCTCACAATAGAAGACCAAATGCTTTGAACAACTGATACGATTGCAGCAAGTACAGTGGAAACAACCTGTTTCATTGCTTGCCATGAATTTGTGAACGTTGCTTTTAATGCTTCAAGTGCTGTATTGACAATTGCTTTCACACTTTCAATAAAGACTTTAGCAGTATCTTTGAGAGTTTGCCACGCACCTTTCCAGTCACCATTTATAACTTGCATAATTGCTTTAATAATACCCAACACAACATTCAGCGTAGTGGAAATAATTGTCTTAACAATCGTCCAAGTTGTTTTGATTGTTGTTTTTATATTGGTCATTGCTGCTTTAATTATTGGACCAATCACTTTCATGACTATCTTGATGATTTTCTGGATGTTGTTCCAAACAATTCTAGTTGTTGATTGGATTAGTTTCTGATTATCTTTCCACCATTTGGTTAAGTTCCCCCAAATACTCATGATAAAAGATGAAATTTCAGAAATAATATTCTTAAATATTTTTAGAATGCTATTCCAAATCTGAGTAACAGCATTCCTAAATTCTTTGTTATTATCCCAAAGAGTTTTAAAAGCTATAACCAATAGAGCAATAACTGCAATAACTCCTAGTATTATTCCTGCAATAGGTAAGAAAGCAGCAACTAATCCACCTATAGTCGTTTCTGCTGCCAATGCTGCGGCTTGAAGGGCTAAAAATACAGGCAACAGAGCTCCAACGACAGTAACACCTAAAGCAAAAATAACAATAAACTGTTTAACTGGAGCTGACAAGTGGCTAAACCATTCAGCCACTTGTTTTAAAATTTTTCCTAAAGATTTTAAAACAGGTGCTAGAGTCTCAGCGATAGCAGCTCCAACTTCTGACATAGCTTTCTTTGCAGTATTTTGAGCTACTGTAAACTCATCTATTGGATCAAGCGTTTCATTGTATGTATTTCCGACAACACCTGATGAATTTTCGGCAGCTTTAGCAAGGTCATCAAATGAAAGGGTTCCACGTTTAATAGCATCAACCATTCGTGAAGCACCTTTTGTTCCAAAAATCTCAGAAGCTGCTGTTAATGCTTCGGTTTCATTTGTGCTATTTTTTATTTTCTCAACGGTCTCAGCAAGTCCATCTTTTAGCGACTTCCCATTTTTAGCATAAGTGACAGAAGCTTTTGATAAAGAACCTAACGCAGCAGACGAATCGACACCTGCTTGCTCAAATTTACCCATAAGGGTAACACCTTCATTAAAAGATAAACCTAATTGCTTGATTTGAGGTGCGCCAGCAATTGCCTTACTCATTAAGTCTTGCACACCAACACCTGTAGCTTGTGAAGTATAGGTAACTGTATCAAGAACACTATTCAGGTCACTTGCTTGCAGTCCATAAGCTTCAATTGCTTGTTTAGCTGATACTGCTGTATCAGTTACATCAGCACCATTGATATCCGCAAACTTAATCAGATATTCAGAGGCTGATTGTAATGCATCGCCAGTCAAACCAAATTGAGTATTCAACTCTCCTACAGCGCTACCCGCTGTTTTAAAATCTGTCGGAATAGATGTAGTAAGGTTGCTAGCAATATCTTGCATATCAGCTAACGCTTGACCACTAGCTCCTGTTTTTGTTGTGATGGTATCCATACCTTCATCAACTTCTCTAAAGGCATCCAAAGCATTTTTTCCGATGTCTACAAGTTTGTCTGAAGCGGCAGATAGCTTATCGCTAAAATCATTGATAAGGTCAGCTTTCAAGAGATTATTCGTTTCTTCTTGCAAACCTTTCATTGTCTTAGTATTATTCTCTACAGCCTGACCATTACCAGCTAATGCCTGATTAACATTTTCTAACTTATTCTCATAACTACCTAGAATATTCTTTGTCTGCTCAACTTCACGCTGAAAGGCTCGATACTGTTCTGCTCCTATCTCGCCAGATTTGAACTGTGATTCAACTTGTGATTGAGCATGACGCAACGTTTCAAGTTTTTCTTTGTTAGTAGCAATTTGCTTTCCTAACAGTTCTTGTTTCTGCGTCAGCAAGACAACATTTCCTGGGTCAAATTTTAAAGCTTTATCAATTTCTTTGATTTCTCTTGAAGTCTTAACAGAACTATCATTAACACCTTTCAAAGCTTTTTCAAGCGGTTGGGTATTGCCACCAATTTCAATGGTTATCCCTTTGATTTTTCCAGCCATATATCTCCTTTCTTTGAAAATAAAAGCCGTCAAAATGACGGCCCGTTATTAAAATGAATTAAAATCTGATTGACTAGCTTTGCGAGTTGGTCCAGAATTTCCTTCTGAGTTTTCGGTTCGTGCGTTGATGTAGTCTGTCTGGTAATCCAAAGCCATGCCCATTGAAATTTCTTTGAGTTCGTCTAATGACAAGCCTGTCTCTTTGCAGCAAGCCAGGTAGGACTCTACTGTGAATACCTCATTGCTTGCATTGGTGGAGTCATCGACTTTTTTTTAGTTGCCATATTATCCTCAAGCATTTCCATCATGATAGGTGCAATTTCTGAAATTGGGAAACGTTCCATTTTTTGGAAATACTGTTCAAAAGGCTCTGTTTGTGGGTTAGCCGATTTGACAAAGACCCAAAATAAACGTTGGAAAAAGGTCATATCAAAGTTTTTTAACGCTGACATATCAAGTTCAGTAACGTTTTGATTTCCTTCAGCTGCTTTAATCATGTTCATCATCTGTTCGCCCTCAAACATATTCAGCATATCCTGAAAATAGTCACGACCAAATTGATTTTTGTACGCAATTGGAGTAAAAGCGTTTGTCACTAAACGATAATCAATACCATCAATTTCAATAGTGCGTTCCATTATCGACCTCCTGGATTCTCAACTTTAGCAGCTGGCTCATGCACGGACTTAAACCAGTTATTGTAAACTTCATCTGTTGTGTCTTTTGTTGTGCGATTCTTAACACGTTTATCAATTGGTCGAGGAGTTGCAGAAAATTCCAGCTCTACCGTATTAACATCACTTCCTTTTGTCTGTGACCCACCTTTTGGACGACTAGCCTTACAATAATAAAGTACATGTCGAGTTTGCAGTTTATCCCCTTCAAATTGAAACATAAGTGCAAAGCGCGAAGTGACTGCATTTGAGATTTCAGAGACAGTACCGTCTTCTTCCAAAACCTCTCCTAAAACTTTCATTAAGAAACTTTCTGTAAGTTTTGCGAAAGTGGCCGTTCCTGTATACCCAAGATTGGTTTCGCCGCCAAAATATTCAGTGTTATCCGCATTAAATGTCATTGTTTCACCTTTTGGTTCTAATTCTAGCTTATTAGCACCAGGTAATGGTTCTGGCGTACCATAGGTAATTTTCCCATCTTCAGCTTCTGTGATTGTTGCCCAGTGGACATTTTCCAGTCCATATTCGACTTTGTTATTTTGTTTAGTCATAGATTCCTCCTTAAATTAAATAGACAACATAAGAGACCTGATAAAGTCCTTCGCTGTCTAGCTGGCTTTCATTATCAAATTCAAAAAAGAGCTTGTTTTCTGTCAACAGGTTCTCAAGTTTCAATTCTAATGCTTCGTCTTTTTTAGTCGTAATCAGTTCGACGATAACTGATTCGGTTGTAAAATAAGGCTGATTGTCAGCATTGAAATTTTCTTTACCAAGCTGATAATAGACTGCGTAAGGCGGCTTAGGATTTTCTCCTCTTTTAAAAGACCTATACCTTATTGGAATTCCAAGAGTTTTTAACTTAGTAGCAAATTCAGCTTTTAAAATCACTTCCCTAACCTCATTATCCGTTCTTCAAATTTTTCTATAGCATGCTGTTCTGCTGGAGCGATATGCACATGTGCCTTGGCACGTCCACCATTTTTCAAGACGTGACCATATTCCAACAAGTGCGTCAAGCGGTAATGTGGAGCCTTTACATGAGCTACCCATGTTCCTTTCTTGTCTCTTTTCTTTGCCCAGCTTTTAGCATACTTGCCTTTTCTTTTTGGAGATGTGGCTCTCAATTCTTCAACAGTTTCTGTTATGACTTCTTCTGCAGCCTGATCTACTTCTTCTGCAATCTCATCAGAGTACTCAGAAAGAGCTTTGGCAATTTCATCAGATAGATTATTGCTCATCGGTAGACTCCATTTCTTCAAAAATAGCTTCACATGTTAGTTCAATGATTTCTGGACTTTTATCAAAAGTTTTTAGTACTTTGTAACGCTTCCCATTAAATTCAAGATAGTTTTGGTTCTTATATTCAAATGAATGCACTTCTAAAACCATACTTGGTTTCAGACCAGCTTGTGAAGCAAAGTAAAACTCTGAGCGCGTCAATGAACGTTTATTACAAAGGATTTCATATTTTGTTTCTGAAAATATTGGTTGTAATAGGTCATCTTCTTCGGTCACGACTTTTCCAATCAAAACAACACTATCATTCCAAGCCATTATCTCCACCTTTAGATTCAACCTTTTTATCATGCTTTGATTTACTGACGATTTCAACCAGAGCAAAATCTTTTGCTAAGTTTAGTTTAGTAACAGTGTCTAGCGATGTCTCAAAGGTATCTCCCATTTGACGGATTCCTGTATCACTTTTAGCATCCGCAAAATTAACCAAAGCTTTAACAATCACATTTTTTGATTTGTTCATTTTTCCTCCTTTGAGTTAGAACTAACCTGCAGATTATGCAATCGCCATTGAAGGTGACGTGGCATGTCCACGCCTCCTTCATAGCGGTAAGCAGCAAAGTCCACTACAAACATTTCGTGATCAGCTCGAGAGCTATCAAGTGTAACTCCAAGATTTTCTTTCAGCTCAGCGATGACCCCTGAAATGATTTTTTGTAGTGGCTTGTCTCTCAAATTAGTAGAAATACCTAATTTGAGTTTGAGCAACTCTAAAAGCTGACCCTCATCCATGTTTAGTCCTCGACTTTCTTACTTGCTCGTTTACCCTTCGACTTTTCGGTAGTCGCTGGCTCTTCTGGGACTTCTTCGGAAGTTTCAGGACTTTCCTCAGCCACCTCCTCTTTGTCGTCCACTTCTTCAACGCTTACCTCTTGCTCATCAGCAACAGCGATAAAGATAGAGCCGGCCGAGTTGTAGCCTGTTAAAAGGCTACTAATAAACTCTTCTGACGGATCGTGGCCCTCACGAGGAAAACTATCACCAACTACGTAGTCATGTTTTTCAGGATCATTCAAGTCCTTAAAAGAGCGAATTACTTTATAACTCATGCTTTACCTCCTTACGATACCGCATCGGTATAGGTGCCAAATACACCTGCATCACCATCTGTTTTCTTAACATCAAAACGTAGATAAGACGCAAGGTTCTTGCCAAATCGTTTGTTGTCTTCCCAGTTTACAGTCAACTCCATGCGATCAAACAAGGTCAAAAAGTACTCAACATCACCGATGAAATACTTCATGTCGCCTTCGTTGCCAAACAAAGTATCTTCAACCGTGTAAATGGTTTTTCCAGAGAAAGAGTAACCAGTTGGTGACGTAATGTCAGGTTGCAGCATGTAACGACCGTCTTTATCTTTTACTTTATCCAAAGCGTTAAACATAGAGTCGGTTACGACAAGAACTTTTTTGTAAACAGATGAGATTTTGACATTGAGGATGTCTTTAAGACCATCATAACCAGAAGCATTCACGGCCGTAGCGGTTTTCAGCACATCTGCCACGATTGCCAACTTGGTTTGTTCATCTTGGTCCTGGATATCATCTTGCATGATGCTGATGAGGTCATACTGTGCATCATCAATAGCTTCGCGAGAAAGCGGCAGCTCACCACGATATGTCTTTATTTTGTAGTCAACTTCTGTAATTTTTGTTTTTCCAAGTTCTGGATTGTCTTCAAGTTCCCCAACTTCAGTCATCTTGCGTTTGGATTTTTTGAGCACAGGATAAGATCCTGAGCCGCTATTTACTTTCACGATATGGATAAGATTGAGTAGTGGATTCTGACGATCAGGTGCTTTTTGAGGTTGCAGGACCTCTTTAGGAATGATGGCACCAATATCAGTAGTTTTAACCCCTTCACGTTTTTGACCCATAGAGCGCACGTAAGCAAGCACGGCTTCGCGTTTTTCCATCTTTTGTTTTCCTCCACGTTCTCCAGCTGCAGGTGACTTGCTATTTTGCTCGTCAATCTGCTTTTGAAGTTCTTCAATTTCTTTTTCCAGCTGTTCTTTTTCAGCTTCTTTAGCTTCCAATTCTGTTTTGAGTTCTTCAAGAGTTTTTTCAACTGCTGACACTTCTTCTTCAGTTTCAGCACGTTCCAGCTTCTCAGCTTCAAGAGCTGAGCGTTTGTTCAAGTCCTTGATGAACTCTTCAAGTTCGACTACTTTTGTAGCCTTGGCACGCATACGAGCACCAAAAATTAAAGCTTTATTCATAGTTTAAATTTCTCCTTAATTTCTTTCTTACGCTTATCAAGCGTCTCACGTTTCGCACGACGTTGACTTTCAAAGTCTTGCCGCCGTGCAGCGATTTCCGTCTGTGGATATGCTGGGAAAGTACATGGACTAACTTCAAAGATTTCAAGTTCCAAGATAGTGTCCAAGTAAGATCCGTCATCACGCTCTTCCGTATTGATTTTGATAGGCATAAAGCCGAAGCTACAGCCAACCACATCACCACGCTGAACGCGAGCATACGCACCGACTGCTTGTGGATCGTTTCGGTTGATGATGATATCTCCAAAAAGACCGACATCATCGACGCCCAAAGTCACCGTTCCATTGCCAGTTCGCCCTAAAACCAAGCTATCGTCATGGTTAAAAAGAGCTCTGATGTCCGCGTCTTTGATTGCCTTCTCCACGCCATCGCGCTTGATAACCTCAAAGTATCCCGGCCACAGTTCGGTTACTTCATCAAACTTGATAAAGTAGCCACTCAACACCAAATCCCCCGATTCCCGCTCTTCGCGAGTTTGAAACTGAGTGGCGATATACGCATTACGTTTCTTCATCAGTATTACCTCCTTCCTTGATTAGTTTGCTCTGATTGCCTAACTCACCTTGCGGCAGATAGTTTTCGAGAACGATAATTTCATCCATTTCAGGATCTGGAGTCATACCGACCCAATCACGCCACTCATTTCGACGCATAGCAGCACTATCTGTCATCTGCTTAGCTACAGATGACAACTCTGTGATGTCGTAAGAGTAGAGCGATCGTGGATTGAGCTTGAAGTAACGACTGCTAGATACTAGCAAGTCTCTTGTTAGCGTCTGAGTGATGGTCGTAGCAATGCTCATGATTGTTGTATTGACAAAGTTGTTGTACTCAGCCTTGTTGAAATCACCAACGCCCAAAACAAAAGCTGGCACTCCCAAAAGTCCAGCAACTGTTTTCTTGTCAATTTCGACCGACTCATTAAGAGCGATATCGTTTAGACTCAACGGCTTGACCTGCTGAACCTCCATCAAAGCGTCTGGTATGATCCACGGCTCACCTACTTGACTAGTTTCTAAGTATTTCTTAGCAATCCTGTCACGCCCATCTTGACTGCCTAACTCATCACTAGACGAATCCACCTTGACAATAAGACTGGGAACGTTCTTGCCACTCATAAACCCTTTTTTAGTCTGAGTAGCCAAGTTCAGATTGCGGACAATGTCTCTCAAAGCCAAGCGATACCCAGTGCCGACAAAAGGATTGTCGGGATCAGGATTGATAACAAAGTGAACTACCTCATCAGGCTCGTATTCAACCCCTCGATATTGGATAACGTAGGACAATTTATTGGATTTAAAAGAGACCTCATCCATTGGAAAGGGTCTCAGATTTTCTATATAGTCTGTTGTCGGGTTATACTCTACATGTAGCACAGAATTCCCATCACCAAACAGCAACAAATCACGGACAATTTTAAAAATCCATGTCTTTCTAGTCATATGCTCACACGGATTGACATCAATCTTCCGAGCTAGACCATCTTTGACACGAATATCTCCTTTGTCCGTGTTCTCCATCAGATGAATGGTCATGTTAGATACCATATCCGCAATTTTATTGACAGCCATAATCACATCAGGATTTCTAGCCAGTGGCACATAGCCATCACCATCGATAAACAACCCCAAATCAGACTGACCAATCACATTGACAGCAGACTGCGACTTCCTCCGCTTCCAAAGCTTATCAAACAATCCCATAATTCCTCACCTCCTTTCTGTCATTAAAAGAATTCCATTACGTTCTGGTTCTTGCCAAGATGAGCAAGAGCCTGAATACAAGCAAAAACACTGGCATCGAACAAGTCAATCCTTGCAGTACCACCGTCGCCATCTAATTTTTCATATTGCACAGCATCATCCACCTTTTCAATTGCTCTGACATTGCTCACACAGTATTCATAAGCATCAGAATGAAGATAGTAAAACTCTTTATTCTTAACCTTGAACTCAATCCGTCTGAATCCCTCTGATTTCAGATAGAAAAGCTGAGGCTGGTCAATCATCTTGAACCTAGCCTTTTTCATCTTGGTCAAAAATTCACGACCGAACTTTCTATCCATGCCAACAGCAGCAATCTTAAATCCTTTCTGTCTCATATCGATAAACCACTTGACAATATCATCATAAAGTACAGTTGGAGTGTTGCTCATCGTCAACCAACCATCTTCCTTCCAGCCGAACAGCGGGATTCCATCGTCATTGGCCTTTTTCTGAGCGTTCACACGAGGGAAGAAAGCATGAGTGATACAGATATCGATATCCTTCTCACCGTCATTATAGATGCCGTACAACGCCGCAGCCGTCAAGTCATGTAACCTTGACAAGTCTGCCCCGCCATACCACTTAATAGGCAAGCGTGCCAGCTCTTCCAAGCTCCAATCATAACAATCATCCGAGGCTATGAATTCATCAGGATTGAAATAGGCATTCATAGAGTTTGTAAAGACATTCAATGTCTTGTTAAAAAACTCATTCCTAGTCTGTGGATCATTCATAGCTTGCTCAGCTTCAGCTCTAAGAGCAGGCATGGACACCGTGACACCCCATGAAGGGTTAGCCATCTTCAAAACATTGTCATCCAGATAGTCGCCAACATCTCCATCCGTGCCTTGATTAGCCTTGCAGATAAAGATAAACAGCGACTCATCTGTGACAAGCTGTTTGAGGACCTTTTGACAGTACTTCAAGCGGTTAGCGAGGAAACCAGTCGGGATATCCCCAGCCGTAGAGATAACAAAAAGCATACTGTTTCGGTATGCTGACATTGTTTTCTTCATGAGACCATATTTTTTTGAATTTCGCATGGTGTGAGCCTCGTCAATAACAGTGACATTGCCGTTAAGAGAGTCCAGACGGCTCTCATCGTTGGCTAGCGCCTGGATGTAGAAAGAGCCATCATCACCGAAATTAGCAGTGATAGAGTGCTCCTGATTATTGTCCTTGATACGGATAGATTTGTCATTCCACCGCTCCACGTTAAACTTAATAAAGTTGAACGCTTCTAAAGCCTGCTTAACCGAATTAGCCACGATGTAGCATTTTGACCCACTGTCAGCATCCAATATCTGATAAGCCAAAGCAATCGCAGCGGTGAATGAAGTCTTTCCATTTTTCCGTGGCACCATAATAAGCGTTTCTTTGAAACGTCTCTCGTTCGTCCCTTTGTAGTAAAATCCAAAAAGATTAACGACTACAAAGTGCTGCCATGGTTGCAAAAGCAAGGGTTTATTACGAATGGATACAGCAAACATATCATCCCCTTGCTGATGAACGACTGTGTTTTCGATGAAGTAGACAACGAAGTCTACTATATCCTCATCCAACTCAAAATCGTGATTCTCTAAATCCCTTAAGAAACGCTCAACAGCAAGAATGTTCTCTTCACAGTGTTCTTCCTGATGAGTAAGAACATAATCAACATAGGCTTTGGCTTTGCCAAGATTGGTAGTAGCGTGACGAAAGTCGGCAAAACGTTCTTCAAAGTCCTTATCCATCTTTCACCCGCTTCTTTTTCAACTCATTCTTGAACTTCATAACCTCTGTGAGTGGCGAGCCTTTATCTTGCTCAACCACCTCACCAAGAGACTTCGGATTCAGCATTAGCTGATTGGAATAGCTTAAGATGTCCTTTCTGAGTATTTCCATTGCTGTTAGGATTGGAACTTTTCGTTCATTCTCAGCACCAGCCTTGTTGACATAGACATCTGTCACTGGATAACCCATCTCAGCATAATCAGAGGCTAGTTTCTGGTACTGAAACAACATTCCGGCAAAAATGTCAATAATCATGTCAAACTCTTTTCGATACGTCCCCAAATCTTTCATCTGCTTGACTACTTTTGTCTTGATTGACTTTGCTGTAATTGGTTTAGCCAAAAACTACCCCCCTTTCTTGAAAATGGCTGAGTTTTTACCCCCTTTTCCTTTCAATGCCCCCGACTTGGAAAAAGTTCCCTTCACCGGTTCCCACAGGCTTCAAAAAAATTTTTTTCGAGTGGGGGGATAACGAAAATTTTCAAAAATTGAAAATTGATTTTTTTACAAAATTCATTTTTTTAATTTTTTATAAAAATCCAAAAATTGCTTTCTGCGTTTCTTTTGCCAATACAATCCTTGGCCGACTACTTTATCATTCTTTCGGTCGTGGAACGTATTATGTTTCTTGTTTGTCAATGGCAAACAATTCCATGATACAAATTCCAGCTCAGGATATTCTGACACTGGATAGATGTGATGGACCATTTCTGCTTGTGTAGAAATTCCATACCGCAAACTTTCTTGACAAAGATAGTCATGCTCTCTCATAATCTTGTCTCTGAACTTAAACCACTTTTTGGTCTTTAACGTCGGTCTTACAATCTTGTCATAAGCCATAACTACCCTTTCTATCTAAGCAAAAGAGGACAGGTCGATGACCTATCCTCACTCACAAAAGAAACTATGCTATCATAATAAACTCTTTTTCGTGAGAAAACAAGTACCCTTTTTTCTCATTTTTTACGAGTGAAATATTTAAGCTCAGATTTGTTATGTTTGAATACTGGACTCTTTCGCTCGATAGCCTTTTGTTTGTGATAGTCAGTTTCTTTCCAAAACAATCCATCTGGTTTTTGGACTGTGTATCTTAGTGCATCTAAAATCATTTCTATCCCTCCTCAAAACTATACCAATTTGCCTATTGAGTTTGTCATACTGTATATTCTGTTAAACTCAGCGAAAATCTTTGAGCATTGATATAATCGCTTTTAATTCAAGCCACTATTCTAAGTTTGACAACTTTTCAATATGACAAGCTTAATAGCTAAAAAAAATAAAAAGAGTCAGATTTTAAACTTGGTCATATTCTTCTTGAATGTGACTTGCTTATCCCCGATATAGATAAGTGTCGTCCGTTCTGACGAATGGTTGAAGATGGTCATTAAGTCGTTGACCCCGTCAAACTTCTGATAGTAGAAAAAGCCGAATGTTTTTCTAATTGAGTGTGCAGCTATATTATCGATGTCCAGTTCTGCCACAACTTGTTTGAGTATCTGGTCGAATCGCTGTCTGCTAATTGATTTATTCTTTCCTTGTCTGCTCTTGAATACAAAGTGATTCAGAGGTTTACCTTTTACAAAAGCACGCATAGTTCTTTTAAGTTCTGGTGTCATTCTGACTTCACGTAGTTTTTGGGTCTTGCCTTCTCTTAGTTTGATGTCCCAACCCTGCACATCCCTTACTCTAATATTCAGGATGTCTGTGATTCTATATCCAGTATATAAAGCTGTCTCAAATAGTAAGTAGTACATCTCATTCCATTCTCTCAAGTAGTCTTCTATTTCATGGATGACATCTCTGTCAGTGATTGGATCCATTCTGTTCATATTGTCTGCCTCCTCTCAATAAAAGTAAAAAGTCAGCAACTAGACTGACTTTTTGATGTTTTGTTTTAGAAGTTCATGCTACAATAATAAATCGTTTTTTGTGAGAATACAAGATACTTTTTTTCTCATGTTCTGCTACAGTTCGCCTTTCAAAATTGCATATTGCTCTAAAATAATTCTGCGACGTCGATAAATGGTAGCGCGGCTCATAAATTTCTGGTCTGCGATTTCTTCCCAACGTAGCTGTGGATACTGCCAACGTAGATTAAATATTTCCTTGTCTTCGTCGATTAGGTTAGCAAGTAGCTTGTCCACAATCTCCTTAAAGCCTTCAAGAAACTTCAACGTTGGATCATCTGCGAGCTTGATAGCGACGGTTTCTGTGGGCTTGCTGATTCCGATTGACGGACCTGCTTGGCTGTCTGGATTTCTTGTAGTTAGCTCCAATCTGCGTAAATCTATGGTTCGCTGGATGCCTCGAAATTTGAAAAGTTCTTCGTCCAACGTTTTGAGTTCTTTGTCGTTCAGTTTCTTCAATTGTCACCTCTAAGTTCTTAAAAAACACTATCAATCCATCGAAAATGTAAGCAATGGCTCTTCCAATTTCCTGAAATGCTTTATTGATTGTCCTTATAGCGTCTGCAACTTGTTCAGGATTCAACTGGGCCAACTCTTGAGCCAGTTGTTCTTGGTCACGCTGTAAAGCCTGCTTAGCTCTCTTCTTTTTGATTCTTTTGTTCATTTTTAAAAATTACCCTCCATCCGCTTACCACAATAGCCAATAATAGAACCATCAAGCTCGCTATGATAATCATAGCTCCTAAAATTTCGATAATTTCAAGCAATATCATTTCCCACCTCTACTAAATCATGTTCATCCGCACCTTTGCGCTGAATATAGTATTGCAAGTCATGTTTCACAACCTGCATGTGTTTACATTTTAGATACATCCTCTTGACCTCCATCTCCTCGTGTTTGCTCTCTTAGCCATAGCAGAGCGAGCCATCTCATCCCAGATATAATCTGCATTTTCTAGCATGAGATTGACACATTTTTCTTTTAATCTATCAATCTCAGCTTCTTGCCTTTCGATATCTTTGTATGCTCGATTATAGAGCTCGTCTTTGGATTCGTCCAGTAACCCCAATCAACATACCTTTTCGTGTCCAGTTAGCTAGATTCTCAGCCGACTTCTGCCACATCACACAATTTATAAAATCAGCTTCTCGCTCGCCATCTTGATTTTTAAAATTACGATTGACAGCCAAGTTGAAAGTCGCGACAGCTACATTTGAGGGCGTATATCGTAGCTCAACATCACGGGTCAAGCGACCAATTAAAACAACGTTATTGATCATCTGACACCTCCATAAGTTCAGGGTTCTCGTATATGTTTCCGATGACTTCAAATGTACTCATGACAGCGTTCGGATACCCACCACCAAGGTACAAATTGAAACCTTTGTAAATTCTTACACTTCCAAAATCCTCTTCAACTTCCTGCGTTCCAAATGTAATCACTTGTCGTCTCCGGCCGTTCGTTACTACCACATCCCCCTCGAAAATCTCTGTGCCGTTCTTGTCAAAGAGACCTGTTGATTGCATGAGTTTGATATCGTCAAAACTCATAAAATTTGTTTCGCCAAATTTCCAATGCTCACCAACTAACACACTTTTTTTAAAATCTATCAAAGAAACGTCTAGCATTGTTTGCAATTCTTTATCCCACGCTCTAAATTTTGGTATCATCTTGCACCTCCTCCTCGCCGCAGTTAGGGCAATTGTATAAAATCCATTCAGGCGTTTGTATGATTTGAAAATTAACTGGCATCACTCCACCTCCCGTACTATGCTTATGTTATATTTATATCCGTTTAATTCAAAAGGCATAACAACTCCTCTCATATTTGGTCTATAAATCAACTCAAGCATTTGTTCTAAAACAACCTTTCCGACTTTCAGCTGCGCTTCAAGTAAGCCATTATTTTCTTTCATTCTTTTACCTCCATCAACTCCAGTTTTCGCTTTTCCATTTTTCGCACATAATTAAATCTAGCTCGTTTTCGTAGATATTCCCCAACACTTCACAGTTTTTTAAAAAAGGAGTTTCAAAAGGGGAGTAAGTGGCAGGTTCGACATTTAAGTATCCTAAATAAAAACCAATTCCGGTGATTTTAATGTCGTCATCTTCAAAGTAGTCATACTTTCCGAAGCTAACTATACAAACAAAAGAGTTAGTTGCAATGATGTCCCCCTCAAATATTTCTGTGCCGTTCTTATCTTTGAGCCCTGTTGATTTCATGAGGGTAATATTTCGAAAATTCCGCCAATAAAGACCGCCATCGTCTCTCAACTGCACTCTTTCGGTATCATTATTTCCTCCAATCCCTAATCAGCTGATTTCACTTCAATCGGAATAACCATGTCGGGATTGAAATAAATCCGATATTTCGTATCAATCCCTTTCATACCAGTAATATCTTCGACGATATACGACACATTATCAGAAATACCAATAATGTGCTTCTTGTACTTTCCTTTGTCATCTTCAGCGATGACAGACAGCTGCTTCGTTTCATTATTGTAGCTGATAGACATATTCCCTGTCATTTGAAATAGCACATCACCTTTGATTCCGTTGATAACTGTCACCTTTCGTGTGATGTTCATATCATCTGCTTCTCGTGATATGTTATGCGAAATTCTGTCAGCCTTGCGACAGCCTGCGAGCAACACAAGCGTCAATGTAAAAACTACTAGTATTTTAAATTTAAATTTCATTGTTAAACTCCTCTTCTTTTGGCAATGCTGATTCAATCAGCCAATCAAGGTTCTTTCTAGCTTTCTTCAAATCTTCCAACCCATTTTTCTTCTGATGACGGATCAGATATTTCAAGCTATTTCCGAGATAAAATCCTTTTAGCTGTTCATCTGTCATAAAATTTCTTAGAATTTCAATAGATTCCATACCATAGCGACCTTGATAATGGGTAGGCTTGTTGATGACATCCTGCTCAATTGTTTTGTGAAATGCTTGATCAGGAAGTGTCCTGCAAGCCTCAAGCCCACTTTTTTTAAAAGCTAAATCAGCAATTTGTTCACTATAGCATTTCATTTTAATTTCCTCGCCCTTTCAGATAGTTTGGAATCTCATCCCCAACTGAAATGTCATTATATTGCTCTTCAGTCACCAAAAATTTTCCATAAGCTCCAGCGGTCACAGTATAGTGACCTTGTATGACTTTCTTTTCTGTAATCTTACCAATCATTGCAGCGCCAGCATTATCTATCCGATAGATGATGACCTGATTTTCTTTCAATCGTTTATTTTCAATTCTTAAATTACGATTCCAAAAAGCGAATGTGCCACCTATGATAAGATATATCAAAGTTGTAATGCACCAGCTAACCATGTACTGTTTTTTACTAATCATCACAAATCTGCCTCCTTCACAAATACCCCATCAATCATTTTGCCCTTTCGGTCCTTGATTTCATTGTATGCAAGCTGCAAGCAACTATCTGCTGTGGTCAGATTGTGGATTGCGACAGCATGGATGGATGAATGCAATGATAGCAATTCAGGCCGAATAAACGGCAACTGTGTTTCGCTATGAAAGATATGCTTGTGAAGCTTCTGAGCCAATTCTCCCAAACTAGAAACCAAGAGCAAAAGCTCCATTTCCTGCGGACTAGCTTCAATCTCAGCCCCGTTCTTAACCTGCTGTTCCAATCCAATCAGCACTACCTGCACATCACCCAGTGCATCTTTGATAAGCGCAGGCTTTTCTTTTGCAATGCCTTCAAATAGCTCACCAGTTTCTTCCATCAGTTTTTCAAATTGCTTGACTGGATTTGCCTCATGTAGGTTTCGGTCGATAAACCATTTTTCAACTTTTTCTTCAAGCGTTTTTGTCATTTTGTTTTTCCTCCATTTTCTTTTTAACTTTAGAAGACCTCACTCTTAACTCAATCCGCGTTAGTGGGAAAAGAAGTATTAAAGCTGTTAATGCCAGCAGAAATAATAACCCCTCGCAGATGATTTTGATTAAACCGAGTGTTTTTTCAATCGGTTTAAATACATATGAGTGATACCCACACCAATAAAAGTACCGCACCCATCCTTCTTTCCCTTGCGGAAATATCTGTCGTAATAATTTAATCATTTACTTCTCCATTCTCTTTAATAGCTCCTGCTTCTGTCTCTCAAGCTCCGCTTGTTTTTCAGGACTAGTTTCATTTTTATAATCAGGATTGCTCCATTCAGGATTATTGCCGCCCGTTTTTTGGTTGGCGCTCATAGCTTTATTATTCTTTCGTGCTTGGAAATCTCGCTGTGCTTGATAAGCTTGTTCAGGAGTTTTAATTCCTTGGTTGATCCAATTGTCCAATATCCTAGCTATGTAATTGAACTTGCGAACATTATTCGCAACTGCAATCTTAACTGCCTCCAGAAATAGCTCAGTAGAGACCTTTTGATTGAGCAGATAATCGTTGATCATGTCAAATTCAAATTTGACGAGACCGCGACCAAGATTCGCTTCGACTTCTTGTACAAAGTTTTGCTTATCTTTCTTTATGTCTTTATCTATATCTTTCTTTATGTCTTTATCTATATCTTTCTTTATATCTTTATCTTTCTCTGTATCTATCTCTATATCTCCGTTGCGTTTTGTTGCATCAGTGTTGCATTGCAACGCTTTTACCTCGCGATGCTTGCGACTTCGCCTAGTACTAGCCGTTTCACTACCAACCATTTCTGGCACTTGCTCCAAAAAATACTCTCTATCAGAGTTTCTGGTCAGTAGCCCCTTACTTTCCAAAAAAATCAAAGTGATTTTGATATCTTCAACTGCCTCATCAATGACCAGAGCTATTTCCTCAGCCAGATTATCAGCAACACCATCAAAGAAAATCCGACCGCCATCCTCAAGACTCATCAACATCATTTTCAGATAAATGATTGTGTGAGTATCACCACCAGCGATTTTACGAAGCAACTTCATCTCTTTCGATTTGAAGAAATCTTGCGCAAGCTGAATCCAATAATACCGCTTGTTTACATTTACCAATATCTCTACCTCCTATGCTGCTTTTACTTGTTTAGTTACTCGTAACCACTTCTTAGCTACATCCCAAACTTCATCTGGCACATCATGGTTATATTTCGCTCTAAATTGGACGATTTCGCCTGATCTTACCTCCAAAGTGTAAAGAGGTATATTTGGACTGCTAGAAAGTCTTACAAAGACAATCATGGTCTGCCCTTTTAGATGACGTTCAGTGTAAGAGCTGACGCAGTGATGCAATTTCTTGCCCTCGTAGATTAGCTCTGCCACACGGTTAGGAACGTGGAAACTGTACCCTTCAACCACTCTATCAAGCTCAACTCTGCGCTTGAATTCAGCCTCAAGTTTCTTCTCATGTTCTTTCTTGGCTCTCGTTTCTTCCTCTCTAGCAAGCCTGCGCTGCTCTGCTCGAAATTGATTGTATAGCTCGCAAGTATGCTGGTGTATTCCCTGAAAATCCTTCGGCACTATCATTGCGTCACCCTCTGGCTCAATTCCCATTTGCTCAAGCATATTCAGATAGTCTGTGTATTCCTGAAAATCAACCTTGTTCTTGATAACCCAATTCTGGAATTTATTGATCCCAATGTTGGTTGGGATTTTTTTAATATCCTGAAAATCCAAAAACTGCTCAATCCCCGAAACTAACTTACCGTTTCGTTGCTGAATTCTGCGTCCTAGCTCAAAATCTCTGAAACTTCTATCGGAGTTTTTGAAAAATTGCTTGTTTTTTTGAAGCCACTTACGATTGAGGGTGCGCATATCTACAGCACTCTTCCATCGATTTCTGATCCAGTTACCAGGATGCATGATTTCGTCAGCCAATCTATGTGCATTGATTTTCTGAGCAAACTCAATCTCAAACTTATATTTATACATCCGTTCGATTTCCCAATAATTCAGATGATCAAATTGGATATATTTAAGCTCCGATACCTCTTTTAATCGACTATTCCAATTATTAGGGTAGAATTTGTTACCTGTATACGGGCCCCCTCCTACAAAATTATGAATTAAAAACGGAAGATACCGATTAGTATAGTCTCGGCCTATTTTGATATGCCTGTCATTTTCAAAGCGTTCGAGATTAGCTAGTGCATGCTTTACTGTCTGGTGACCGTTATCTACTCTTGAAGTAAACTCATAGGACTGGATTTCAATTCTCTTGGCCGTGCAAAGCACGATAGAGAAAAAGTAGGTCTTGTCGTAAAAAGTCAATCTTGATGACTTTGTCAGCTTTTTTTCGACACAAAAACCAAGAGATTGGTCAGATGCGATAATTGTTTGACTTTTGTTGAACCATTTGTAGGTCCTGATTTGTGAATAACACCAATCCCAGAATGCTTTAGGAGGCTTCAGACGACGCTCAGCTTCTCGCTTACATTGTTCATGTTTCATTCATCCAGAAAGTCGAAAATACTCATTTGAGTTTCGACTACTCCTTTCTCTTTTTTAACTTTCTTCTTAGCCGGTTCAGGATCTGCAGCTTTGACTACATTCAGTTTGTCATTGACTTTTTTCACACTTTCGACTGGCACTTGTTTGATATTCTCCAGCTTACTGTTGGATAAGAAATACTCACGAATCCAGCCAAAGACTGTATTATCATCAATGCAGGCTACCCCGTTCTTTGCAAATTCCCGAGCCTTTCCTTTAGCATAGTCAAGCGAACATTTGATAGTGTAGCCATCTTTTAGAATTCCCTGAAATAACTCATCGTCATCTTGTTCACAAATCCAATTATGGATGCGGTCTTCAGACGGGCTGTGTTCCTGATTCATTTCTTTTAGCATTTTGTCTAATACTTGTTGTTTTATATCACTACTCATGATCAGTCTTTTCCTCCTGCATACATCAAATCTCAATCAACAAAGACTTCTTTGCGTGTTTTGGGATTGATGTCAACCCGTCTGCCAGTCTTGTAGTCAATAAGACCACGCTGAGTCGCAGGGGGCGTCATCACTGTTCTTGTTGATTTCTTAGCTCTGAGAGCTTTCTTGAGCTTAACATTCATAATGAGTGATTCAATCAATACTACTGATACGATTGTTCCAACTGCAATAATTTGTAAATTGTTCATGTTATAATTCCTTTTGTTCTTTTTTAAATAGCTGTTCTTTGCCAATTCTCGTGATACCATTCAATAACTGCATCACGAGGAAATTTGTCACGCTTCCCTTCAATTCGTGGGAAGTCTTTATGTCGGTAGAAACGTTCATCAAAAGTTCCTGTATCTTTTGTGCCTAAAAGCATTTCAGCACATTGAGACTTGTTGAGTTCCATTGGATAGCGCCGTTTTTCATCTGTCACAACGTGCATAACCTTTAATGCTCTATCCATCAGACCAGCTTCAAACTGATCCAATAGTTGATTCATTAGATCATTCATGATATAATCCTCTTGTATCTTTATATGTGAGCCTGATTGCCGTCAGGCTTTTTTTCTTGTGCCCAGTAATTTTCTAAATTTACGGACATCACAGCAGCAAGGTTTTTCTGCTCTGTCAATATTTGTCTTTGGTAAGGTGCCAATCCTGCTTTGCGCTCTTCCTCGTTTTTTGGCAAATAATAGCCACTAGGATGAGCTTTTTTAGCTACAATCGGTTGCCTGAAATTCACTCGCAAGCTCTCAATCACTTCTTCTAGCTTTCGCTTTGAAAGACCTGTGCTTATTCTCAATTCGCTTGCTTGAATTGGAAAGTCAAAAGTTGCACTGTTTTTAATAGTATTAAGAACAGTGATTTCAATTGGCAACATTTCTCTAGTTACAGTCATTCATCTAAATTCCTTTCTGTGATATAATTAAATTAAATAATTAAGGGGATAATAGTATGATCAAATTGCTAGAAATATTTAACACTCTTACAGCTCCGATTGGATTATTTTTGACTATCTATACTTTCAGAGTAGCTTTTATAACTCGTGGAAAATTAGAAGAGGCACAAGAAATTAGCCTATTCCAGCAAGAAAATGACTACTATCTCGGTCAAATGGAAGCTATCAAAACTCTCATCGATAACATTGACGACAGACAATCAGCTATCCCTGAAAAAATTTTTGTTCAACTGTATAAACTAATGTCAAAATTTGAAAGTAACTTTCCATATTTGACAAAACATAACAAGTTGATTGCAGAACCACTTAATAAATATAAAGAGATAAAAAATGAAAGAGAAGTCAAATACGCAGACTTTGTAGATATTTTTAATGATCTAGAAAGCATGTTTTCAAACCGAAAGGACTTAAAATAATGGAAAATCTAATTGATGAACTTTGCACACTAACTATTGAGCACAAGCTCAAATGGGACACTATAGATCACCTAATCATTGACGGACAGCCATACTACCAGAAATTCCAACACATCCTTGCTGATAAATCTTTTTTTACATCCTACAAAGGTCAGACCATCATCGTACTTTATGGTGAAGTACGTGATTTTCTACGCCAACGAACAGTTTCAAATTTTTTCCTTCAAACCTATGTAAACGGTCAAATTAAGCGACTAGAATTCCCGGAAGTTGAAATTGTCAAACTCCACACACTCATCTCACTATCGCTTTAAATCATCCCAATAAAACCTGATTACTCTGTTTAACAATTTATGTTCACGTAAATTTCGACGGATGATAACCAAATTTGTCACGATTACAACGATGTTGAAAATAAAAATGATAATAGCCATCACTCTTCCTCCAAATCTACCCAGCTGTCAGAAATTCGCAGCACATCACAAACTCGATTTTTAAGTTTATCACTGCCTTTGCCATACTTTAATAGCTCTGAGATAGTCGGTTTTTTGACCCCGCATGCTCGTGCCAAATGTGTCTGCGTCATATTTTCTTCATTCAGCTTGTCCTTGACAAGTTGAATCCATTTTTTGTGTTGTTGACTCATGTTTTTTCCTTTCTTTTTGATATAATGAAAACAAAAATGTATGAGGTATAGAAATGAAATTTGAACCAGAATTAGTTAGAGATATCCTACTTGATATTGAAAAATTACATCAATATCCAAAACCGTTTATTTTTTCTGATAACTCAAAATTTGACAAAGCTAGCAAGTATGATACAAATGTAATTGTTTATCACTGCAAATTACTAAATGAAGCTGGTTTCATAAATTGGTCACCAACTTTTGATGGTTCTGGTTCTCTATATATAGCCTTTATTAACGGTATGACTTATGAAGGACATCAGTTTTTAGATTCTGTTAGAAGTCCTAAAGTTTGGAGAGAGACTAAGGAGGTTGCTGGAAAAATCGGAGTATTTTCCCTCAATTTCCTCTCACAAACTGCCTCTCAAATTATCGCTAACTTAGCTTCAAATCCAGACTTATTTACTAAGTAAACTTCCTGGAAATGATTGTGCAATCGACATTTCTTGAAAATCTCCCTTATCAGCAACTTGCATATAGTCAACTTGAATAAGTGTCTCAGGAACTTCATCTTCTTTACTTCCCCAAACAATTTTTAAACCTCTTAAGCCAATTTTTTCAGCTTGAAAGTCAATACCATTTAGAATGATACGAGGGATACTTGAATCACTGTTAATCTTAATCTCTAGAGATTGGATTGATAGTAATTTTTTTCTTTCTTGGCTCATTGCCTTCCTCCTTTTTAAAAAATTAACTAAAAAGTTAGCTAACTTATTGACAAACTTAGTCAAATGTTTTAAAATTAGAACATAGAGAAAAGACTTACTAAAATGTAAGGTTGACCTATAAAAACGACGCCAATCAATTTTTTAAGGCTTTATTTTTTAGTTGTCTTGTTCGCTAACTCTTTAGCTTACGAATATAATTTTAAAACATTTGACTAAAATTGTCAACAGTTTTATACAAATATTTTAAAATATTTTTTCGTTATGCTTAGAAAGGTTGATAATTCAATGTTTGTAGCATTCGACAAAATAAAAGAATTAGCTGATAAACAAGGGATTTCTATAAATGTTTTAGAAGAAAAGCTAGGATATGGAACAAATACTCTTTATCGCTTAAAAAGAAGTAATCCTAGTTCTAAAGTATTGAGAGAAATTGCTGATTATTTCGGTGTATCTACTGATTATCTTTTAGGTAGGACGGATAATCCTAAAATCGCTAATGATCAAGAAAAGTTCTTCTTTGAAGGAAAAGAAGTGGATGTCGAGCAATTAGCCAGCACCGCTATGAGATTTAACGGTAAACCGTTGACTGATCAAGATAAAAAATCCATACAAAGTATCATAGAGGCCTTCCTACGAAGTCAAGAGGGCGGCAATGGTTAAACAAAAAATTCATTTATTTATTGACGATTCTGGAAGATTAGAGAAAAACTCTAACTACTTTGTCTATGCAGGTCACTGTTTTATTGGAGACTCTCCAAAAAATAAAGCTAAAGGACGGTACAAAAAACTAGTGCACCAGATAGCTGAAGCTAATAACTTCGAGTTTGAATTAAAAGCTTCCAATCTCGAAAACATGAACCACCGCTCTTCTCTCTATCGTATCTTGCAAAATGAAATCAGCTTTGATGTCAGTATGAAAGTTTCAAATCTAAAAGAATATATACTCGCTGATAAAAAATCTAGACAACGATTTAAAGACTATGCGATTAGACGAGTTGTAAAAAAGCTATTTCAACATCTAATAACTCAAAACCTAATTGATCCAAATCAAGATATTGAACTACATATCAATATTGATCAACAAGGCTTTGCGACAAATGGACTTTATGGACTAGGGGATGGAGTATTTGAAGAGTTGCATGAGGGGATTTATAATTTCAATTATGAAAAATTCTATTCCCCTATCCTAAATGCTGACTTTTCTGTCTATACTCGCTCTTGTGTATCAGAAAATGACTATCTCATACAAGCAGCCGATATTCTCGCAAATAGAGTATGGAACTCATATGTCCATAATAGGTTACCATTACGAACAATACCAAACCATATTCACTTATGGTTACCTTAGAAATAAAAAAGTTAGCTAACTAGTTGACAAAAGACCTTCAAGTGTTGTACAATTTAAGTACAGGTTAAAAACACTGTTAAATCAAGCAGATAAGAGATTTATTAATTAAGCGTATGTGAAGTACGTCTCCCTGCTTGGAAAAGGTCTTGTTATCATAACAAGACCTTTTTTAATTATATGCAATCAATAAAAGGATGATATTTATGACAGAAAAAGAACTTTTTCAAGAGTTCGGTATTAGAATTTCTGTTTTTGATAACGAAGTATACAATATGTATAGTAACGAAGCATTCTATATCTCTCACTTAAAAACCATGTTTATTAGTTCGAAAATTCCACACGAAGACAGAATAAAAGTTATTCTGCATGAGTTGGGTCATAAAAATCATCTTCCACATCTCTATACTGTTTTCAGGGAAAAATACGAAACACAGGCCAATCGTCATATGATTCACTACCTTGTAAAAGCTGAACTAGAGGAGTGTGAAGATAAAGAACATTTCAACTATCTTGACTTTATGAAAAAATATAAATTAAAAACTGTTGCCGACGAAACAATGATCAAAGAAGAATTTAATAATTTAGCAAATATAATTTAAGGAGATAAAATATGGCATTATTTGGAAACAACGCAAAAAAACAAGCAAAACTTGATGCAGAAAAAGAAAAATATTATATGGCTTCTCGTGAATTTTACGAAGAAGCTGATATGCTCAATATTTGGGAAAAATACCCTGAACATGTCGCACAAGCTGGAAATATCATGAAAAACAAGCTGTACTCTTCATTGACTGCAAACAGTGCCAACCTTTATGAAATGGTTCAAATCCAACAAAATTGGATTAAAATTAAACAAAATGAAGAAATAATTGAATTACTAAAAAATCTTAATAAATAAAAAAAGCCCTACGCTCAAATTTTGGTCGAAGAGAGCGTAAGGCAAATCATGTATAGTAAAAGCCTGCTTTGCAGTAGGTCTCTTTACTATACCCATTTTAACAGAAAATGAGGTAAAAAACAAATGGCATATTATCGTAAAAGGGATAACAACTGGGAATATCGCATATCTTACAAAGATGAAAAAGGCAAGTTCCGCCAAAAATCCAAGGGAGGATTCAAGACTAAAAAACTTGCTCAGGCAGCAGCAATGGAAGTCGAAAAGAAATTGACCCAAAATATTCTGACTGATGGTGAGGTGACTCTGTATGACTTTGTCAAGACTTGGTCTGAGGTCTATAAGCGTCCTTATGTAAAAGATAAGACCTGGGAAACTTACTCGAAGAACTTTAAGCACATCAAAACCTATTTCCAAGATTTGATGGTCAAAGATATTACACCTCTTTACTACCAGAAAAAGTTGAATGAGTTTGGTGAGAAATATGCCCAAGAAACTCTTGAAAAATTCCACTATCAAATAAAGGGGGCTATGAAAGTTGCGGTAAGGGAGCAAGTTATCACCTTTAATTTTGCAGAAAGTGCCAAAGTAAAATCTCAGATTGAGCCTAAAAATGAAGAAAATGACTTTTTGGAGGAGTGGGAATATAAGGCTCTCTTAGCCCTCACAAGAGAGAACATCCAATATATATCCTATTTCACCCTCTACCTTCTTGCTATTACAGGATTGCGTTTTTCTGAAGCTATGGGTCTAACCTGGAGCGATATTGACTTCAAAAGTGGCATCATAGACATTAACAAGAGTTTTGACTACTCAAATACTCAAGATTTTGCAGATTTGAAGAATGAATCATCAAAAAGAAAAGTCCCAATTGATGCAAATACAATAGAACTTCTTCGTGAATATAAGAAAAATTATTGGCAAGCTAATATCAAGAATAGAGTTTGCTTCGGTGTGTCTAATTCAGCTTGTAATAAATTGATTAAGAAAATCGTGGGTAGAAAAGTTAGAAATCATTCTTTACGGCACACATATGCTTCATTTTTGATTTTGAATGGGGTTGATATAGTTACCATTTCAAAATTATTAGGACACGAAAGCCCAGACATCACATTGAAAATTTATACACACCAGATGGAAGCTCTGGCAGAAAGAAATTACGAGAAAATCAAAAATATTTTCTTAGTTGCATAATTTGGGGTGAATTTGGGGCGAAATGCCCGTAAACCTTTATAAATCAAGGGTATTAAATCCGTCTACCGCCTTTCAATACCTAATTTAACAGGAATTAACCGAATGAAAAGCCCGTAAAGTCGGGCTTTTTTGATTTTCCGTCA